>Ga0315279_10001561_pt1 | contig 37675 bp, 39 predicted proteins | sample YL17G06_20_MG_FD_203694 | JGI IMG/M metagenome (GOLD analysis project Ga0315279, IMG submission 203694) | Sediment microbial communities from Yellowstone Lake, YNP, Wyoming, USA - YL17G06_20 | ecosystem: Environmental > Aquatic > Freshwater > Lake > Sediment | place: USA: Wyoming | collected...
AAAATCAGGAAAATTCTGCTCCCAACGAGACTTAAATGAGTAATGAACTTCGCAGGATTTTTTTATTTACAGCTGTATTTTGTTTACATATGTAAAAAAATTGCTCCCAACTGAGTTAAATTTTTACCAAAGAAGGCAAGATTAACTGCGATAGTGTTTGTAAAAGTAGCAATTCTTCCTACAAAATTTCTTTCAACTAAATATCCAATAATAACTAAAACAAACGGGCCAATCAAAGTTACTAAATTTGACGGCAAGTTTCCGAACAAAAAGTAATTCACAATTAGCTACTTATCTTTAGCAGGTTTATACTTTCTTTTTTTTTTCAACTTTACCAATGTCTAATTTTGTATTTGATGCCTTCTATAAATATAAATAACGAGTTTCCAAAAAACATTCTTGCAAATTTTGCAACTCTTCTTTTTCCATAGCGCACATTAATTGAAACGTGGGCAATTTTTAGCTTATGCTCGATTACCACAATTTTAATTGCATTTTCAATTATGTAACCACCGTAAACATTTTTCAAAATAACTTTTGCAGCTTTTCTGTTGAAAGCAATGAGTCCACAATTAGTATCGAAAAAATTTGTGCCGAAAAGCAAGTTAAAAAGCCATTTCCATCCACCATCGCCCATTCGGTTTGCATAAGGAATTTTTGAAGGATTTCTAAAACCAGAAACAAAATCTGCTTCATTTCTTTCCAAAGGAGTTAGAAGTTTGATTGCTTCAGAAGGATGATATTGCATGTCTGCATCCACAAGAGCTATGTACTCTGCATGATGATGATTTAAAATATAATTGATTCCTGTTCTTAATGCTTCCCCTTTTCCCTTGTTGAATTCATGCTGAAGAAGGATTACTTTGTGTTTTTTTGCAATTTCAGCAGTTCTATCTATTGAACCATCATCAATAACAATAATATCAACATGCGGATGCTTTTTCAAATGAAATATTACTTCGCGTATGTTTTTCTCTTCATTAAACGCTGGGATCAAAACTGCATGCTTTTTCATACTATCAATTTAGAGAATGAAGCGGAAATTATTTAAGTTAGTTCTAGTCTATGAAATCTTTATTCTTTATTTTTTCAGGCAAATATTTTTCTGAAATAAAAGTGATTCCTTTTGAAGATAAAGCAGCTAATTCTGCTTTTGATTTCATCTGCTTCATCATTTGGAATTGTCTCTGCCAGACTTTGCTGTTCTTGAACCATTCGTAGTTAGCTATTTGATCAAGTCTTTTGAAATCAACATCTTCGAATTTTATCAAATGTTTTTTCAAATCATACTTTTCAATATCATCCGCTGTCAGACCTAGAAGTTTTGCATCAGGAATTGCAAGTTTTTCTGAAATATGAGCTAAACTAATCGAACCAAATTTCAGAACTGAATAAATGTACCATCCATAAGGATCAAAGTCTGTAAGAACATAAATTGGAAGCTTATGTTCGATGTGCAGTCTTTGCAAAAGTCTTCTTATTCCTCTGGTAGCTTGACCTTGCGAACTGACAATTACGCAATTTAATTTTTCCCAAACCTTATCTTCATGCATTCTCTCCCATTCTGCAGCTTTTTCCATGTATACAACAAATTTTGCATTTACTTTTTTGAAAATTATGTCTTCAACATTCGAAGGTATACTCCATCCTCCACTTCCTAGTTTACTCCAATCAACAGTATCTCCTTTATCCTCAATCACAACTTTTCCAGCAACTGAACCCATTTTGTTTGCATTTATATGTAGCTGCTCACGCGAAGCATCAGAAATCAATTCCAAATCTTCAATTGCCTGATTTGATTCCACTTGCTCATCAACAAGATTTATCTGAGAGTTAGGAAGTGTTCTTTTCATTCTGTAAAAGGCTTCTCTAAGCGATACATGTTTGTTCACATCAATCAGTTCTTTAGCCAAGGCTGCAGCTTCAATAGTTTGAACGAATTTTCTCACATGACCGACATTGAAGAAAAATCTTTTGGAAGTACCAGAACCCATCATAATCATTTTAGCTTTTTCATCAAACTTCACATTTGCAAGACTTCTTATTGGGATTTCTAGAGTAGGATTTGCTCCGCTTTCAATATCTTTTATTACTCCATCACCAATTTTTTTCAGATTATGTTTTGTCTCCGCTTTCAACTTTTTCACCTTTCTTGTTGATTTTTTCTAACTTTTCAATGATTTTTTCTTTCTTTTCATCAGTCAATTTTTCTAAAGACTCTGCAAGCTCTGGAATATATTTCTCAAACAATTCTCTTCGCACATTTATATGATGCGCGCGCATTTTTTCGTTTACGTACAAATATAATTTTCTGCCTGCATCTTGAAGAGCAAGCTTGATTTCTTTCACTATCTCTGGATAATTTGCGATTGCCTGCTTACCTTCGGAAGTATATGGAACCCAAACAGATGCAAAATGTATGAAAATCAAAAGTGGACCTTGAGGAAGAGAACCGACAGACTGAGAAAATCCGTATCTTCTCCAGTCAACTTCTTCTACTGCTTGGATAGTTGCACAATCACTCTGGTGGTATAATAGAGGAACTTTGTTTGCAAATCTTAAAATTTGAACAGTCTGATTATTAGAAAGTTTTCCTCCATATGCAAGACCAACTTCGATTGCAAAAGGCATTCCTCTGTATACTGCAGGCGGCCTGCTCACAGCAACAAAATGCTCTGCTTCGATCTCTTTTTTTAATCCTTTTATAATCAAATCTTCGCCCATCAAGGATAGCACATTTGTTTGTGGTGAAGGAAGTTTAACCATTTGCATTGCTCGATGAAGTTTTTCTATCTCTTCATGTTGCAACTTGCTTGGCTTTTCGTTTTCAAGTTTTGCTATTTTCAAAATTTCGTTTACATTTCTTGGTCCCACTCTTGAAAAATCGTGCTTCAAAAATGCTTTCAGATTTTTAGCTTTGGTTGAAGCAAGCATTCTTGTCAAAATTCCTAGCTCAACTCCATAAGGATGAGGTTTTATTTCTTGCGATCTTTCTGGAAGCTTTTCAGTTGCTCTATCAAAAGAAATTTTTCCATTAGGCCCGTCATAAGAAATTTTTGCATGAGGATTCGATATTGCTGCTTGTTTTAAAAATTCTGGAATACCTTGTTTCCCTTCAATATATCTTCCTTCGGCTTCAATCTCAATTCTCACTCCGGTTTTTCCTTCTTTGTTTTTTTCAATTTTTTGTGAAATAATATGAGCTTGGTTTTTTGAAACATCTATCCTCATTTCCATTTCTGCAGTTTCTTTGTCAGTAGAAGAAATGATTTTTGCTGGCTTACCAGTTGTGAGCTGTGAATAAAGAATTGCCCCAGAAATTCCTATTCCTTGCGTCCCTCTACTTTGTCGCAATCTATGGAATTTGCTTCCGTACAGGAGTTTTCCGAAAGCAAGAGTAACATTTTTTGAAACTACTCCTGGTCCATTATCTTCAACGGTTATTTTGAATCTTCCAAGAGGAGTTTTTGAAATTTTTAATTTGTCTGCACCTGAAAACAATTCTATCTGTCTATCTCCATTGACTTTTGTCTCAGTCACATTGTAAATTTTTTGTCCAACTGAGAAAATGTATTCGTTTTTGTTTTCTGATCTTTTTGTCTCTTCATATTTTGCATATCTATCCTTAATTTTCAAAACAGGTTTTCTTCCTTCCAAAATAACTTCTCCAATTTCATAACCATTTGAATCAAGAATATTGTAAATTGTTCTTGCTTCCAGTTCCTTGACAGAAACTTTTATTGTCGGAAGGATTCCTGCTTCATCGCAAGCGTCCAAAGAATTGTCAACAGCCTCTTTGATAATTGTTACCAAGGCCTTTGTCGGATTTTCATAACCAAGCAAATGCCTGTTTTTTTCGAAAAATTCGGCTATGGAAACTTCGCGCATTGCTTTTGCCATTTCTTCGGCATTTATCAATTTTCCATCAGACATTTTTATTCATCTTCTCTCGTGTAACCTCAACTAATTGCTGACCACATTTAACATGATATCTTTTTGGTTTTGGATAATCATCGGCAGCTGAAGGACCAAAAAAGCATAAGATTGAGGTCTCCAATTTCTCCTTTTTCATTTTCATTCACTTAGTTTGCTTTTCCTTCAAAACTCTGTATACGGTTGAATGTTTGCTACCAGATAAAATCAAATCAACAGCTTCTTTAGCAATTTGCACTTCATCCCACCGACCAATGATATTAATTGTTTTTCCATAAATAGAAAGTTTTGCTCCGGAAATTTTTTCAATAATTTTTTTTGTTCCTCCTTCTTTTCCAATCACTCTTCCTTTCAAAACCGTTATTCTGTCTTTTGACTTGCTTTCAATTTCAATTATCTCCAAATAAAAACTTTCGTCAAGAAGAGCCAACGCATCGTCAATATAGAAACCTCGACCAAATGCTTTCACAACTTCTTTTACCCTAAAAATTTTTAATGGATCTTCACTTTCGATTTCAATATCATCTAAAAAACGAAAGTCACAATCGCACAACTCCTTTAGTTTTTTTTGTATTCTTGGGTCTGCCCTCAATAGTTTCATTCTTTCTTCAGGAATTCGGACAAAATCTATCATAGCAAGAGCTCATCAATAATTGTTTGGTATATTTTATAAATCTAATTTAAAAGATATCAGATTTAATAAATCCTTTTCGTTTTATCCAACCAGCTTGTGTGGAAGTATAACGGAAACCAAGATCCCCCCTAGTCTCATGTTGCAATTTCCAAGGTTCAACTAAAATTAAATCGCCAGGTCTTGTCCAAACTTTTTTTCTCATCCTTCCAGGAATTCTAACAAGTCTTATAAGACCATCATCACATTTGACTCTCATCTTATCTCCACCAACCATAGCTTCAACGATTCCCAGAACTTCTGGTTCGCGCGGAATCCTTATTTTCGATATTTCAATTTCTTCCTTGCTCATTTCCTGGTTTTTTTTCATTTTCCTATCCTCACAACTATACTATCTCTATATATTTTCTTTCCATTTAAATATCCAGATTGCTTCGAAGATTTTTTTATCCCGGCATCATATTTTATTTTTAAATTTCTTGCAATTTGATCAGCGACATCTTTGCTTCCAATGTAAAAATCTACTCCTTCTTTTCTCTTTTCAAACTTTCCTATGAACGCCATTTCATTGTAATTATGCATTAAGTCAATTTGGTTCAAGATATCATCAATTATTATTTGTAGAATTTTTTCAGGAACTCTTAATTGAAGAATTGAATTGAAATAGCCGCTGTTCTTCATACTGCAGGATTCACAAACAATATTTTTTATTACAAGCTCTCGTACAAAACTTTCTTCTTTTTCTAAATCTTCATATTTCAGTCTTAGAGTTATGTGAACTTTTTGACCTTCGACTCTATAGGTAGCAGAATATATTGTTTCTACCCTAAGAACTTCTTGTAGAAAAAGATCTAAAGCACCTTCCACAGTTGCTGCAGATTTTTTGTTAATATAAATTTTTCTACATTGCTTGCATTGCTTCAAAATTATTTTTTTAGGAAATAATTTTTCCAAAGAAAGAGTTTTTAAGAAATCATCTGCACAGAGGTTATTGTAAAGTTTTTCTACAGTTTTTCCACACTTAGGGCAAAACTTCTTGTGCATAATAATCACTTTGACTTTAAGATAAAAATACAAATTTATAAATGAAAAGAGTTTATTACCTTTAGATATGCCACAGTAGCTCAGTTGGTAGAGCAATTGCCTTGTAAGCAGTAGGTCGTGGGTTCGATTCCCACCTGTGGCTTATTTTCTTGAAAATATAAAAACTATAAAATTAATTGGCTTACATTACCATTGAAAAACGTTTCTCAACGTCATCCCAGTTTACAACATTCCACCAGTTTTCTACATAATTAGCTCGATCATTTTTGTAATCAAGGTAGTATGCATGCTCGAAAACATCCAAAACTAACAAAGGTTTCAAACCAGCAACCATCAAAACATTGTGCTTTTCAATTTGCAAAACAAACAACTGTTTTGTTTCACAATCAAAAGCAAGAAGCGCCCAGCCACTTCCTTCGACTGTTTTTGCAGCCGAACTAAATTCCTTTTTGAAAGCATCGAAACTTCCAAAATCATTGTTTATTTGTTCTGCAACTTTTACTTTTGGCATTCCGCCTTTGTTAGGTCCCATATTGTTCCAGAATAAACTATGCAAAATATGTCCGGCAAAATTGAAACTAAACTCCTTCAGCACTGCTTTAACATCTATTTCTAATTCTCCTTTTCTCGATTTTTCCAATTTTTCCAAAGCAGCATTTGCTCCGTTTACATATGCAAGATGATGTTTGTCATGATGCAAAGTCATTATTTCTTTAGAAATATACGGCTGAAGTGCATCGTATGCATATGGGAGTGGAGAAAGTTCAAATTTTTTCATATATATTTATTGCCTAAAAAGATATAAAACTATAACAATGTTATATTTTTAGTGGTATTATGAAAAGAATCTATTTGGATAATTCAGCGACTACGCCTGTTGACAAAAGAGTTTTAGAAGCTATGAAACCGTTTTTCAGCGAAATGTATGGTAACGCATCATCACTTCACAAATTTGGACAAGAAGCTAAAAAAAATATGGAAGAATCAAGAGAAAAAATTGCTGAAATAATTAATGCAAAAAGAGAGGAAATAGTTTTTACTTCTGGTGGAACTGAATCAGACAATCTAGCAATTGAAGGAATTTGCTTTGCCAACAAAGAAAAAAATCACATCATTACTTCTAATATTGAACACCATGCTGTTCTGCATACTTGCCGCTGGATGGAAAAACAAGGGTTTGAAGTCACGTACTTACCTGTCGATAAATATGGGCTTATAAATCCTGCAACGCTTGAAAGTGAAATAAAAGATAATACTGGATTGGTTTCAATAATGTTTGCGAATAATGAAATTGGAACTATTGAACCAATTGTAGAAATTGGAAAAATTTGCAGAGAAAAAGGAGTTTGTTTTCATACTGATGCAGTCCAAGCATTTGGAAAAATTCCGATAGATGTGAACAAATATAATATTGATTTACTTTCAATGTCCGCACACAAAGTATATGGACCGAAAGGAGTTGGGGCGTTGTTTGTTAGAAATGATATCAACATAGAACCAATAATTCACGGCGGTGGACATGAAAATGAAATTAGATCTGGAACGGAAAATATTGCAGGAATTGTTGGTTTTGGAAAAGCAGCTGAAATTGCTAAAAAAGAAATGAAAAAAGAAGCGGCAAGAGAAATTAAATTAAGAGATAAACTAATAAAAGGAGTTTTAAAAATTGAGAATTCTCATTTGAATGGACATCCGGTAAAAAGATTACCAAACAATACAAACTTTTGGTTTGAGTTTATTGAAGGAGAAAGTTTAGTTGTGTGGCTAGATTCCAAAGGAATTGCTGCATCAACTGGTTCTGCTTGCTCATCAAAATCTCTTGAACCAAGCCATGTTCTTTTAGCAATAAGATTAAAGCATGAACAAGCACATGGTTCGCTGAGAATGACTCTTGGAAAAGAAAACACAAAAAAAGATATCAATTATGTGCTTGAAGTCTTGCCAGAAATTATTGAAAAATTGAGAAAAATATCGCCATACAAAGGGAAGTGGAAGTAATGAAATATGAAATATATTCAAAAGAAGTTATGAAACATTTTCTTCATCCGAAATCCATGGGGAAAATAAAAAATCCAAGTGGAATTGGGAATGCTGGAAACTTAATTTGCGGAGATATGATGCAACTTTTCATCAAAGTGAAAGAAGATAAAAAAACTGAAAAAAGAATAATTTCAGATATAAAATTCCAAACATTTGGATGTGTTGTTGCGATTGCTAATAGTAGCATGGTAACAACAATGGTGAAGGGGAAAACAATTGAGCAAGCGCTGAAGATTACAAAGGATGATGTGCTCAAAAAACTTGGAAAAGTTCCACCAGTAAAAATTCACTGTTCTGTTTTGGCGATAGATGCATTAGATGAAGCAATTTACGATTATCTGAAAAAAAAGAATCTACCTATTCCGGAGAAATTGAGAGAAACCCATGAAAGAATACAAAATGGTCTTGGGGAACTCGAACACAGGCATAGGGAATATTTCAATCTTGAAAAGGAAGTTTATCAAAAAAAATGAATCAATTAATAGTTTTCTAGTAATCTGTTTTTATGCAAAATTATCATCCAAAGGAAAGAGGACACGCAAAAGTACTTGCAAGAAGATATTTTAGAACAGATAAACCTTGGAGTCAATTCCAACTAGCCGAAGGGGACCCACTTAGCAATATACAGCAGTATGATATAAAATTAAAAAATTTTTTAGATGAACATGGAAAAGATCCCAAAAAAGGCGTGAGTGTAGAAGAAGCTCTTATTGGTATTGGATGCCCGAAACCATGGTATAGAGAAGAAAATGAAATATATAGTTTCGTACTTAGGAAACTTAGCGATTGGTATAATCGAAGATATTTGCAAGTTCTATCCGAACAACTTAAACCAGGCGACCCATCGCAAATTATAGACTCTGGCATTAGTTCTTTCCGACGAGGTCCACATCGAAAACCTCCATCAGATAGTTGGCACCCATTTTCTTAACTGCAGAAAATGCCAAAGGCTTGTCCTGAATTTTTTCAAAAAGTTTTTTCACAAGCATCCCCCTCTTAATTCCTTTTCCTATTTTTCTCTTCCACTTCTTTTCGTAATTTTCTTTGAGAAAAGATTCAGAAAAATTATTTGTTTGAAGTGCTTTAACAATAGTCTCTCCTGCAATTTGAGCACACATTTGTCCGTAAACCAATCCGCCAGCACTGAAAGGCTTGACTTGAGCTGCAGCATCTCCGACTAAAAGCATTCCATCGGCTACAGATTTTTCAATTAATCCGTAACGAATGACATCTCCAACTCTGTCAGAAAATTCAACTTTGTTTCCCAATCTTTTTTTCAGAAATTCCTCGAAATAATTTCCAAGATGAACTGAAGTCATTAACCCAATTCTTGCTGTTTCTTTGCTTTCAGGAACGACCCAAGCAAAATTTCCAGGGGCAACAGAAGTTCCAAAATGGAGCTCTGCTACAGTTGGATCAAAATTCCCTTTTGCACGAACCTGAACTAGGAACAATTGGTTTTCAGGGGGCTTGATGTTAAAAATTTTTGCAACAGTAGAATTCGGTCCATCCGCTCCGACGAGCATTTCAGTTTCAAAAATACCTTTAGTGGTCATAATTTTCCTGTTTTCATAACCCATAAATCTTGTATTGAATTGAAAATCAGCTCCGCCACTTTTGGCTCTATCTGCAAGAAAAATATCAAACGCATGTCTGTCAATAAGCTGCATGGGTTCTTTTGCTTTAAGTTCAAACGATTTTTCTCCTGAAATAAATTTTGCTTTAGGAATTTTGTTTACAATAATATTTTCCGGTATTTCTCCGATTTTTTTGCTTACAAAACCAGTGCATTGAGTAGGAATTCCGACTTCCGCATGCTCTTCAATAACAAGAACCTTAAATCCTTCTCTAGAGACAATTTCCGCAGTTCTGCATCCTGCAGGTCCACTTCCCACTACAACTAAATCATATCGAACCATATTTCATCAATTAAATTTATTAAAGTCCGAAATTTCTTTGTTGAGAATTATACCATTTTATAGCTTTAACGTATTCTCTTTTACTAAAATCCGGCCATAAAGTTTTTGTGAAATAAATTTCAGCATATGCAGCTTGCCACATCATAAAGCCCGACAGCCTTTGCTTTCCACCTGTTCTGATCAAAAGATCAACTGAATGTGGAACTAAAAGATTTTTCTCAATTTCTTTCGGAGTAACTTCAACTTTTCCTACTTTCATTGCTTTTTCAACAAGTTTTTTTACAACATTGGCAAATTCATAATGGCTACCATATGCAATCATGATGTTCAAAATTCTTTTTTGATGATGTGCAGTTTTTTCCATAATATTTCCGATGATTTTTCTTAGCTTAGATGGTAGTCGATTCAAATTGCCAATAAAACGAATTTTAACATCATATTTTTCCAAAAGAGAATCTTTCTTTTCATAAATATCAATAACACCTGCAACTAAGTTAAATATCTCTTTAAGCTCTCTAGGTGATCTGCTTAAATTTTCTGTTGATAAAACCCACATTGAGACTTCTTTTACTCCAAGTTCTAAAGACCAGTCTAGAAATTTTTCTGCTGTATCTCTTCCAGCTTTATGTCCTTCCCAAGGCTGTAGACCTCTAGCACGAGCCCAGCGACGGTTGCCGTCCAACATTACTCCGACATGTTCTGGAATTTTCATAACAATCATTTATCTAAACGTCTTAAAAAGCTTTTAAGCTTTTCTTTTCAGCTAGAAAAATAATTTGAAACCTAGAAACATTAGAATAAAAATCAGAATTGGCTGATGAATTAGATAAATTGTTAAAGAATTCCTGCCCAAAAATGCAAACAATTTGCCCAAGATACTTTTTGTTTGGAATTTTGCTGTCTTCCCAATAAATTTTTTGGCAGAATATATTCCAAGCATTAAAACACCTAGCCAAGGTATGAGCGGAAAGTAATCAAACGCAAAGAAGTCTTTCGGAATAAATCCTAACCAAAAAAGATATGAAAAATTGAAAGCAGCAAATTGTAAATAAATTCCAAATAAAGTTATCAACAATCCTGCAATTAAATTCAATTTATCATACTTGATGAAAAAAGGAACTAAAAAAGAACTGACTGCAAAAAAATGAAGTATTCCGAATAGAATTGTACCGCTTGGAACGAAAAAGTATGTGAAAAGACTTATCAGAAATGCAAAAATTAGAAGTTTTATTCCTCTTCGAAAATATAGCTGCAGAAATTTTGTTTTGCAGTTCTTGTAAGTTACATATGCTACAACACCAGATATGAAAATAAAGATTGCGGCTATGAATCTTGGAAAAATAAACCAATAGAGAAAATTGTAAGGTATAACAACCACTCGAAAATAATTCAGGGTCACAGAATAATTGAAGAAAATCATCAGTATAATAGCAAATCCTCTTAGAAAATCAAGAACAAAAATTCTTTTCATAAAATTTACCATCTATTTCATTCCATATTCTCCGCGCAAGGAAACGAAAACAACTCCGCCTAAATTTCTTTTTGAAAAAGTTTCATCATCGTTTTTTTCAAACTGAATAAGTTCTTGATTATAATTAGAAGTTCCAATAACTGCAACAATGATTCCGCCGATTTTTGTTTGCTTCCTTATTGGTTCAGGAAGGCTTGGAGCTGCTGCAGAAATGGCAATTTTATCAAATGGTGCATATTCCTTTAATCCAACAGAACCATCTCCTAAAATCAGTTTAACTTTTTTATCATAACCAGAATTTTTCAGATTATTTTTTGCAAATTCGTAAGTCTCTTTTGAAATTTCAACTCCAAAAACTTCTCCTTTTTTGCCCACAATTTCTTTTATGTATGCAACCAATATTCCAGAACCACATCCGATTTCAAGAACTTTTTCTCCTTTCTTCAATCTCAATCCCTCAAGAGTCATTGCGTGAACTGTTGGCTGCGAAATAGTCCCGCCTCCTGCATCTGAGGAAATTGGCAAAGGAATATCCTGATAAGCTACTTTCTTGTATTCTGGCAAAACAAACAACTCTCTCTTTACTTTCATCATCGCTTTTTTTACTTGGTCTGATTTTATATGGCCATTTGCTACCAAGCTTTCAATCAGCATTTTTCTTTGTTTTTCAAGCTCGTTCATCAATCTTTAATTGCATCTAATTGAATTTTAATTTATGGATTTTGTTGACAGGACTGTAAGAGATATTCGTAGATTAAAAATTCAAGGAGCTTTCCACATTGCTTTAGCTGCAATAAAAGCTTTCTCGCTAGCAAAAGATAAAAGAAAGGCAGCACGAAAACTTTTAGCATCTCGACCTACAGAACCAATGCTAAGAAATTCATTGAAATATCTTGAAAAAAATCCCAATACAAAAACGCTAATTGCAAAATTAAAGATAGATCAAGAAAAAATTGTTAAATATGCTCTAGAAAAAGTCCCAAAGAAAGGAATTGTTTATACACACTGCCATTCCTCGACTGTCAATGAAATTTTGAAAAAAGCCAAACATAAAGGTAAAAATTTTTTAGTGAACGTTACTGAAACAAGACCATTTTATCAAGGAAGAATGACTGCAAAAGAACTTACGAGAGCAAAAATTCCAGTAATAGTTTTTGTAGATTCTGCAGCTAGACTTGCTATGAAAAAAGCTGATGTAATGTTTATTGGAGCTGATGCAATTACTGCAGAAGGAATTGTTATTAATAAAATGGGAAGTGAACTGATGGCAGATGTTGCAAATCACTATGAAATTCCAGTTTATGTTTGCACTCATTCATGGAAATTTGATCCTCGGACAGCTTTTGGATTTGAAGAAAAAATTGAAAAGAGAGCGACAAAAGAAATTTGGAAGAATCCTCCTCATGGTGTGCATATAAGCAATTATGTTTTTGAAAAAGTTGATCCAAATAAAATAACTGCAATTATTTCTGAGCTAGGTGTGTTCAAGCCTGAAGCTTTTGTTGAAGAAGTAAGAAAAAATTACAAATGGATGTTCAATTAATTTTAACTCATTTAATCTGTATTGAGCCTGTGTATACACCAACAAACTTGTCATCATTCCACGCAAATGTGATTAGACTTGCTTTTCCTGCTGAACTAATTGGAGCAACAAAACCATTTGGATTATCATCGACTCGAATCTTTCCCTGAATAGGATTTCCGACTAAAATGGAAAGCACTTGATTTGATTTGAAATTATAACCTATTGAGATTTGATCGCTGCCAATAGGAGAAACTTGAGATAAAGCAATTGGTGGTATTAGTGTATCTTTTCCGGATTGTACTGTAACTCCTGCTAACACTTGGGGTAAATAAGGTAAGCTTGCTTCAACAGCTACTGAGTAAGTGCCTGGATTTAGATTTGTTATAGAAAATCTTCCAGAACTATCAGTTACAGCGCTACCTTCTGAATTAAAATTTCCGGCGGCAACAACAGCATTTTGAACTGGTTTTTGAGAATTTGCATCTATCACCGTTCCGCTTATACTTCCTGGATTAGAAGTGGTTGTAGAACTAGTAGGCGCACTAGAACACTTTGATACAGAACAATAATAACCTTCAGAATTAAGACATACTGTTTGACAATTCATATTTGTTGGTTTTGAAACCCATTGTGCATTGGCACAATTAGGATTGTCAGAGCAGCAACAAACTCCTGTGATTGGTGTAGTAGTTGTTGTTGATGTGGTACTTGTTGTTATCGCTCCACAACAACATTTATTTCCAATACCTGCATTCTGGCAATAGTTGTCGCCTAAAGGCTGAGGTATTAAATTAGAGGGACATGAGTACCAATTACAACTTGCTGTTGCACCATTACATAATTCTGCACAAGATTTCCCAAAAGCAGTGCATTTGCATGCAGAACATATCCCACCTACACTTGCATCACATGTATCTCCTAATTTTTTACCAGCACATTTATCATCTGATCCACAATTCTTATCGCAAACACCTGAATCTTGATATGAACAACCTGTATCAGCATAACCGGAACAGTAGCCAGAACATTCTGCGTTGCATACTTCTTTTACATTATATGGATGGCATCTAAATTTACATCCTTCGCAATAGCCAGTTCTACCTGTATCACAAGCTTCTCCAGAATCTACAACCCCATTCCCACACTTTTCTGGTGGCGGGGATGAACTTGAAGAGGAACTTGAGGATGAAGAAGTTCCAACATAACAGCAACAGATATTTGGAGAACAGGCTTGATTTCCTGATGGTGCAGGTATCCAACCAGAGCTGCATGTGCCGCTGCAAGCAGAACCAGTATAGTGCCCTAAATTCAAACACGCATCAACACAACTTGTTGAAATAGTTGTTGAAGAAGTAGTTCCTTGGCAATGACACGCTCCGCTGGAGCACGAGCCAGAACCATAACCTAAGCCAGTACAATAAGTTATGCAATTATAAGTTTTCGCCATGCAAGTCGGAGTTTGACTACCAGGCTCACAGTATTGTTCTTGCAGAAAAGTTGTTCCGCCAGAACATGCATCTGAGTATGAGCCAGCCCAACTATTGCAAGTTCCAGCACTAGCTGGATTATCGCCACCATCTGAATCACTGCATGTGTAAGTACATTGATGATTAGAACACAATCCTTGGGTACATGATTTGCTTTGATAACTGGGATCATTTGCTGGTGTACAACACTGATATGGGCATGGTGGCTTCGTACCTGGTGATGTTGAACTTGAGGATGAACTTGATGTTTTTACACATTGATGACTTGGACATGTATACCCTGTTGGGCATGGACAATCAGTTCGGCATGTTCCGCAATCCTCAAGATTTGGTGTGCAAACTCCATCGCCACAACTAACGCCTGAATTGCAATTAGCCTGACTACATCCCATTTGAGAACAACTGGAACAAAGATCTCCATTATTATTACAGCAACTAGATGCTAATGGTTGAAATAAATTCTGTACCCATTGGAAAAAATCAAATCCACCTATTGATGCATTTTGAGTGTTTGAAAAAAGTTGGCTGATAGAATTTGCAAAATCTTGAATTGTGTAAGCACTCACTAAAATTACAAAAGAAAATAAAGATAAAATCAAAATAGCAACAAAGATGCTTTCTTTTCTCATCATTCTCAATTTAATATTGTTTTTTAAAATTTATTATAATTGAATCTGGTATGCAGCTGTAATCTGTGCTTGAGGCAAATCGCAAACCAACCCAATATTGTATTTAGTTCCAGGTGAAAGATTGCTAAATGTATAACTTCCTGTCTGCGATGTTATTGTAACTGCTTGATTTATCACACTTATTGAAAGAACTCCTGTATTTTGAGTTGAGACAGCATTAGGACAGCCCCAAGTGCAAGTTATGGAAGTGCTGGTTTGTTTCGAACAAGTTACACTAGCAGTAGTTGGAGCTGAAGTTTGAGTTTGAGTTGAACCTGTTGGCCCTTCAGTACAAGGGTTGTTGCCGAAATAAAGATTGTACCAATTTGCTTCGCCGGAAGGAATAGTGCAAGAACCAATTCCATTTGCAAAAATAGCTTTTACTTTGTTATTTGCATCGTTGTAATTCTGATATACCTCATTATATGCATTGCATAAAATTTGCCTACAGTCGGACCAATCGATTTTCCCATTGTCGCTATTACAACTGTAAACGTGAAAACAATAGATTGCATCTTCACAAATGTTCAAAAGTTTTGTATCAGCAGCAAATGCATCGACTTTTCCATTTCGATTTAAATCACTATCTCCTGTCAATTTTGTATAACAAAATTTTGCAGCAGCGGCAAGATTTCCGCTTCCCAAATAATCACTACACAAAGACTCGCATTGAGCTTTGAAATTCCTGTATTGAAGTGCTTGCTTGTATTGCTGAACACCAATACCTCTTGTGTTATTCAAAAAAAGATTAATGACAACTGCTGCGACAACTAGCAAAATCAGTAAACCAATTATCATTTCCAAACTCATTTGACCTTTCATTGTGATCCCGTATCAATTGGTCTGCAAGATTGATCGAGAACTTGAGTTTCAGCCCACAAATTCCAAACTAAAGGTTGAAGTCCTTGTGAAGAAGGAATATTAAATTTAGTATCAGTCAAAGTAATTTTTATTCTGATTCCAGCAATTGCTCCACCTTGTGCTTGCACAGCTTTTCCTCCAAGACTATCTATGAAATTAGTCAAATATTTCTCTCCTTCCAAAGGTGATTGAGAAAAAGTTTGCCAGCATAATGGATTAATTTGTGGACGCTCGCATGGAGTGTTAACGCATGCAACTGGATTTGCTGTATTTATGCATAAAATTTGCATTTCACATTTGACATATTTGGTTCCATCTGGTTCTGTAAATAAACTTTCGTAATGATCGCAAAGTTTAGAAAGAGCAAATTGAAGGCGAGATTGAACATTCATATTTTGATTTGGGCATGCTGCTCGCAAACCTTCTGAAATAGTGCTTAAAAGTCCATTCTTTTTAGTATCGTCATAAAGTTTGTAGTAAATCCAGTAAAATCTGTTGCTGTTTGCATCAGCTGTTATACTGCCAGTGTATTGAACTGGAGATGGTGTTGTGACTTGAATTTCTCCGCCTTGTGTTCCGCTGGTTTGAAATCCTTGACAGTGAGAAGAATCTTGTTGTAAGCAATTCGTGCTCCCTGGATCATAAACACCCGCGCAACCATAATTAGAAACTAGCACGCCCATTTTTGCAATTTCGCTGTCCGGTACTGTAGCGACGTAGGCATTCAAAAAACTAAGACTTTCATTACTGATTGCAAAATTCACTTCGTTTATTTCAGGAGGAGTTGGCTGGCTGTCACAATACCAATATGTTACGCCGAATTGGGTACCTCCATTGGCTGCAATATCTAAAGAAGATGACTGGGATGAGAAAATTAAATTTTGAGTTAAAAATCTTTTTGTGAATTCAAGTCTAGAAATAGAAATGTCTTGGCTTGTTCTCGAAGAATAAGTGCTAGCATATTGAGCCCCGGAAGAAAGTTGGCTGTAAGACCAAATAGAAACCAGGAGAATACCTAGAAGGGCAATTATAATAACAGTAGAATATGCTATTCCCTTTTCCATAAAATTAGTATATAAAATGAATAGTATAAACCTTTTACTATTTGATATTAGGACCATTTGTCAATATACGCTGTAGTGTAAATTCCTGGTAGAGAAATTGGAATGGGAATTGTTACACTTAATCTATTTTTTCCAACTGGAATAGGTGCACCTGCTTCTAATGATGGAAGCCTTTTTGGTTTTTGGTTATTAATTATATCTTGAATTTTATCGACAATATCTTGTCCCGATAAAGAATTTAATATATAGGCTTGTCCGCCTGTTGAACTTGCAAGATTTTTTTGGAATTCTGTAACTACATTCACGCATGCACATTGCGGATCGTTCAATGGACAAGTACAAGTCTGGCTATCACAATTGCAAAGCGAATTGGGTTGAGTAGTATAGAAACATATTGTTCCACACTGTGTTCTCGCTTGATCCACATAATCCACTGCTTGAATCATATAAAGTGGAGCCTGATTATTAAGAGATGCATTAATCGCATTGTTCCCACTTTGAATTGCTGAAGGATAAGATGAGAGAGAAGGACAACAACTAAGACCGCCACCGCATTCACTTCCTAAAGATAGCTCATCGGAAACTCCAATTGCCAATTTGATTGAACCTTTTTTCCATCCTTCAACAGGACCAGCTTCAATTGCACAAGCTAATCCATCTCCATAGTCTTCCTCCGTTTGTACATACGCTCCTGTCGGAAGTCTTGTTGCGCACTGACTCTGAATAGTTTCTATTCCTCTACAATGAAAATCAGATTTCTCAGGAAATTGAGTTGAAGAACAAGCAAGCACAAAACCATTACAGCATTGAACAGAACCAGGAAGCATGTAAAGCGTGACAGAAACTTTTTTTCCATTCTGCTTAAACTGTTCAACAAGCTGCGGCAGTTTTTGTGCAACAACTGGAATTGAATAGCACATTGAGGAAGAAGTATCTGAAACCATTACAATCTGAACATCTGGCAAAATTTCTGGATATGGAACTCTAATGTGCCAATGATTTTTTCCAAATAGTGCGTCAAATCTCCATGTCAAATCCTTGACTACATCAATTGTTCCAACAGTTGGACCAAAATTAATTGTGTTGTTGCCAACATACGCAGAAATTCCAATCAATTCAAGCTGAGTTTTTCCAGTTCTTTCCTCTGTAGTCTCAAGCAGTGCATTAACTCCTGCTCTGAATCCTTCACTTTCATGTCTTTCTGCGAGATTAATGAAAGTGTTTCCAAACCCACCAACAAGATAAACTCTCATCAAAATAATTATTCCAATAATTGCGATTGCTAAAACTAAAAACGAAAGTGTCTCGAAAACTTGTCCTTTCATCTTATCACTTCTTTATCTCCATCAAAACTTATTTTCAGCAAATAATTTCCTGCTGCTTTCAGGCCTTGGAAATCTAAATTACAATTTGTGATTCTACAGAAATTAGTCTTACTTTGCTGGCACAATGATTTTGAATTTGTATCGTAAATGAGGGGATAACTTGTGTGGATTTCCACTGTTGATTTAGTAAGTCTGCCTTGTCTATGAAGTTGGCAAGTCCAATCGATCACTCCAGAAATTTTTTCAAGCTCATCACCAACTAAAGTAAGAATCATCAGACCTGGTCTTGTTAAACTGCCAGAATAATGAATTGCAATTGGCAGTGAAAAATTCAAACTGTTTCTGAAAGCGGCATCTCTAGAAAAATTAGCTGCACCAAAAGTCCAAACATTTCCAAAAACTGTTTGTCCGCTAGATTGCCTGAATTCTTTTATAGTTACTCGCCATCCATAATCGAAATTTCTTGCGCATTCTGGCTCTATTGATGAATAATGCTGCGAAAAATAATTCAATTTTTGTATGTCAACAATATTCGCATATAAACCTCCAGTTACAGGAGCTTCGAAAGCTAAACAGCTAGGAGAGTTTGCAAGAACTAAAAGAATATTTGTTGCATCTGCGACCAAATTCAAATCTTGCTCTGCTGTTTTTTCTCTTGATTGAAACGATGATATTGAATTGTACAATAAAAGAAGAAGAACAATTGTAACAACCAAAGACATGGGCTTTATTATATAAGAAAGTTGTCCTTTCATGGCATCACGCAATCTATACCAAATTGTTGTTTGCATAATTTGTCATACATGCAAAGAGAGGGATCTGCAGAAGCTGAACGCGGGATTGATGTGCTGTATGCATATCCTTTTGTTGCATCTATTTTACCCTCAGTCTGAGCATAAATTCCTTGGTCATTCCACATCAGACAAATTGTGCTGTATTGCATCTGATTCAGTGGCGCAACAAAATGTCCAGTTGCATCAATTGCTAGCCAATTCCCCCAATTCCCTTCACACTCAAGCGGTTTGCGATTATCCGGCTCATTCGAATCACACTTCAACAGAACCCATGCGTGAGCACTGTTTTGAGTGAGCTCAAAAACAGAATAAACATTTTTAGCTGGCACGCCCAATGCCCTTAGTATTGAAAGGGCTGCGGTGGAATGGTCAATACAGAAACCAACTCCAAGGCATTCCGGAAAATATTGGGTGCCTGAATCACAGGCAGCACCGCTCACCCCGCAGCATGTTCGGGCATTGCTTTTGTAATTCTCATTCGCAGAGACTGTGACTGAAGCGCTCTGCATTCTGTTGCAGGCATCCTGATATCTTGCCACGTCCCATGCCCAGCTTTCTGGAGTTTGGTCAGTCCAAGTTTTTATGAGTTCCTTTATGTCCCAGTTTCTTCTGTCTAAAAACTTTTGAATCTCTGACTGACATACTCCAAAAATGTTATCTCTCCAAACAGGATTGAACCCAACAAAGTTTCCTTGGCTATCGAAAGCATTTTCATAGCAAACTGATTTACTGAATGTTCCACTCTGACAAGAAGATAGTTTCTTGTGCGGATCGACTGTGCAATCTTGTGAACAAGTGTAAAAAGTTTCCCATCTTGTCTTATTTCCTGGGCCCCAACCATTTGGCGTGCCAGGTCTGCCCTCACAGATGTCATTCCCGCAACAAGCAAGAGAATCACTTATTTTTTTGCACACATTATCTCCTGGACATGCAATGAGTCCATCACAACAAGGTGAAACATTAGTGGTTTTTTCATTTTCTTTGGAGCATATGTTTTGGCATGGAGGAGAGTTAGGACAGTCAGGATCGCAAATATTTGCAGTAGCATTACAATCCTGATCACAAATTCCATCGCTTTTCAAAAATAATTTGCCACCTTTTGTATAGTTTAAGCAACCAGTGTAACATTTTCCATCTGAAGGTTTGATCAAAAGATTTCCATCTTTCACAAGTTTATCATGAGATGGGCAGTCAGGATCGCAAACTCCATAAGCTCCATTGGAATATTGATTATAGCAATCCATATCGCAAACATTCTTTGTAATATTTGCACAATCTGGACTACAAATTCCATCAGTAGCATTTGGTTTTATGCAGTTTTTTTCGCAAATACCAGTAGGGTAATTGGAATAACAATTTATGTCGCAAGCATCAGGATTTTTCATCGCACAAAATTGATTGCAGACTCCAGTTGTTGAGTTAATGCAAGCAGGATCGCAAATCCCTTTTGTAGAACAAACAGGATCACATTTATTGTCATTAGGGTTGCACTGGCAAACTCCTGAAACAACTGAAACTTTGTTATCATTTTGTGTTTTGACAACACATAAAGTAGTTGGATTAACAAAATAAGTTGGAGGAGTATTTGTTAAACCAGAAAAAGATTTTCTTGCAGCATTGCCTTTAGAACTGACTATTACTGTTTTGTAATCTATGCTAACGTTAACATTCAAACCTTTTGGCAAATCTTGTTGAATATACAGAGAACCTGAAGCTGCTACAGCTCGATCAATTGCTGTGGAAATATCTCGTGCGACTGATTGAAATGCTGATTGATAAGTTGCTTGTGTCTGCGATTGGAAAACGAGCTGTATCACAAGAACAATCAATATAAACGAAATGATTACTCCAACAATCTCGAGCAAAGTTTCAGAAATAATAACTGTTCCTTTCATGAATACCTATTTTACTATTTGAGAGGAAGTGAGTATAAATTTAAACTATTGGCGGTCGTGTAGTAGTTGTTTGTGGGCCTTGAGATCCGATTGTTTGCGTTGCATTTACTCTCAGAAAACTGTAGTCTGTCTTGTTAATAAGAACGAGAAAATTATAAGTGGGAGTTTGTCCAGTAAGGCGAGCAACTAGACTTGGGAGAGTAGGCTGTAACGAAGGAGCTCCGATGTAAGTAAAATTAGTATAGCACCCAAGCTTTCCACATCTAGGCAAATTCTCATCAAAAAACTGTAAGCAAACATAATTGCCTATAGCAGATTTAGATTTTGTAATGAAATCCGAAACTTTATCTGGAGGTAAAGCATCACTAACATTAGAAGCATAAACTGCTCTAATGTTTTCAGGAATCACAATTTTGTAATAATAACTTTCTGCTATTCCGCCTTCTGTACAAATAGTCTGCATTTTAACATAAAAATTTTGGAACTGATTTATTGCAAGCTGCTTTTGAGTCAAAGTAAACTGGTTTGAAAGTAAAATTGAACCAAAAGCTAGGACTAAAATTCCAAGCACAATGCTTGCGATAATCCAAATCCAAGCAGCAATTGCTTTCATAAAAAATATTTCTTTCTTTCAACTGAAATACTTGAAATTACTCTAAAGAAGTAATAATTATTGCTCTCTCGTCACCAGAATATGAAATTGAAATATTTGCTGGAAAAATTTCCCAACCCCATTTAATTTTGTCCTGATCGCTATAGTTATCAGAAATGCAACTGCTGCAGTCATCTGGTGGGCAAACATTATCAGGAATGATTTTACAGTCTAAAAATTTGAGTGTATCATTTTCTGAAAATTTATTCATAGAATTTATTTTCATTATTTTACAAATATCCGACCGAGAATCTAATCCATATCTGTGATTTTTCCAGCAGGTCAGAATTTGCTGGGCAACAGCTTTTGCCATATCAACTTTGCTTCCAGAAATTTCTACCGTATTGCTTTGCTGGATGGAGCGGAAGAATTCAAAAGTTATAACAATAAGAACAATTCCAATTGCTAAAGCAACTGCGATTTGCATAAACTCTGGAATGGATTCTAAAATGCCTTTCATATTTTTCAGGTTTTCATCGTATATTTTTTTGAGATAAAATAAATGACAAGTAAAACAATAATAATTCCAATAATAACGTAAAAAAGAATGTTAGAAAGAAGCATTGAAATGAAAGATTCTTGAGGGACTTCAATGTAATCTAGTTGAGAATTTTGATAGTTAATTTTCATCGGAAAATTTTGAAAATAGAAATAAAGATGTTTTGCGCCATTCGGATATGGAATTGCATAATATTCTGGTGAAATATTTGTATTTGGATCGAAGACAACTAAAATATTTGATTGAAATAGAACTTGACCATTTGAATCAGTAATTTTCAAATAATAATCGCTCTCGCTTGGACTAATTATTGTCTGAGGCAAATTCTTGATTGAAATACTGTGAAGAATGACTTGATTATTTTTATTTATTGAAAAATTCACTTCAATTATTTTTTCTGGATTTCCTGACATAGGTGGCGTAGTTATAGATGTTGTGCGAATCGGATGTGGAGGGATAGAAAAAACTGTTTGCGAAAAAATTGTGGCAAGAGAAATTAAAATTACTGCAAATAAAATTTTTTTCTTATTCATTGTAATACCTCACAAAGACCTACTACATCTGGAGTTCCAAATCCTGTTGGATAATCCCAACCTTGCTTTGCTGAAAGACCATTGTTTCCATTTGTTATATCATGAAATGCTTTTTTTGCCAAGTTCGGATCTGTTCCTATTTTATAAATTATTGGATTTATATTACCTTGAAGATTTTTTATTCCAGCAGAACGTAGGACTGCAATTATCCCAGCCCATTGCGGAGCTGCATCACTTGTTCCTCCAATACCTTGCCAAGAGCCACCAACCACAATAGGAAGCTGATCCCCTGAAACAAGGGATACATCTCCATATCCTCTCTTTCCATCTGTTATTGCTGAAATAGATTTCTGATAACTTGGCTCTGGTAGATCACCAGGGTTTCCACCAGTTCCCCAACCACCAGCGCAATTCCAAACAGTTTCTGAAACATATTGGCATTTGCTATCGACAGCAAGATTTTGTGTCCCACTAATTGCTAGAACATTTGTAAATGCTGCTGGATAATTTACTGCACCCAATTGAGCTTTATATTGAGGCTGACCATCATTGTAAGCACACCAATCACCATCTGCTGCGATAAAAGTAATTCCTTTTTTCACACCTTCATTGAATAGTGATTCATATTTACTTCTCTCAGAGATATCTGCAAAACTCATTGATACAATTGCTCCAGGCAAATTGTCCACAACATATTCAACTCCTGAAACAAGACTTTGCGATGAAGAAGAAACTGTAATTAAATAAATTGTTGCACCAGGAGCTATTGCATGTGCCCATTCAACATCCAATGCAGTCTCTCCATCCCACCCTTGGCAATACTCCTGCTGACCGATAATGTTAAGTTTGATTGGAGGAAGTCCGAATCTTTGATTAAAAGTATTTACATCGCTCACAATACTCGGATCTCCACAAGCATCAATAATTGCAATCGTCTGTCCTGTTCCATCAAATCCAGCTTTAATAAATGGTTCAATGTTATAAGCAAATCTGATTGTTTGTGGTACCCATGGTTGAGATGTTGAACCACAACTTGGATTCTCAATTCTTTTAGGGCAAACATTTGCACAGGCAGTACCATTCCAAATTTTTCCAGAAGGACAACAGTGTCCAGTTTTTTCACATGTTAAATTCAAATTCATAGAACACTGAGAGTCGCAAGTACAAGCTCCTCCTTCAGAAACATTTATCGTCGCACTACAACCAGAAATGTCTGCATCACTAGCAGTAGGGCAGCAAGCAGCGTGATAATCTCCACATGTTAATCCACCACCAGGGCAATCAACAGAATTTTCACAATTTTCTCCTTTATCAGTTTCACACAAACCATCACCAGAACAAGAGAAAGAAGTATTAATTAGCCTGAAGCAATCTGGATCATAATCATTATCTCCAGGAAATGCTTTTTTGTTGCAATTTGGAGAACACCATCCATTACAAGTTCCATCGCAAACAAAACATTTGTCATCATTCAATCCATATGGGTTTCCGTTTGAAACAACACCATTACAATCAGGATCGCAAATATTTTTAGTTTTCACACAATCAGGATCGCAAATCCCATCACTCACACCGTTTGAATTGGGATCGCAAATATCATCATTTTGACTTACGTACCTCCATACGCAACCTGGATCATATGCTTTGAATGGATTAATATAATTTACATAGCAGTCAGGATTGCATTTATTTTGAGAAATTCTCTGTTGTGCATCTTGTTCATCGATAATACCATTTCCATTCGTATCAATGCAAGCTAAATTGCACGGAATATTATGCCTAGTTCCGTCATCACAAACTGGATCACAAATTTTCTTAAAAACACAAGCAGCATCGCAAATATCATCATAAGGATCACATCCTTTCAAAGTGACTTTAATGAAAACATCAAGAACTGGAGAACCAACAGCTGATATGTCAACAAGATCTTCGAATTTTAATGGATATTGACCAGGATCTCCTTGAACTAGAATCGCGCCCACTCCTAAAGGAGAAGAAATGTTGTAAAAAATTAATTTCCCGCCGAAAGCAATTCCATCAAGAATTGCTATTCTTTCTAAATCAGATTTTGTAAGAGAAAAACTTAGAGAAACATTTGCGTGCGAGCTTCCGCATTGGCCATTGTAAACTGCTTGCAGCAAAATTTGGAAATTCTGTAAAGAAATTTTTTGTCCAGAAAGAGCTTCACAAATATTGTAAGGTGATTTGAATCCTATTGTTGTAACAACTTTGTTGTAAACATCTTTGATTTGAGAAGGGAGAATATTTTTGAATGAAGTAAAGGATGAAACAATTGCGACTCCGACAGTAATTAGTACAACAAATAATATTATCATTCCGATAATTTGGATTTCCATTAGCTCACTTCAATTCTATGATGAAAAGCATTATAGCTGATTGCAACAGTAACATCATTTCCATTAAAGCTGCCACCATCGACATTCCAATAAATTTTATTCAAATTTCCACAATTGAACTCCTTTCTTTCAAAATCCAAAAAATTATTTGGAAGTAAACCACATAAATTCTTTGAAGAATGCAAAGATGCGACATCTTTTTCTGAAATGGTTTCTGAGATATTGCCGAAGAAAAGCTCATAGCACATGAACGTTATTCCAGAAGTTCCATCACTAGCTTTTTCATGCCAACATTTGTAGATAAAATTTTCCAAATCATCTGTAACTTTATTTTTATCAGAATCTGCTAAAGTCAATCTTTCAGTAGTTGGTTGTATATTGCATTGCTGGATGTTTGGCTTGAGAAAAGATGGAAGAGGTAAAGTTAGAATTGCTTGGTAAAATTTACAAAAACTTTGGCCGCTGACGCCAGGCAAAAAAGTTTGGAAAATGGAATATATCACCCACACTGCAACCAATGCTATGATAACATCTGCAACGAGTTTCAAAGATATACTTACCATTTACCTCACTAGAATGTTTCCTTGCGGGTCTTGATATGCTACAACTGCGACTCCTTTTGAAAAGTCTGCGCTTATGATTACTTTACTCCTGAGGACAGAATCGCTTATGCCTTGCAAAATACCTGCAGAATTTGCATTAAAGTTCCCTTTCAGAATATAGCAATCTGTGCTAATCCTTTCAGCAACTTGCATTGTATTTATTGCAGAATAGCAGCTTTGAATGTAAGTGACTACTTCGATTGAAGTAAAAGTTCCTGTTCCTTTGTCAATAAGTTTTGGAAATTGTGGCGTTGTCTTGTTCCCACCAAGATTTTTAAGGAATTGGCCAATCATATTTGATATCTGGTCCTTGAAGGAAAGTATCAGACCGATGACAACAGCGACAACAACAAGCAATATTAGTATCCGAAAAATGTAGTCTAATTCCATTGCCATAAATTAATTTTGTATTCCATATAATAAAATAAGAGCGATTATGAAAGGTATTAATGTTTGGATATGGTTAATAGCTGCATTTATTATTGGGATTTTGATGTTTACTATTTCTCTTCAGTTCATAACCTATATTACAACATCCCAGCAAAAGGAGTTAGCAAGAGAAAGTTTGGATGAACTTTCAACCAACATAAATGGTTTGTGCAGCAATCGCGCAGGAGATGAATTTCTAAAAACAATCACGTTTCCGGAAAAAGTCACTGCTATCTATGCTACAAAGGATGTGAGACTTTCGCCGGTAGCTCAAAGGACTTATGGAAATAGCTTGTGCATGATTTTTTCAAATGAACTCATATGTAATGATATCAGTTGTAATCTTGAAATGGAGAAAATAAGCAGCGGAGAGAATTTGCAGAGTCTTTTGAATCAATTCTCGGGAAAATTTGGAACTAATTCTTATATTTTGAGAATTCTGAAAACTGATTGTGGCGTAGCAGTTCTTCCAGAAAGTTCAAAAACTACTTGTCTACTAAACAACACTTTGGCTTAGGCTTGAACAATAATTCTATCAGAGATTGCGTCGTAAATTATTAGAATGAGTTGCTGATCTGTGATTGCGTTTTCGGAAACTTGCCATACAATATTGTCTGCACTTCCGCAATTTCCTGAATACGAAACTAGCTTTCCATTTTCACTTATAATATGAGAATTTTCAAGAATACTGCATCCTCCTTCCTTTTCCATAATTTTTGTAACATTGAATTCGTAAACAGCTCCAGGATGTTTTTGTAAATTCAGGTTGAAACAAGTAATTTGCTTTTTGACAATTGGCCTTTCATCTTGCCAGCAGCGAATAGAATAAGCTGCTATGTTTCTTGCAAGTTCATCTTGCGAATTTGGGGATATGGTTTGAAATTCTGGACCTGTTTGTATAACTTTACAATACTCAGATTTTTGTTGTAAAACATTTGTGTAAAAATAGCAAAATGTTCCTCGCAGCAAAGTTGTTAAAGGGCCAGAAACAAAAACCAAAAGAATTATTATTCCTATGATTCCGATTAGCAAATAACCCATTATGTCTATTTCCAAGCCTTTGTTACCCAACATTAGTCACCATTCCTCCACTGCCTAAAGATGCGCTAATAGATGGCAATATTGAAGCTGAAATGAAAAGCCCAATAATGAGAACTATTGAATAAACTATAAGCCCAATTATTAAAGACTTTCCAATAAGAAGATTTCTTGTTGTCCTATCAAATCCGTTTTTAATTCCATTCAAAAAGTATGCAAGAATTACGACAGTCTCTATCATATAAATTCCTACAACAAGCTGGAAGACAGTTGCTGGCATAACTTGTTCTATATTTGCGAAATTGAGAACTTCAGTAAACTTCATAGTTCCTCCTTGAATGAATGTTCCACCGAAATTATACTGCTTTTCTATATCAGCAAGGAATTCCGAAATTTTTTGCAGCATTTGAATTATGAAAGTTGCCATAGCTCCGACAATCCCTGCAATGAATGGAGCTATGAAGTTGGATTGCAAAGCTATTGCCGCTGCTACTTCATCCAACATTTCCTTCAAAAGATTTTCCACATTTTTTGTTTTCATTAAAAAGGCAGAAATTGTTTTTGATGCTGTGGATAGAATTGCTGAGGATTTTTCTGAAGCAGAAACTAAGACACCCATTACGTCTCGGATGAGAATTGAAGGATATCGTATTATTGCTCCGTACTGCCTGTCAAAAACAGAACTCTTGAAAGTCATTCCCATTTGTTTTATATTTTTCAGAATTGTTTGGAAGAAAGAGAACATTGGCGATGATTCTAATTTATATTGTCTGTATTTTTCTAAAGTTTCTTCCAGAGCAGTCTCGACAGGAATTCCTGCAGTGAGAACATCACCCAGTCTGAAAAGACCAATTTGAAATTCGTCCTCCAAAAATTTTACTTGATCTCTAATCTTAACTCTCTGATAACTGCTACCATAGAAATATATTGCCAGCCCTGCACCAACTGCCCAGATAGTACTCAAACTGTAAAGCATGAAACTGAAAGAGACATCTGGTTTGTATTCAACTGAAACCCTGTCTTTCCATGCTTGTGTTTGCTGTTCTGGATCCTGTATTTGCGAAATTCTGTACCATTCAGAACTTAAATCATAAAAATAGGCAATTCCTGGAAGCAAGAGAAGGAAAGTTACAACCAGAGCAATTGGTAGCAGTGAAACTAAATATTTTTTTCCGCCAACAGCCAGCGAGATTTTTCCTTCCGGAGGCAAATCAGGATGATTGCTTATGTCAGGATAAGCAAAAGCTCCTGGCCTTTTTGAAATAGTTCTTCGCAAATAAAAGTAATTGAATGCAGGAAGAATTGCAATATAACCAACAATCAAATAATTAGGATTGAACTGGTTGTGGAGAAAAATAGAAATCATTGGAAACATTACCAAGCCCATGATTGGAAAAGTGATTCCCATTGTGTGGATAAGCATTATCGGTGTTCTCAAATCGCGGGAATACTGCTTCATTTTTTCACAAGTTGCATCAAGAATGTATGTCAGAGTTTTATCCAAAGTTTTTTCACGATTTGCTTCAACAGTCTCCAAAGAGAGAGCTTGAATCAAATTCATTGACTCAACAAATTCTTTATCCCAAAGAAGCCATTTACCGATTTTCGAACTTATTGCTTCGTTTACTGTAACAAATCTTCTGACCTGCAAATCCCAAATAATTTTTTTCAGATCCCTTCCTATAGGACCGCTACTGTGAGCTGCAGCAAATCTCATCGCCCCTTCTAACTGCGGATTTAATCTAAGATAAATAACCATGTACAAAATAATTTTTACAGTCTCATCACTAGCCCTAATTTTTGTTACAGTTGCTACATAAGCTGGATAGGTGAAAAACATATACGCCAGCATAGGTGGAAGAAGAAAAATTAATAGAACAGTATTTTGGCCGAACAAGAGAATTGGAGAGGAAACAAGTGTTAAAATTATTACAGAAAAGATTGTAAGAGAAACTACTTCATCTGCAGTAACACCTAAATCAGTCATTTGCAAATTTGCATTCAGACTAGCTGCTGTTTTTTGTGGGGCATGAAATTTCAAAACTTTATATGAATATTTTGCCGCTTTTCTATACCAGTGAACAAATCCTTTGTCCTCTTCTGGATATTCTTCTGCAACAAAAGTCTGATATTCTCGAGACATAAAATCTCGAGCTTGTTGCTCAATTTGCTGCTGAGAAGGTATCTGTGGTTGAATGATTTTACTGAAAAAATCTTTTATTCCCATTAAAAGTAAATGTTATTTTGGAACGAATAAAGTTTGCAAAATGAAAAGTTTTACATATTAAAAGCAAATAATTGGATATGGGCATCGATTGGTATCTTGAATTTGTTGATTTAAACTACAGGCCTTCTAAGAATGATCTCATTTGCCAATTTAGAATTGAACCTGCTAGAGGATTTTCTATGAAAGAAGCTGCAGGAAGAGTTGCTTCAGAATCGTCAGTAGGAACATGGACTACTTTGTACAAACTTCCACCAAGAATTAAAAAACTAAAAGGAATTGTTTTCGAGATAAAAGGAAAGTGGGTGAAGATTGCATATCCAATTGAACTTTTTGAACTAGGAAATATGCCACAGATTTTTTCTTCAATTGCTGGAAATATTTTCGGCATGAAAGCAGTAAAAGGATTGAGGCTGGAAAGTATTTACTGGCCAATTAAAATTTTAAAGTCATTTAGAGGTCCACAATTCGGAATAGACGGAATACGAAAGAAATTTAAAATTTACAACCGACCTCTTACAGCAACTGTTCCAAAGCCAAAACTTGGAATGAATACTAATGAGTATGTAAAAGCTGCTGAAGAAATTTGGAAAGGCGGAATTGATTTTGTAAAAAATGATGAGAACATGACTTCGCAAAATTTTGTTAATTTCTATAAAACAACTGAAAAAATGCTTAAATTGAAATCAAAAATTGAGAAAGAAACAGGCGAAGTGAAAATGTATTTGGCCAATGTAAGTGCTGAAACTGTGGAAATGACTAAGAGAGCCAAGTTTGTTGCAGACAAAGGCGGAGAAATAGTTATGGTGGATGGATTAACTGTTGGCTGGGCTGGGCTGCAGACGCTTAGAGAATTTTGCCAAGATTTTGGTTTAGCAATATATATGCACAGAGCTTTTCATTCTGTTTTTACTAGAAATCCACATCATGGAGTTTCAATGTTAGTTATTGCTGAAGTTGCAAGAATTATAGGCGCTGACACAGTTCATGTCGGTGGCATGGGAAAACTTGTTTCACCAGAAAATGAAGTATTGATGATAAAAGAAGAAGTTGAGAAAAAATTTATAAAGGGAAAATCGCACATACTTGCAGAAGATTGGAAGGGAATAAAACCAATTTTTGCAGTCACGAGCGGAGGGCTTCATCCTGGAATTATTCCTAGACTGATAAAGCTTCTTGGAAAAGACATAATTATACAAGTCGGTGGTGGAGTAATGGGACATCCTAAGGGGCCATTTTATGGAGGAAGAGCTGTAAGACAATCAATAGATGCAGCAATGAAAAATATTCCTTTAGAAAAATATGCGAAGAAGCATGTTGAATTGAAAATGGCCTTGGAAAAGTGGGGAACTATAACTCCGATTTAATGCAAACTAATTTTATTTAAGAAAACCAAAGAAGTTTCAGGATTAAATGAAACTTAAATCTAAATTTCTCGGATTAGAAACTGGCGGGAAGCCGATTGTAATTATTAACAAAGAAGATGCGGCAGAAATCGGAATAAGAAGTCTTGGCAGAGTGGACCTGCAGTTCGGAAAAAAAGAACTGACTGCGATTGTCAATATATCAACAAAATTTATTTCAAAAAATTTTATCGGTATCTCTGAGGAAGTTGTTTCAAAACTCGGATTAAAAGAGAATGATAACGTAGAGGTTGAGATTGCACCGTTTCCATTGTCATTAAGTTCGATTATAAACAAATTGAGAGGAAGAAAACTAACTTATGAAGAAATTTTACAGATTGTAAAAGATGTTGTTGATGGAAAATTAAGCGAAATAGAAATTGCTGCTTTCATCACAGCTTTGAATACATATAGTTTGGATCTTGATGAAGCGGCAAGTCTTGCAAATGCGATGTATGAAACCGGAGAAAAACTGAAAATAAATAAAAAACCAATTTTTGATAAACATTCTGTTGGCGGAGTTCCAGGAGATAAAACAACTCTTTTGGTTGTTCCGATTGTTGCAGCTGCTGGATTAACGATTCCAAAAACTTCTTCTCGTTCAATTACTTCTGCTGCGGGAAGTGCAGATAGAGCTGAAGTTCTTATGAAAGTGGATTTGGATATTGATGAGATGAGAACTGTTGTTGAAATGACTGGCGGTTGCGTTGTATGGGGCGGAGCATTAAGATTAGCTCCTGCAGATGATATTTTCATTCAAGTCGAATATCCCCTTGGAATTGATCCTATGCTTTTGTCATCAATAATGGCTAAGAAGAAAGCAGTTGGAGCAAACTATTTAGTCGTTGATATTCCAACAGGAAGAGGAACTAAGATAAAAACTATTGGGGAAGCAAATCTATTGGCAAAAGATTTTCTTGTCATGGGAAAAAAGCTAGGAATTGAAACTAAATGCGCAATTACTTATGGGGAACAGCCGCTTGGTTATACTATAGGCCCTGCATTGGAAGCAAGAGAAGCGTTGGAAGTAATTACAAGAAAGAAAAATGTTTACGATTTGATTGATAAGGCTGCGCATATAGCAGGAATGATTTTAGAAATGGGAGGTAAAAAAGGCGGAGAAAAACTTGCTCTGGAAATTTTGAAATCTGGAAAAGCTGAAGAAAAACTCAGAGAAATTGTAGGACATCAGCAAGGAGATCCTGAAATTAAACCTGGAGATATTCACATAGGAGATTATGGTTTTGATTTTCATGCAGAAAAATCAGGAATTATTCTGTGGATAAATAATACATCTCTAGTTGAAGTTGCCAAAATGGCTGGTGCGCCAAAAGACAAAGGCGCGGGAATTTATTTGTACAAAAAGTTAGGAGAACCAGTTAAAAAAGGAGAAAAACTTTTCACAGTTTATGCAGAGAAAAATATCAAGCTTACAAGAGCACACAGAACCATTGGTGAAGATGACATTATCGGTGTTGGGAAAAGAATGGAAATGCTAATTAAAAAAGTAGAAGAATCCAAAGTTCCTAAGAAATCTTACGCTATTATTGATAGATAATTTTTTCATTTCTGCAAGCAAATGTTTATCGTTGAGACATTTATTTTGGATTTGTCTTCCAATTCTCGTTCTTCTGTTCCTATGTCAATTGATTTTACTTTAACGCCGTTGATGAATCGTCTTCTGACAATTTCTGCAACATCCACAGCTCGCGAAATTGCTCTTCCTCTTGCTCTCACATGCACTTCTGGCTTCCCGTCTGAGAATTGTGTCATTACTCCAAGGACGTAAGCCATTGAGGGTTTTTTCCCAACGAAAATCACATTATCGTCTTTTTCTTGCCTTTCTGCCATTAGTTATACCTCCTGAACATGATTGTAAATGACTGAACTACTACTTGTTATTACAAAAGTGAAACATAAAAAGTTTTTATCTGCCCCATTTTCTGTAAAGACTTGCGTAATCTACCTTTGGTTTTTTCTTTGTGAAAATACGATAAGCAATGAAAGCAACTACAACAATTATCACTATTACCAAAACATAAAGAATAATATTAGAATTTCCTGATGGAGTTGGTATAGTTTGAGGTGTTGATTCAGTAGTTGCTGAAGAAGATGAAGAAGTTGTGACTAAACTACTTACAGTAATCTGAGAACAAATAGATTTAACATGACCATCATCACACAAAGCATACATATAATATATTCCTTCTGAAGCCGGATACCATGGAAGATTACCACTAGAAAAACTATATTCAAAAAGTGGATTACCGGAGCAAGTTGATGATGAAAAAATATCAACCAATCCATTTGAACAATCACTAATAGTAATTGGGCAATTATTCACTCTACAATTTTGAGGATTATAGTTAATTGCAGCTAAAGTAGAAGGAAAGATTAAAGATGAAATTAAAATTGCAAAAATTATTTTTTCTTTCATACTAACACGTTATTGACTGAGCCTCTTGTGAGGTTGACCAATCTATCGGATTGACTCGGGTTTCAGTCTGATAAACTTTGAACGTAATAGAATAAGTTCCTGCTCCTTCTAATCCACAATCAAAAATAACTGGCGAAGAAACACCTGAACCTATACTTACAGTAACTGTTTTTGAATCCAATCTCTTTCCTAAATTGAATAAATCAAAGAAAACAACAGCAGCTTGGCTTAGTTGATTATTGTAATTTATTGTGCAAGTCCATCTACTTCCTACTTGTAGGCATCTGAAACCAGAATGTGTGAATGAACCAGAAATTATTTGTGTTGTAGTGGTGGTTGTGATATTTCCGATTCCAACAATTTGGATAGTTGCTTTTGTAGAAGGTAAAAGTGGATTATCACAAGTTGCAATCGCAGTAACAGTTCCGATTTGAGTTGCAGTAAATGTTGCTGTATAAGGATTTGTAGAAAATGGTTGAATGGAAAGTGTTGTATTGTTAAAAACAGCGAGGAATAAACCTGAATTGCAATTGTTAACTGTACAGCTGCATGCGGAATTCACTGCGCAAATAGAAGGACAAACTAAAAATGGATTTTGAACTGTAACAGTTGTTGAATTGCTTCTATTATTTGGAAATATATCAAAACAACTTGCTGTAACATTTACAGTTCCTGTTTGATTTGGATAAAAGTAAACTGTGTAAGGAGGAATTGTTGTAATGTTAATTTGCGGCAATGGATTGTTATTTTGATTCTTAGCAAACCAAGCGCCATTATTGCACGAATCTGATGGGATGCTGCAATTGCATGGAGAATTTGCATAGCATGCAGAGCAAGTTAATGGAAGACGTTGAATTGTTGGTGTTGTTGTAGTTGTTGAGGTGGATGTAGAAGATGTGCTACTGGATGATGTGGTTGAAGATGTTGAGGTGGATGTAGAAGATGTGCTACTGGATGATGTACTGGTTGATGAAGTTGTTGTAGTTGTTGTTATGGGAGGACCACAAGTTGTTCCCCCTTGTGTTGGAATATCACACTGTGTCCATCCATGAGCACCAGGATTATTCGGATCGTAAGTTTCCCATGGATAATGCCAACAAGCATAGCCAACTTCAGCTGAAGTTGTAGCACCTGTACCGCTAGCTCTTATACAAAGAATTGAGTTTGATACAGTCTCCTGTCCTGAACATCCTGAATAATGATCACGACAAGAATTCACTGCACACTTATCACCTGGATTACACCAGGAAGAATCTCCACTTCCTGTACCCATGTCTCGATAAAACTGATAAATCAGTTCAATCCCGCCGCTTCCAGTTGTTGGAACTATTTGTATAACTGCATTGCCATCAGCTCCAAAATATAGTGGCATAAGTGATCTGGCAAGATGATCACTTGAAATTTGTGTGTCAGAATAAGGAACAATTCTATTTTGTAGATTTGAACAATAATCTGTTCCTGCTAAAGCATCATGTACAATAAAATTAGGAAAACAGGTGTCAGCACTTGAACAAATATCATCACCTTGTCCATTTACATCACTTGCTATACCATAACCGCCAACATTTCCTGTAGTTATTCCGATAATTCTTCCTCCTCTAATAAACACATTTACTACGTTTGCATTATCAGAATGAACAGTAACTGTAATAACTCCATTTGAATCAGCATTACCAGCTGTAACAGTGTCTGTCCCGCTCCAAGAGCAAGTTTTCGCACTTCTGCACAATTGAACACCATAACTATCGGTTCCGGAAGATGGGAAGCTATTTGTACATTGACCGCTAGGCCCAGTTGTAGAAGTTGTTGATGTAGTTCCAGTCCAACAACAACATACATTTGGAGAACACCAAGGGTTTCCTACAGGCGCAGGTAAATAACCAGAACTACATGAACTGCGACAAGAAGAACCAGTATAGTGTCCTGCATTCCAGCAAGCATCTACACAAGTTACTAGTGGTGCAGTGGTTGTTGTGCTAGTGCTTGTTCGTGTAGTTGTTGTAGTTGTAGCAGGACATTGTCCATTTATACAATTTCCACGACACTGCCCTCGTCCGCTTGATTCGCAAGTACTTTGACACATACAACTACGCCCATTCATAGTTTCACAACAGCATTGAGTACATGGAGTTGTGGTTGTTGTGGTGGTGGTTGTGGTGGTTGTTCTATGACAACAGCAATTCTGCAAAAAACAATCGCTAAGTGGAGTATACCAATAATCTCCAGGATTACATGCAGGACTTGAGGTTAATGGTGTGCAATATGCAGTATTGTATCCTAGTGCTCTGCATGCAGAATCGCATATTGGACCAGAAGAAACAGTATGCGACAATAAAGTAGTCGTCAAAATAGAAAGAGATAATAATAGCAAAACTTTCCTAAGGTGACCCATATCCTTCAAAATTAATTACCTTTTTAATCAATAAAAACATTAACAACACTTAATATTTTTACTTTCTTTACTAAATTAAGAAATAGAAGGTTATGGGAAAACAATGTCCTAGCTGTAAACAAAATACACTTGATTTGATGCAAAATGGAAAACGCTACATGTGCAAAAATCCAAATTGCAGAAGAACTTTTTTGAGTGAAGAAATAGATGAACCTAAAGATGAAAAGAAATCACAATATGAATCAAAGAGCTCCAAAGCGATTACAATCATTTTGCATATTATTCTTTCACTAGCTGCTCCTGTAGCTGCAGTTTTGATTCTGTGGCCGTTGCTTTCTGCTCAAGGTATCTACATCTATGCTGCAATAATTTTAGTTCTAGGAACGCTTGTAATGTATGCGACTGTCAGCAAGCATGGTATTGCTTTCGGAATAATTGCAACAATAATCTTTTTCATAATTTATGTTATCCTAATAGGCATAATTGACATTTTCGTCACAGGAAATATTCAACCGATTTATAATATCATTGCTCCGTTTGTTCCAGAATCTTATAGAGATTCTCTAATGGCCTATCTCCAAAGTTCTAAATGTATCTTTACTTTGAACCCTGCAACTTGCAACAACGGAAATATCCAAAAAACAAACAAAGCTATTGAAGATTACAAATTTATCGATGTTAAATTTGGGGAAGAAGGGACAGAATACAAGCTCATAAATCAAGTGAGAGTTGGCCGGATATTCCCTGCTCAAATTACAATTGAAAGTTACGCAGAGCATGATGTAAACAATATCGTGGTTTCTGGAGAATTAAAAAATGAAACTGGTGATACAATAAAAATGAGTGTATTAAATTGCGCGACTCCTGAAGAGAATTGCCAAGTAGGCCCTAACAAGCCACCTTTAGTAATAACACTGAAAAGTTCTAAACCAATAGATTTTATTGCAAATAGTTTTGTTTATCTTAATGTTTACGCCTCATATCCTTTCGAATCTTCGGGAAGCAATGACTTTCCGATTGTAATGTATTCTTCTGCCATTAAAGGTCTGGATACTTCGCAGACGAAAACTTTGACGCCAGGTCTTGGACCACTTGATACAATAGTTCACTTTTCAACATCATACTATGTTATCGGCACTGCAAAAGTCAATCCAGAAGCGGCGAACATAACTGTTTATTCTGATATAGTCAATGGTAAAAAGAAAAACTATGGAGAAAATGGCTATGGAAAAATTGCAACAATAGAAGTTTCTCATTTATCAGACATTCAAATTCCTAGTTCATCTATAACTTGCGTTACTCCTGATGGAGATTCGTTCAATGAAGGTGAAGTGCATGAGGTCGGGGGATTAAAAGTAACAGACACGCAGGAATATACATGCAATTTCTTAGTTCCAGACAATACAGTTCTGAATGCTCCATCAAAATCAGTAAAATTCATTACAGCTATTAGCTACAATTATACTGATGTTAAAAAGACTGAAGCATTACCAGTTTGCCCAAGCGACCAATCAAAACCTTGTGCTCAATAAGAAATATTTTCGCAATCGTTTGTTTGCTGGATGTTTGCTTTTCCTTCAAGTACGTAAAAATTAAATGTTACATATCTTTCGGCAAAAGTTTTTGTTGCGAAATCATATGATGGATATTTGATAGAGTTGTCAGATATCAAGACAAGAATTCGAGCTGCATAGTTTAATTCATCTGGAGCCAAATTTACTACTGAAATAGTTATACGAATATTCTGAGAACCATAATTGGCATTCAAGGCTTCTTGCAGAAGACTCAATTTGTTTTGTAAATCAGAAAATGAAGATGCAGTTTTTTCCAAATCTAACACAACTTCTTCAGTACTTTTGGATATGGTAAATAAATTGAAAATTTTTCCATCGACATTTTGAGAAAATGAAAAAATTTCCTCAGCAGTGTAAAAATCTTCTTTTGCCACTTTTAGCGTGTCGGCAGAACTAATTGTGAGAGTTTGGTGATTGCTGACATCGACAATAAAAGATGATGGAATTTCCATGCTTTCGAAATCAGCAGCGGCAACATATTTTGTGAAAACTGATGAGATTGCACTTTTAAGATTTGCTTGCAAATCAGGAGAAAATTCCTGTGAATAAATATTCCAATATGGAACGCAGCTGTAAGAATTACTAACTAGTTCGAAATAGCCACCTCTTTGTGCGACATCAAAGGAAGCTTGATAATATGAGTACAAAGCTGCTTTTAGCAGATATTGCTTTGCAAATTCCAATCTGTTTATTCCGCGAATGATTTCTGTCTCCCTTACAGTTCTAATTATTGGCTGGCTCTGGCTAATGAAACTAGTCAAATATGCTGTTTCAGCTACAGCAGCCACTCCGATAATGAAAAGTCCAATGATTATTGGGGCTATACCTTTCATTCAATCACCAACTCAACTTGTGTAGAAGTTTTATCGTGGTTGTAA
>Ga0315279_10001562_pt1 | contig 37667 bp, 34 predicted proteins | sample YL17G06_20_MG_FD_203694 | JGI IMG/M metagenome (GOLD analysis project Ga0315279, IMG submission 203694) | Sediment microbial communities from Yellowstone Lake, YNP, Wyoming, USA - YL17G06_20 | ecosystem: Environmental > Aquatic > Freshwater > Lake > Sediment | place: USA: Wyoming | collected...
TAATTATTCTCACGGCTATACTCCTTTCTTCGATTTGTCCTTAACCAACTTGCTCAACAAATCTAAAAGAAAGAGTATAGCCTTTTCTATTAAGCTATTCCCTCCCTATAATATAGCAAGCTCCCCCATCAAGGGGGAGGGAGTTCCTGTTGTTTTCATCGTTTGCGGGTGACAAATCCGTCAAGAGAAATTACACAGATTTCAAAAAAGGATTAAACAGATTTTGAGATTTCTGGACTTTTTCAGAAATCCCTCCGTATTTGGAACATGGAATCTGTAGCGACCCTATTCCTGAACTTGTCAGGAGCAGGTTTACTTGGGGGCGAACTTAGAAATTGCGTTCCGGTTTTTGCCGGAACGCTACAGAACTTTAAAAAGGGGAAAATATTTTAACCCCCCTTTATTAAAGGAGGGTTAATGGGATTAAGAGCCCATTGCCTCCAGAACGACCTCCGTGATATCTCTCACCTTCAGTTTGATCTTGTGCTTTCTGGCGTAACCTGAAATCGTCCTGATGCATTGTTGACAGGATGTGACCACTTCTTCAGCCCCTGTCCTCTGAATCTCCTCAATCTTCCTCTGAGCAATGGCGGCAGAGAGATCGGGATCAATCATCTCGAGGTCTCCTCCTCCACCACAGCAGACTGATAACTGGCGATTACTTTCCAGCTCCACCAAGTTAAGGTTAGGGATTTTTTTCAATATATTTCTCGGTGGATCGTAAACACCGCTATTTCTTCCCAGATCGCAAGGATCATGATAAGTCACCGTCTTAGGAGTCCCATTATTGAAGGTGATCCTATCCTCATTGATTAACCTTTCTATGAACTGGGTTGAATGGAGAAGCTCCGCCTCCGTCCTGTATTTCTCCTTCCAGGTGTGGTAACAGGAGGGGCAGGCAAAGATGACTGTTTTTGCTCCGATCTCTTTAACTTTCTCCTGATTGTGCTCCACCAGTTTGTGCATCTTCTCTTTCATCCCTGCCTGGATGAGGGGAAACCCGCAGCACCACTCCTCTCCTCCAAGGAGTGTAAAATCGACTTTGGCTTTGTCCAGGATCTGAACAAATGTCTGAGGAATTTTATGAGCCATGGGGTAAAAGGCGGCGACACATCCCACGAAGTAGATCACCCGGGCCTTCTGCTTTTGGTATTTGTGAGTCGGGACGTTACCCATCGACTCCATCCACAAGGAACGGTTCTCATTCGGTTCATTGGAGATATTAAAATTGTTTTCCAGGGCCTCTGCCACTCGACCCACCACTTTCGGATATTGGTTCCTGTCCACTAAACACTGCCTTCCTGCCAGAACCCCTTGGTTGGTCTCAACAGCGGGAAAACAGGTTTGGGTGCACAATCTGCATCCTGTACATCGGAAAATGGTCTCTTCGATTTCGGGAGTCCAATCGATTTTGTCCTCAATAATAGCCCGAATAAGGGCATTTTTCCCCCGTGGGGTCGCCCATTCTCTGCCTTTGACCGTATAGACGGGACAAACCGCCAGACAGAACCCACACCGATTACATTTGGCAATCTCGTCGTATAATTGAGCCTTCAATTCTTCTCGATTCATAACTCACTCCTTGTCCTCAAAAAATCATTGCAAAATTAGCAATAGTCAATTAGCAATTATCAATGATCCCACTAAATCCCCATATTCGTGCCTTACCTTTACATTGCTAATTGATAATTTCTCATTGGTCATTTTGCAATGATCATTTTGCTTAGATTCCTCCCACAAATCTTCCAGGGTTTAGGATACCTGCTGGGTCCATCTGTTCCTTCAACCGGCGCATGATCCGATAATCACCTCGGGGTTGTCCCCATACATCGATTCTCTTCTTGATCGCAGGCGGACACGATTCAACCAACAGGTTGCCTCCATTTCTTACCGCTTCAGATGTTAGTTCTCCAATAAGTTTGACCAAGGATTCAATTTTTAATCGCAAATTCTTTCCTGCCAGCGCGTAGGTGTATAAGATCCCACTTCCAGAATGGCAGATGAAGGCGCAATCGACCCCCAATCCCTGGGCAATTTTTTCATAACTTCTCAGTACCTCTCCACACTTGGAGATCAAAAAATTTGACTTCAGGGAGATAAGGTTCGGATCCGCCTCCGCCAAACCCAGGGCAGAATCCCGGACGGCCATCCAAAAGGCTCGATGCTTTTCCGAATTCACGGGGACTGTTTCAAGGGCCCCATGTTTTCTTCCCCTCTCCTCCATCTCAGAAATCTGTCTCTCAACGCTTTCAGCGATACCTTCCAATCCAATGGCAACGAGATAATTTCTATTTTGAGGCATCGATACTGTATCTTTCATCTTTTTGACAGCCATCGCATTGAGGATATCCATGGATGCTGGAATTAATTGAGAGTGCGCAATCTCCTGGACGAACCCATTTGCTTCGTCAATGGTCGCAAAAGGAATCCATAGGGTCGCCTCCTTTTCAGGGAGGGGAAGCAATTTAAAGGTCACTTCGCAGATAATCCCTAAGGTTCCAAAGGATCCGATCAATAATTTGCACATGTCATAGCCGGAGACATTCTTGACCGTCTTCCCTCCCGAGACCACAATATCCCCATTGGGAAATACAGCCTTAATCCCGGTGATTAAATCCCTGGCCGTCCCATAGAGTAATCTCTTGGGTCCGCTCGAATTGGTTGCCACGATACCGCCGATGGTGGCTCTTTCTGTAAAGGGTGGGTCAAGAGGAAGGAAATACCCCTTCCCCTCTTTCGCCAGTCTTTTTTGAACCTCACTTAAGGTGATCCCACTCTCCACCGAGAGTGTCAGATTATCTGTGTCAGAATCGGTGATGTGATTGAGCCGACCGGTTGAAAGGACAATGTCGATCTTTTTCGGAATTCCACCCATTCCCATCTTCGTCCGGCTTCCCATTGGAATAATGGTTAGATTCTGCTCGTTGGCATAGAAAACAATTTTCGCAACCTCTTCAATCGTTTTCGGAGAAACGATCACTTTAGGTCGTTTCCCATCAATGACAGAGGCTTTGAGCTCATCTGGGTCTTGGATGAGATTGTCCTCCCCAGCTATCTCTCTTAATCTGGAAACCAGCTTATCGGTTTTAGGCATACTCAAGTCCCTTTCCTTAATTTAGAAAATAGCTCCCCTCCCCTGGCGGGAGGGATTGTGTGAAAAAATCCCAAGATTAAAAGAGCGGACAGTGGGATGTCGGAAAAACTGTAGAGCGGCTACCTTCTCCAGGCTTAATGATAAGGATTGAAAACCATGTAAGATTGATGACTTAAACCGACTCATGACCCACACATTTTCAAAGTCCGCATTCTACAGTTTTGGAGATATCCCACTGGCCGGTCCACTGCCCCTAATTTTTTCACAGCTTCAGGGAATGAAGGGGAGGGGGAAATAAACAATTTTCTATCACCCTCACCCTCCCCTCTCCCGTCAAGGGAGAGGGGAATTAATTTTTATCTTAATTTCTACTACGCTTTCACTTCAGGCAACACCTTTCCAGGGTTATAAATATTATTGGGATCGAAGGCCGTTTTGACTTTTTTCATCGCAGCAATATCCTGAGGGCTGAAGACGAAAAACATCTCCTTCATCTTCTCTGTGCCAATTCCATGTTCGCCACTGATCGTTCCACCTGCATCAGCACATATCTTTAAAATCTCAGAGCCAGCTAAATGAACCTTTCTCAACTCCTCCTCATTCCTCTCGTCAAACAGGATGAGGGGATGGAGGTTTCCATCCCCGGCATGGAAGACGTTCGCGATGACAAGGTTATACTTTTCCCCCACCTCCATCACTTTGGTCAAAACCTCAGGAAGTTTTGTTCTGGGGACAGTTCCATCACAAACCAGATAGTTCGGCCGGAGTCTGGCAATGGCACCAAAAGCCCCCTTACGACCCGCCCAAAGCTGAGCCCTTTCTGCCTCCGTTTTTGCCGCCTTCACCTCACGCACGTTATTTTTCTTACAGATCTCCATAATCCTTTCGGCCAGCCTTTCCATCCCATCTTTGACTCCGTCGAGTTCAATTAAGAGGACCGCTTCCGCATCGAGGGGAAAGCCCGCATGGATTGATTCCTCGACAGCCTTGATGGTCAGTCTGTCCAACATCTCCAAAGTGGCGGGTACGATTCCATCGGCGATAATGCCCGATACGGTTCTCCCGGCATCCTCTAAGGTATTATAGATAGCCAGCATCGTCTTGACCGCTTCCGGTTTTGGCATGATTCGGAGGACCAACTTCGTCGCGATCCCCAAAGTCCCCTCCGAACCAACAAGGATTCCTGTCAAATCAAACCCTGGATTGTCCAAGGTCTTACCGCCAACTTGGATGACCTCTCCATCGGAGAGAACCACTTCAGCTCCTAAGATATGGTTCGTTGTCACCCCATATTTGAGGCAGTGGGGCCCCCCGGAATTTTCTCCAAAATTTCCGCCTAAGGTTGAGACCTTTTCGCTGGCAGGGTCTGGTTGGTAGACAAACCCGTGACGGGCCAACTGATTCTTCAGAACAAGGGTAAAGATCCCCGGTTCGACGACGACCCTCTCATTTTCGATATCGATCTCCACGATTTTATTCATCCTGGAAAAGTGGAGGATGATCCCTCCTCGCGTGGGAACAGTGCCACCACTTAGGTTCGTCCCTGACCCTCTCCCGATGACGGGAATCCCTGATCCATGAGCGAACTTAACAATTTTGGAAACGTCCTCTGTGGACCCTGGAAGGACGATGCAATCAGGTTTTCCTTTGAAAAGCGAAGCATCGTAGCCATAAAGCAGCAAGTCCGTTTCGCTGGATAATACATTCTCCTTCCCAACGATCTTGGTCAGTTCTTCAATCATCTTCTCCCGTTCCATAAGTCATCTCCTTTATAATTAATCCCCCCCAACCCCCCTTTAGTAAAGGGGGGAGAGGGAGGATTATCATTTTCCAAATCGACCTCCCACTTTTAAATCGACCGATTGAACAAATTCTATCGGACTTATCTTCTCGCCCTTATCCACCCTCAGCTTGCCAACCTTTAAGACGCCGCCCTTTGCAGCAATGTGAAGACCTCCTTCTTCAATGGCAACAATTTCTCCGGGAGCCTTCTTAATCGGTGTGAGAATGAGAGAGGCATCATATAGTCTAATTTTTTTCCCTTTGAAAAACGTAAATGTTCCTGGTTGAGGATCGGCCCCTCTAATTAAATTGTAAATGTCCCCGACCATTTTTTCAAAATCGATACAGGAAAAACGGTCATCGAAGGGAGGTTCATAAGTGGCTTTGGAGTCATCCTGCAAGATTTTAGGCGCATCTCCCCTCTTGATTAATTCAACAGCTTCCGCAATGGCTTCCACCCCCAGCGGGAAAAGGGTATTGAAGTAAAGGGATCCTGTCGTATCCTCAGGGCCAATCTCTACCTCCTTTTGAAGGAGGATTGGACCGGTATCGATACCTTTATCAACCCAGAAAATAGTCAAACCGGTACGAAGGTCGCCCTGAGTGATCGCCCAGTTAATGGCACTGGCTCCTCGATGTCGAGGTAAAAGAGAAGGATGGTAGCAAATTGTTCCGATGGAGGGGATATTCAGAAGTCTCTCGGGGATGATATCGGTTACAAAAGCCTCAATAACAAGATCCGGCTTCAACTGCATCAACACATCGTACACCTCCGGATCCTTCATACGGTTTGGACGAAAGAGGGAGATACCAGACTTCTCAGCGAGACTCTTCATGGGCTCACCTCTTTTATCCGGGGGGCAGAAGACCCCGACAATCTCTTCTTTCTTTTGGATCAAGGCTTCCAATACCTTCTCCCCGAAAGGACCCTGTCCGACAATAACAATTCGCATCGCTCACTCCTTACGCAAAATCCCCCTCTCCTTTGTAGCGTTCCGGTATTGACCGGAACGAACGCTCTCGTCCCGAATCAATGAGGGCGCTACAGATCCTGATACGGGTAGGGGCGACTTTAGTCGCGCCCCCAAAATAAGGAGGGAGGCTTAAGCCTCCCCTACCCTTCATCAATGTTTTAACAAGACAATCTTATGCTTTTTTTCTTTTGGCATCAAAAGCGGATATCTCTTCCATGGTGGCAAGAATCGTTCTGGCATTATCATAGACCGGGGTGTCCACCATTTTTCCCATATAGGAAACAGCTGCAGCACCTTTGGCAATCCCCTCTTCCTCAAAAACCTTTACAACTCCCTTTGCCCATTCCACATCCTCCGAGGATGGGGTATAAATTCTGTGGGATGGTTCGATCTGACTCGGGTGAATGAGCATTCTTCCTTCGTAACCCAGTTGGCGGCCGAATCGTGTGCTCTTCTCAAAGGCTTCTGTGTCTTTAAAGGCTACAAAGGGACAATCGATAGCAATGCAGCCTGCCGCCCTTGCGGCAACAGCGGTATGGGCCCGAGCATAAAATTGTTCCTCCCCTTCAATGGTGAGCTTAACCCTCATGTCTTTGGTGTAATCCACTGCGCCAAAGATAAGGGAGTTGACCCGCTTGCTGGCTATGGCAGAAGGATAGGCATTCATCACACCCTTCGCTGTCTCGATGAGAAGCTGAATGGCGATACCACCCACTTTCAGCCCTCTCCTTCGCTCCAATTCCTCCAGTTTCCAATCGAGACGTTGAACATGATCCGGACCACCACATTTGGCTAAACAAACACCGGATAGTCCTTCGTAGACTATTGCCTCGAGGTCATCATTGGTCATCAGCGTCTCCCAGTTATTGATCCGGGCATAAACAGTGGACCCACCCGATCCCGCAAATTTCAAGTTCCCTCGTGTCATTTCACGGGCTTTTGGTTTCTCAGCAGGAGGAACGGAATCTTCCAGATCCAAAGTGATGATGTCTGCTGGTGTCTCAGGAGCTTTGGAAATCATCTTTTCATTATTTCCCGGAATATAAAAAACGGATCTCATTACAGTCATTTCTGCACCTCCTATTGGGATTCTTGTATTTAATGACTTAAACGAATTGGCATATTGCAATCTCGATAGACGGGGTTTTCTAACCCCGTCTTGGCGGGACAGGAATGTCCCTCCTATCGTGCTCGTAATCCCCCCAACCCCCCTTTAGAAAAGGGAAGGTGTGAAAAAATCCCAAGATTAACAGAGCGGACAGTGGGATGTCGGAAAAACTGTAGAGCGGCTACCTTCTTCAGGCTTAATGATAAGAATTGAAAACCATGTAAGATTGATGACTTAAGCCGACTCATGACCCATACATTTTCAAAGTCCGCATTTTACAGTTTTGGAGATATCCCTCTGGCCGGTCCACTGCCCCTAATTTTTTCACAGCTTCAGGGGGACAAGGGGGGATTTGATCCTTATTAGGCGCCTAACAATCGTTTAATGGTTGGAGCAATTTCATCGGGTCGGTCAACCACATGGACCCCAGCCTCCTTAAGGGATTTGATCTTGTCCTTTGCCGATCCCTTTCCCCTTTCGATGATACTGCTGGCATGAGAGAATCGCATGCCCTCCGGGGCCCATGCCCCGGCAACATAAACGACGAGGGGCTTGGTAAATTCTTTCTTTCTCACGGCCTCGGCTGCTTCCTCTTCATAGGGACCGCCAATCTCACCAAAGATGGCAACAGCCTTTGTATCTTTATCCGCCTCAAAAAGAGGCAAGATGTCCCCGAAGGACTGTCCCACAACGGGTTCTGTTCCGATGTGTAAAACCGTTGTAACACCAAGGCCCGCTTCTTTGATGGTCCATGGCACCGTACCGGACTGTCCTCCACTTCTCGAGATCACTCCTACAGGTCCCGGCACAAACACCCTCTTGGCAAACTCCGGAGTACCACCGAGCCAGCCCGCGGCTGCGATTCCAGGGCTGATAATTCCGATCGCACCTGGCCCCAATAGACGTGCTCCTTTCTGTTTCCCATACGCCATCATTTCAAGGATGTCATACAGGGGAACCCTTTCCACGGGCATCACGACGAACTTAATCCCAGCATCCAAGGCCTCCAGAACGGCATCTTTCAGTCCTGGACCGGGAACAAAGGTGACGCTTGCATCGATTGGACCTTTCGCCCTCACGGCCTCTTCGACGGTGTTGTAGACAGGTATTCCGGACACCTCTTCTCCGCCACGACCGGGCGTCACCCCGGCCACTACCTTCGTGCCATAACCTTTCATAAATGCAGCTCGTGCCGAGCCCTCTCTTCCAGTAATCCCCTGAACTAAAATTGTTGTATTTTTCTCAAGCAGGATAGCCATTTTTTCACCCCTTTTTTATGAAAGTGAAAATCCACGTTTTTTTAAATATTCCTCCAATCCAGGAATTGGAGCCTCTATTTTAATCGCTTTATTTCCTCTGAACCAGCATTCATATTCGCAGGCCAGGCATTCTGTCCCAACCCTCTGGGCATATTCGGCATCCCCTCCAAGGGCCGGCTTCCCATCTTTGATCACCAGGATGCCCCGATCATAGAGTTTACATCCCGCAGCACATGCATGGGTTTTGCAATCGACACATTTGCTCTCATCGATAATGATTTTAATTGTCCTCTCCTTGAATTCCATGGGCTCACTCCTCCTTTATCCCTCTATCCTTCCGATACTCAAGAATGAGAGCTTTCATTCTCTTCGCCAGAAACTCGGTTTCATAAACCTTATCGCTTCCGTAGATCTCAATCCTTCCGGGCAAATCTTTCGTACCTTCCTTTAATATCTCAAGGGACTCTTTTTCTTTATTGCCACAGAGCAATATCACACAGGGAAAGCCCGGCCTCTTTGGCAATTCTTCCCTGAGGGCCTTCACAATTCCATGGGCATGGTGCCACTGTTCCTGATTTGCCACGATGAACCCACCCAGCATATATCCTTCGATCCCTGGTTGGTTGATAATAACTTTGGCTGCCCGGTAGACTTTTGCAGCAGTTGGGTTTCCACTGGTATCGGCGTAGTTCGCAATCTTAAGTCCCTGACGATTCAAGGCATCCACTCCCAGGATGGCACCACCTCCACCTATCCCATGGTAGCCCACATAATTCAATCCTTTGATTTCCGGAACCATTTGTGCGATATAGCAGGTCCCTCGCAGATCTCCCTCCTCTATCTGCCATGCAATCTTATCTAACTCTGTTGGAGGGGTAGGAGCCTCGCGGGCTACGTCGATGCCTAATTCGGGATGGCGAAATACAGAAGAATCGTCAATGGCGATCCGGCAATCCGTAGCAAATATTTTTCCATCCTTCGTCAATACAAGAGGGTTAATCTCCGCTGTCCGGCAATTGTAGTTTTTGAATGTCTGGTACAAGCCCATGATAGCTTGAGCAATAGAGGGGAGGAATTGGGTTGGAACCTTTAGTTTGACGGCAAGGTTGAGGGCATCATAGAGGCGGAAGCCCCTAAGGACATCGACGGTCATTGGGGCGATCTTTTCCGAAGGAACGGCTTCAATATCCATACCTCCTTCCGTACTAAACATGATAACCGGTGCCCTGACTTCTTTCGAGGCATCGATGATCACACCGACATAGTATTCTTTGTCGATGTTCAATTTCTCTTCAACTAAGACCTTCTCCACCTTAAGATTTTTGATCTGAGATCCCAAAAGATCTTTGGCAACCTTTTCTGCCTCGTCTGGATTTTGAGCGAACTTAATGCCTCCTGCTTTTCCACGTCCCCCAGCCCAGATCTGTGATTTGATGGCAATGGGCTTGCCTATCTTCTCCGCAATCTTTCTGGCCTCCTGTGGCGTCGTTGCGACCTCACCCTGAGGGATTGGCACTTTGGCCGCCTTTAGCAATTGCTTCCCTTGATACTCGTATAATCGAGCCATAGTTACCTCCTCAAGCGATAAAATGAACACATCTGCATTGATGTCTTTCCGCTTTATAACAAACGGAAAAGGGCATTGTCAACAAAAAACATGGGATAGTAAACTGGTAAGACCAGATAACCAAATTATTCTTAGACACCCAATTAATTGATTTTTAATACTTTCCATTCCAAATTGACAAAAATTCTGATTTGTTTTAAATTGGTAAGACCATTGATTCAATTACTCACAATAGCGCCCTGGTGAGAATGGAGGAGCTTGAAATGTTTAAGACTGTCAAGCATGTCAGAGTATCCGATGAAATTGTCAATCAGATAAGAAGACTCATCAGTGAAGGACATTTAAAGCCCGGCGAACGCCTTCCCTCGGAGCGGAAACTCGTCAAAGAATTTGGTGTGAGCCGTCCTTCTCTTCGGGAGGCATTGAACTCCCTGGCTGCCATGGGTTTTTTGGAAGTAAAACAGGCCAAAAGGACCTTCGTTAAATCGGTGACCTCAGAGAGGATCCAAGACCCTCTTTCCCTCCTCATCAAGACCGATACTCAGAAGATCTTCGACCTGATAGAGGTAAGAAAAGCAATGGAAACCTGGGGTGCCTATCACGCCGCCCAAAGGGCTACAGAGGAAGATATTCACCAACTGGAGAGTATTATCGAAGAGATGAGGAAAGCCTTTGAAGAAGGCCGATCCTGGGAAAAACAAGACGCCGATTTTCACCTGGCCATGGCCCAAACAACTCATAACACGATTCAAACTCACCTTATGTCCACGATTTATGACCTCCTCAGGGAATCTGTGGCAAGGGTTTTCACAGAGCGAGGGAAGGTGAAAAAACTGCTCTATCAGCATTACCGAATATTCAATGCGATCAAGAACCACTCCCCTGATAAAGCCAGAGAGAGAATCCTTGAACATTTGAATTATGTCGAATCAGAGGTAAAGGCATTCGGAGCTCAGAAAAAGGTTGCATGAGGGTGCTAATGTAGCAACCTAAATGTTACGGCCACAAGAATCGCTCAATTTATATAGAGCGTCATAAATATTTGTGCATCCAAAATATTTATACTCTTTAATTGTCATTCCGGGCTTGACTAAGCCCACCCCGTACATGATACGGGGGAATCCAGTATTTGAATTTCGGTCTTAGAATTTCTGGATTCCCGCTGGAAGTTTACCCCGTGCTTGATACGGGGCGGGAATGACAACACATGCGCAATTTATTATGTCGTTATGTATAGATTCAAAGTAAAAGGGACTTTTTAGGTCCCTTTTGCTTTTCTAAAATTCACCCGGAGGTTATAATTTGTTGGAGGCTGATGTTTTATAAAAAAGTTTGTTTTCTTTCTGTCTATTTGTTATTTAAAACTCTGCAATTGAGAAATTTGCGAAGAGGGATGGCAGATGATGCAAAAATTGATTGAGATTGTCGGAAAGGAGAACGTTACTGACCAGTTGGAAGAACTGGTCCCATATAGTTACGATGCTTCGATGAATGTTCATCGGCCCAACGCCGCAGTCTGGCCTGAGTCGACGGAGCAGGTGTCCCAAATCGTCAAGTTTGCTAATGAGCAGAAGATTCCTGTCGTCCCTCGGGGGGCTGGCACCAGCCTCAGTGGAGGTGTGATTCCCATCCAAGGCGGAATCATCATCGACCTCTCCCGGATGAATCGGATCCTTGAGATTAGCATTGAGAACCGCTACGCCCGTGTTCAGGCAGGTGTGGTCTGCGATGATCTCAATCGGGCACTCGCGAAGCACGGGTTTACTTTTCCGCCCGATCCGGCGAGCAGTTCCGTATCTACCATCGGAGGAAATGCGGCCACCAATGCTGGCGGAATTAAAGGGGCGAAATATGGCACCACCCGGGACTATGTCCTTGGTCTACAGGTCGTCCTGCCAACCGGAGAGGTAATGCACACAGGCTCCTATACGATGAAATGCGTCTCTGGCTATGATCTGGCTAAGCTCTTCATCGGGGCAGAAGGAACGTTGGGAGTCATCACCGAGGTCACATTAAAAATCAATCCCATTCCCCGCCATGCCATGACCGCTGTGGCCACTTTTAACAGGTTGGAAGATGCAGGAAAGGCCATCTTCCAGACCATGACCAGTGGAATCCTTCCAAGCGTCATGGAGATTTTAGATAAGGTGACCTTGAAATCAATCAGAGAGCACACGGACATCGATCTTCCTGAAGCAGAGGCAATGATCTTGACGGAGACAGATGGTTACACCTGGGAAGAGGTGGAAGCTCAGATGGAAGTGGTCCTTCGCATACTCAAGCAGAACAACCCCACCGAGATCAAGACAGCGAAGGACGAAAAGGATCGGCTCAATCTCTGGAAAGCCCGTAAATCCGCTTACGCAACCCTTGCCCGGGCGAGCACCAGTTTTGTCTTGGATGATGTCACCGTCCCCATTTCGAGAATTCCGGAGTTATTGGTGGGGATTCAGGAGATTTCTCAGAGACACGGAATCGTAGTCGCCACCTTCGGCCATGCCGGCGATGGAAACCTCCATCCCCAGATCCTTTATGACGAATACGACCGGGGACAAGTCGAGAGGATGGAAAAGACCGAAGAGGAAATTTTTAACTTGGCCATTTCTCTCAAGGGAACCTTGTCCGGAGAACACGGTATCGGTCTATCCAAGGCAAACTATATGACGTTGGAGCACAACCCGGTGGAAATGGCCTTGATGAAAAAGATCAAGAGAACCTTGGATCCCAATAACATCATGAACCCAGGGAAAAGAGCCTTGGACTAGGAGGGTTCCAGGATTCGAGGGTTCAAGGGGTCAAGTGAAATGAAATAATTTTTCTTAAAGATTTCCCTTGAACCCTTGACCCCTAGGCCCCTTGAACCCTAAGTGTAAGGAGACCTGATGCCCCATCGACTCCAATTGGATGAAAAACGGCGCAAGGCGATTACCCAATGTTCTCGGTGCGGCTTTTGCCGGGCCGTCTGTCCCATCTTTGACCTGACTAAAAGACCCATTACCAATGCCCGTGGAAAGATGATTCTCCTGAAGGAGGTCATGGAGGGAAAACTTCCTGTTACCGAGGGGGTTGCTCAGGCTCTCCTGCGTTGCACCACTTGCATGAATTGCACAACCATCTGCCCTTCAGGGGTAGACCCTCCGGAAGTAATCAAGGCGATGCGGAAGGATATGGTTGGAATGGGTTACGACAACCTCTTTAAGGCAATGGGCGAGGTCGTGGAGAAATACGGAAATATTTACGGAGAAAAAGAGCGGCATGACTGGGGGCACAAAAAAGAACAGGCCCCTTACGTTCTATTCTTGGGTTGTGTGGGAACTTATCGGGAGGAGAAAAGCGTGAGGGAAACCATTCGCCTTCTTGATCTCCTTCAGGTCGACTTTACGATGACTGATGAGGTCTGCTGTAGTGGTGTGTTGGAGGATGTAGGGTACAAGATCAAGGATGAGTTGGCCCAACACAATGTTCGAGAGCTCCAAAAAACCAGAGCCCAAACGCTAATTACTACTTGTCCCTACTGTTATCGGGTGTTCAAAGAACATCCCGCCTATAAAAATCTGAGACTGGAAGTCAAGCATATTACCCAATTTCTAAAAGACTTTGAATTTCAGGTAAAAACAGAGAAGCGGGTCACTTATCATGATCCCTGCGATCTTGGCCGCCACGCAGGCATTTATGAGGAGCCGAGAGAGATCATCCGGAAGATCGCTCCCAATTTTGTGGAGCCGAGGCGAACCAGAGAGAATGCCATGTGTTGTGGAGCAGGAGGTGGATATAGAGGCGCATTTCCGAAAGAATCTGTAAAAATTTCAAGAAATCGATTAGCTCAAATCATCGAGGATACAGGAGCTGAAATCCTCCTCACGGAATGTCCCTCATGTTTACACAATTTCAGAAATGCGAGGCTTCGAAGACAGAATATCGAGATCTACAATATTACCGAATTCCTGGCCCGGCTTTACGGGGAAAAAACTTCCAACGAAAAGGAGGCAGCATAAATAATCCCCCTGTATCCCACTGAAGCTGTGAAAAAATTAGGGGCAGTGAACCGGCCAGAGGGATATCTCCAAAACTGTAGAATGCGGACTTTGAAAATGTATGGGTCATGAATCGATTTAAGTTATCAATCTTACATGGTTTTCAATCCTTATCATTAAGCCTGAAAAAGGTAGCTGCTCTACAGTTTTTCCGACATCCCCCTGTCCGCTCTGTGAATCTTGGGATTTTTTCACACCTTCCCTTTAAAAAAGGGGGAATCGTTTGCCTCCTCCCTTTACTAAAAGGAGGCTTTCCCCTCTTTGTCATTCCTGTGGAAGCAGGAATCCACATCTTTTTTCCTGGATTCCCGTTTACACGGGAATGACAGAACCGAATATGAAGAGTGGTGGAGGGATTAAGAATTTATTTTCTTGGGAATGATCATGAAACTCTCAAATCTTTCTCCCAAACAACTGATCGAAATTGATGCCTGTACCCGGTGTGGTGAATGCTTAAACTATTGCCCTGTGTATGCTCAGAAGGGTGAAGAAGAGATCGATCCTCGTGGAAAAATTCAGACTTTCAAGTCCTTTATTCGCAGCCAATACGGAATATGGGCCAGAATTTTCGGTCCCAAAAAATTGGATGAGGAGAAGCTGAAAAAATTCTCAGAGATGGTCTACCGCTGCACCCTCTGCGGGGAGTGCAGTGTGAGTTGTCCTGTCTCCATCGATTCCAGAAATCTCTGGCTTGCCTTGAGGGAGACCTTGGTAGAGATGGGCTATTATCCAAAGGCAGTAGATCAATTAAAGTCAAATCTCCTCCAGGTCCACAACATTCTCGGGAACGAAAATGTGGAGAGGACGGAGTGGGTAAAGTCTTTGGGTGAACTCCCAGAGCACCTCTATCAGAAAGAGAAGGCCCAGGTGGCTTTTTTTGTTGGATGTGTGGCTTCCTTTTTTCCTATGGTACAGAAGATCCCTAAAGCTCTTGTTGAAATCTTGAACAAGGGTGAAGTTGACTTCACCCTTTTGGGAGGAGAGGAATGGTGCTGCGGGTTTCCCCTGATCGGGGCAGGAATGAAAAAGGAGGCCGAAGTCATGGTCCAACACAATTTGGAAAAAATGAAAGAGAAGGGTGTTGAAAGGGTGGTGTTTGCCTGTCCCTCTTGCTACCATACTTGGATGGAGGAGTATAAGACGGATATCGAGATATTTCACTCCACCCAATTCATCAAGAAACTGATCGACGAGGGAAAGATCCACTTCAAAGAGAAGAAGATAAAGGTCACCTATCATGATCCCTGTGACCTGGGAAGGGCCAGCGGGATTTATGAAGCCCCACGGGGAGTCCTTCGCGCCATCCCTGGGGTAGAATTGGTGGAGATGGAAGGCCATAGAGAACAGTGTAAGTGCTGTGGTGGAGGAGGTAATCTCGAGATGGTGGATCCAGAACTTTCAGCAGCCCTCGCACAACAGAAAATCAAGGAGATCCAGGCCACAGGGGCTGAAACAGTGATTACCTCCTGCCAGCAGTGCGTCCGCACCATCATGACTACAGCCCGAAGAAAAAAGATCCCTGTCACTGCAATGGATATCACAGAGTTTGTCCTAAAAAATATGAACTGAATGGATCCGGCTCACCTTAGAAAAGTAAAACTATCCCTACTTCCATGTAACTGAATAGTTTCTTCTCCCTTTAGATTTCCTTTGACTCCTTTATACGAATCATATAGACTGGCATCAAAATTAAGTATCTTAACTAATTTCTGTAAAACAAACTAATAACACAACCCTAATTCTTTTGGAGAGAGTCGTGAGAAGTTTTTTCCAGAAGGTGCCGACATGAAGCCTCTGAGGAGTTTTATATCTCTTTGGAGGCTCCTAAACATATCCAAGGCCAAGGTCTCTTTAAAAAATTGTCTCTTTTCTTCCACTCCTGAGATTTTTAGGGGAGGATTCCATGACCAACCAAGAAGTTAAACGTAAACTCAGTGTAATCCTGAATGCAGATGTTAAAGGTTATAGTCGCCTCATGGGCGAGGATGAGGTTGGAACCATCCGCACCCTTAATATTTACAAAGAAGTAATGACAAATCTCATTCAACAGCACCATGGTAGAGTCGTGGATGCTCCAGGGGATAACTTGTTGGGTGAGTTTGCCAGTGTGGTGGATGCAGTGCAGTGCGCTGCGGAGATTCAAAAAGAACTCAAAGTCAGGAATGATGAGTTGCCTGAAAACCGCAGGATGGAATTTCGAATCGGGATCAACCTTGGGGATGTGGTGGAAGAGGGAGATAAGATCTTTGGGGGCGGGGTCAATATCGCAGCCCGGATGGAGAGTTTAGCTGAGGGAGGAGGCATCTGTATCTCAGGAACAGCTTATGATCAGGTCAAAAACAAGTTGGCCATAGGGTATGAGTATCTGGGAGAGCAAACTGTCAAGAACATAGCAGAGCCAGTGCGGGTGTATCGAGTCCTGATAGAGCCTGAAGCAGCCGGTAAGGTGATCGGCGAGAAAAGAGGTAAATCAAGAAAATGGCAGAGGACGGCCTTAATGGTTATAGCAATTCTGATTGTTATTGCCGCTGCGTTTGCAATCGGGCGTTTATACTTTCGCCCCACAACTGCTCCACTTGAGGTTGCCTCGAAAGAGAAGATGGCATTCCCTTTGCCCGACAAACCCTCGATTGCAGTGCTTCCATTTGTCAACATGAGTGAAGACAAAGAGCAAGAATATTTCAGTGATGGGATCACTGAAGAAATCATTACCGCTCTCTCCAAGGTTCCCCACTTATTTGTGATTTCAAGGCAATCAACCTTCACCTATAAGGGTAAGCCCGTGAAGGTCAAGCAGGTGAGCGAGGAACTGGGTGTGCGGTATGTCCTGGAGGGAAGCGTCCGCAAATCGGGCGACAAAGTGAGGATTACCGCACAGCTCATCGATGCCCTTACGGGACACCACTTGTGGGCTGAACGCTACGACAGGGATCTCAAGGACATATTCGCCCTTCAGGACGAGATTACGCTGAAGATCATATCTGCCCTCCAGGTCAAGCTGGTGGGGGTAGAACAATACGGCCTATCGGTCAAAGACACGGACAACCTTGAGGCCTATTTGAAGCTCTTGCAATCACGTGAGCAGGCAGATCGATTCACTAAAGAGGGTAATATCCTGGCCCGAAGATATGCAGAGGAAGCTATTGCTCTCGACCCGAAATATGTCGGGGCCTACTTACGCCTGAGCGCGACTCTCATCATGGATTTGACGTATGGAACGACTGAATCCGCTGAACAATCTCTAAGACGTGCAGAAGAATGCGTACAGAAGGCCCTCGTCCTTGACGACTCTTCGGGAGAAGCCCACGCCTTTTTGGGAAGAATCTATTTGAGTAAAAGGCAGTACGAAAAGGCTATTGCGGAAGGGGAACGGGCGCTCGCCCTCGATCCCAATTCAGATTTTGTCGAGGCGGCATTGGCTTATAGTTTATTCTATGCTGGAAGGTTTGAGGAAGCGATTGCAATGTATCAGAAGGCAATACGTCTCAATCCTTTCCCGGCCTGGTATTCTCTAATGTTGGCCTCTTCCTATGTTCAATTGGGGCGGTATGAAGAGGCGATAAAGGAATATAAGAAAGCTCTCCATCGCGCCCCTGATAGTACGATGCCTCACTTGGGCTTAGCCGCCACTTATAGTTTGATGGGTCGTGAGAAGGAAGCTCAGATTGAGGCCACAGAAGTCCTCAGAATAGACCCCAAGTTTTCTCTTGAACATTATGCAAAATCACTCCTCTTCAAGAATCAGGCCGATTTGGATCGCCATATCGGTGCCTTGCGCAAGGCAGGCTTGAAGTGAGACTCTATTAGAAGTTTCTACAGGGAACCGGCAAATCGAAAGGCATCACGGGCGGTGGCAAAAGCCGCTCTATCACGCGTGTTAAACCGATAGAAGGCACATGGCGTGGCTCCCGCAGGTACACAGGAACATTTGAATTGCCTAAATAGAGATAAAAGGACCAACGGGGCTAACCATTTTAGCAGTCGTACTGGGGGCATCTGCACCGAGGGTGTCTCGTTGATTTAATTTTTTGATTCTGGTATGGAATAGAGAAAAACAACGGAGAGAAAAACAGAGATCGGCAAAAACAAATCGGAGGAACAAAAAAGATGAGGGATGAAGACGAAGGGCATGGGATGTTGGAAAAGGCTTTGAATCTTGTGGGCCTAAATCAATCTTTTTCCCGGCGTGATTTCATCAAACTGAGCGGAGTCACCATTGTTGGAATTTCTGCTCTGGGCGCATTGGGGGCTAAGGCCGGAAAAAAGATGCCCCTGATTATCCTGGACAAAGCCGAAGGGATCGTGATTGCTGATCCGACGAAGTGCGTGGGGTGCCGCCGGTGTGAACTGGCCTGCACCGAATTCAACGACGGGAAGGCATCACCCACCATGGCCAGGATTAAGGTTAATCGGAACCTGAACTTTGGACCGAAAGGTGTCTATGCTGGGCAGCGAGGACAGGGGAATTGGGGAAACGGTCTCATCACTCAGGACTTTTGTAAGCAGTGCCCTCACCCTGTGCCTTGTGCCAATGCCTGCCCGAATGATGCCATTATCATTCAACCTCCAACGAATGCCAGAGTCGTGGATGCTAAGAAATGTATCGGTTGCAAGATGTGCCAGAAGGCTTGCCCGTGGGAGATGATGTCCTTTGATTCAGACACGAATAAGGCTACCAAGTGTTTCCTTTGCAACGGAAAACCAAAATGCGTAGAGGCTTGTCCTGCAGAGGCATTGACCTATGTGGCCTGGCGAGATGTGACCGATCAAGTCTCACCGCGAGTCATACCCACTGCTGTGATTCCACCGGATAAGGCTGAGGCTTGCAAACAGTGCCATAAGAAGTAAGAAAGGAGATGAAAGAATATGGCTAAGATCGGAGGATGGGTTGGAAAAGTTCTGCGTGTTGATCTATCAACTGGCCGAATCTCGACTGAAAATACCATTGAAAAATACAAAGACTATTTGGGAGGAACGGGGATAGGCTATAAGGTCGTTTGGGATGAGGTTCCGACAGGGACAAAGCCCTTTGATCCCGCCAACAAAATCATCTTCGCTGTCGGCCCTCTGGCTGGAACCGGAGCCCCGTGCAATGGCCGCACCGCTATTACGACTCTTTGGCCTACCTGTTGGCCGAAACCGTTGGTCGCTACCGGACATATGGGCGGACAGTTTGCTGCAGAGCTCAAGTATGCCGGGTACGATGGCATTATCATCGAGGGAAAGGCTGATCATCCAGTATGGCTATCGATCGTAGATGGACAGGTTCAGATTAAAGATGCCCGTCCCTTGTGGGAGCAGGGCATTCGACGCACAACGGTTGAGATCAACCAACAGTTAGGACCTGAGGCCTCAGTGGCAGCAATTGGCCAGGCAGGTGAAAATTTAGTTCCTATGTCGGTAGTGATGAACTCTTATTCTCACTCTGCGGGTGGCGTCGGAGCAGTCATGGGCTCCAAAAACTTAAAGGCAATCGGGGTCCACGGGACGGGTAGCGTTTATATCGCTGGTAATAAGGTGGAATGGGAGAAGTTAATTAAATTACATCTTTCTATCCTCGGAGCCAATAACCAACACGTTGTTCCCAATACGCCTCAGCCTTGGGCGGAGTACTATAATGCAAGTTCCCGATGGAGAGCCTCTCGGGGCCGAAGATGGGAAGCCTCTTCCCCAGCAATAGAGACAGGTATTTGTAATCCCCATGACCTTAATCGTATCGCCTACCGGACCAACAATGCCGCCTTTTATCTCGGGGATGGTGCTTGGAAGTATACCGTGAGGGGTAATGGTTGCACGGGTTGTCCCATTAGATGCCACACGATGATCAAGGTTCCTCAAGCAGCCGCAAAATATGGTATTCCCGAAGCGGGCCAGAATACCTGTGGGGGTTTAAATTTTGGACGTGCCTTCTTCAAGACCTTCCCCGATGGCCTAAGAGGAGAGACAGCCATAGAGGCTTGCATGGTGGGAATGTATATGTCCGATGACTACGGTATCTGGTGCAACTATAGTCAACTCCAGCGCGACTTTCAGAAGCTCTACTATGAAGGTATAATCAAAAGCAAATTGGAAGAAAAAGAATTCAAGAGTTATTCATGGGGCAAATATGAAAAAGGGGATCCTTCTTTTCTTTTTGAGCTCCTCCCTCGGATTGCTCTGAAAGAAGGAGAACTGGGTACTGTTCTGGGACTTGGGACGGGTGCCCTTCTGGAACGGTGGTCCCTCTCTGAAGAGGATTGGAAGAAGGATCACGAACTCAATTACTGGAAGCTGGGGCATCCTAAGCACCATGCAAGCGAAGAGGTTGGCCAGTGTGGAGTGATCATCAATACCCAATACAACCGCGATCCACAATGCCACTCCCACGTCAACTTCACGCGCAATGGCCTGCCATTGGAAATCCAGAAGCGTCTGGCAGCGGAGATATGGGGCACGCCGGATGCGGTCGATACCGTTGGGGCCTACACACCAATGAATATTGGTAAAGCCAGGATGGCTAAATGGTCACTCCTCCGAAAAGAGCTTCACGATTCGTTATCTCTCTGTAATTGGATGGGCCCGTGGATTGCTTCACCTTTAAAAGAACGCGGTTACCGTGGGGATGATTCGATTGAATCAATGCTCTACAGCCTTGCCACTGGCGACAAAAAGAGCCGCCAGGAACTGGATCAGGTAGCTGAACGCATCTTTCTTCTCCATCGGGCTTTGACTATCCGCGATATGGGGACCAAGGAGATGCGCACCCAGCACGATACCATTCCTGAATGGGTATTTAAGGACGCATCAGGCAAAACCCCTTTCACTAAGGGAACCATCCACATGGAAAAGGATGACATCGAGATAGCCAAAGATACGTATTACGAAGTGATGGACTGGGATAAAAAAACAGGAGCCCCCACCGCCGCAACTTATCAGAAGTTAGGACTCGGAAAAGTAGCAGAAGAACTGAGTAAGAAAGGGCTTTTGCCTTAGAGGAGAGGATGGAACAACAGGAAGCAATCTGTATGGCAATAGCGAAGATCGTGCGGGAGAGGAGCAAAATAGGACAACTCACCCTGCCCGAGGAGATTTTGACAGAACTGACAAGACAAAATCTTCTGAAATCAAAGAATAGTGATCAGAAGTCTCAATTTGGGGACGCCCTTAAACAGGCGATAGAAAAAAATGAGGACCTCAGAGAAATCTCAGGGAGGGATGGGACTCCGCGGTATTATTCTGCGCAGAGCCTGAGCGAAACCTACGCAAGAATCCTGATACAAAGACAAGAAAATCCTCTCTTACTTATGGCGGAGATCGTTCGAGAGAACTCCGCAATCTATCCCCGTCCCGTTCCTCTCGATATCTTCAGGGAATCACCCTTTGATCTCACCCAGGAAGAGATTTTGGATTGTCTAAAAATAATGGCTGAGCAGGGAGCATATCAGGACATCGCTCAGACAATTACCTCCATCGGCACCATATTCCTTTACTCCACCCAGCACTTAGACTCAGATTACGCATCTTCACTTGCTGAATGGTTGGATGTAGGGCAGTCGAATAATCCTTAACCATAATATAAATCTCCTGTCTCTGAATGGTTACCTAATATTCCTTTTTCAGTTTGAAAAATCCTTATTAACATGTTACCAAATACAAACTCTCCCTGCTGGTGGCCCGTTCTCCGTCCCGGTAAAACTGGTCTACGGAGGATGGAGGGAGGAATCAGGCGGGGGGCGTAAGGAGGAGAAAATGTATTTTTTCGATCTTGGGAGACTTTCCGGTCAACAATCAATGCTGATCTTCCATGCTCTCGCCCACATGGAAATTGAGGCCCTTGTTATTGTTTCGCCCAAAATTCCTCTTGTAAGCATCGGATACTTTCAGGATGCTGAGCAAGAAGTGGATCTCCAATATTGTAGAAACTCTAAAATCCCCTTCATGCGAAGAGAGGTGGGTGGGGGAGCAACCTATTTAGATGAGAATCAGATTTTCTATCAACTCATCTGGAAAAAGGACAACCCAACATTTCCCAAGGCCATTCACGATATCTATCCCTGGTTTTCAGAAGCCCCTGTCGAGACTTATAGGACATTTGGAATACAGGCAGAATTTCGTGCCATCAACGACATTATCACAAGTTCAGCGAGGAAGATTGCTGGGGAGGGTGGAGGAAACATCGGAGACTGCATGGTCTTTGTAGGGGGTATCCTCCTCGATTTTGACTACCAAGCGATGAGCAGGATCCTGAAAGTGCCGGATGAGAAATTCAGGGACAAGGTTTATAAAACAATGGAAGAAAACCTGACTACGATGAAGAGAGAATTAGGAGTAATTCCGTCGCGGGAGGAAGTGGTCTCAGTCCTCAAAGAGAAATTTGAAAAAATGGTGGGACAATTTACACCGGCTTCATTGAATTCAGAAATCCTTGAGAAGATGAAGCAAATAGAATCATGGATGACTTCGGAAGAATTTCTCTTAAAAAAGACTCCAAGAATTCCAGGAGGGGTTAAAATCAAGGAAGGGGTGGAGGTTCTTTATGGTCTCCACAAGGCCAAGGGAGGTCTGATTCGAACTGCCGAGGAAATCTCTGAAGGGAGAATTGAAGACATCAGCATTTCCGGTGATTTTACATTTTATCCAAAAGAACGTCTCGATGGATTAGAGGGGTCTTTGGAAAAGGTCCCTCTGGAAGAAGATCAGATCATCGAAAGAGTAGAAGCTTACTATGAAGAGAAAGGAATTGAATCTCCCGGGGTGGAATCCAAAGACTTTGCAACAACGATCCTGAATCCGATTAGAGTTGCTAGAAAAGATCAGTAGGTTGCTGAAAAAGTCCATTTCGGCCATAGAAGGTCTGCGGATGCAGGAATCCAGTATTCTCAGGCTCTCCCGGACTCCCTCTCTCCGCCTTGGCGACTTTTCGGGGTCTTGTAATTTGATGTTTTAGAATTAACCCCATTATTCAATCTTTCTTTTGATCCCAATATCAAGATTAAATGCCTTTTAATGGGTGCCTTTTAATGGGTGCCTTTTAATGGGTGACCCCTATGCCTTCTACATTCCCCAATTAAGCCAATATTTCCCTCAACGCTCCCATCAGGCAATGGATGTTTTGGGCCCGACAGGTCTCGCCCATTAAACCGACTCTCCATATCTTCCCTTTTAGATGCCCCAATCCTCCACCCACTTCGATCCTGTAATCATTCAGGAGCCTTGCCCGTACCGAGGCATCATCCACCCAATTTGGGAGCACCACAGAGGTTAACATGCACAAACGATATCCTTCCTGTGCAAAAGGTTTGAAACCAAGTCCTTCGAGTTCCATCTTTAAGCGATCCCCCAGGTTCTGATGGCGTTGAAATCTGGGTTCAAGGCCCTCCTCAAAGATGATCCTCAGCCCCTCTCTCAAAGCATAAAGCATGGAGGCTGGAGCGGTATGATGATAAATCCTCTCATCCCCCCAGTACTTTTCGAGTTTGATTAAATCGAGATAAAAACTCTGAACCTTTGTCTTCCTTGAGTGGAGAACATCCATGGCTTTCTGGCTCACAGTGATCGGAGAAAGACCGGGTGGAACGCTCAACCCCTTCTGAGAACAACTATAACAGACGTCAATTCCCCAATCATCTACCTTCACCTCCCCTGCCCCAAGGGAGGTGACGGCATCCACAACAAAGAGGGTGTCCGTTTTTCTGCAATAAGCTCCGATCTCTTCAAGAGGCTGCTTCACACCTGTGGAGGTCTCGGCATGAACCAGACCGCATATTTTTGCATTTGGATTTTCTTTCAGCGCCTTAATGATTCTCTCCGTTTCAACGATTTTCCCCCACTCCTGTTCGATTCGAATCACCTTGGCCCCGCATCGGTCAGCGACCTCGGTCATTCTCTCTGCAAAAAAACCATTTACCCCAATGATGACCGTATCTCCGGATTCAGCAAAATTGACGAAGGAAGCTTCCATTCCTGAGCTCCCTGTTGCCGAAATGGCAATAGTAAGACGGTTCTTCGTCTGAAAAAGACCTCTCAACATCTCGCTGATTTCATCCATACCCGCCAAAAGTTGAGGGTCAAGGTAACCAATCACTGGAGCGAACATCGCTTGATAGACTCGGTAATCAACATTACTCGGCCCAGGTCCCATCAGAATTCGAGGGCTTGGTTTCAAGTCTCCCAACATCCATCTTTCCATTATCAAACCTCCTCCAAGAGATTTCTGAGAAAGTCCCGAAATCTCTGCGTAATCATCTTTTGAAATCTATGTAATCAAGAGAGCGTGGAGTAGTTTTTCGAGGCTCTCTCCAAATCTAATTTTAGACCATCGCTGGCAGCGATCACTTTCAATCCCAACTCTTTCTCTAATTCAGCAGCCACCACCCAAGGCTTTGCCTTGATCATCGTCATTCCGAAATGCGTTAATATGGTTAATCTCGGCTTTGCCTTCTTAATAATGGTCTTCACATCCTCAATAGAGAGATGTTCGATCGGATCGTCACCAATGGGCTTCAGCCGAACCACGTGAATCACAAGTATTTCTCCTCGATAAAGGTTTGAAAGTTCCGGGAAAAATTTTGTATCAGTAATAAAAGAAACCGTAAGGGGCGATATCTTGAAATTGAGACCATAGGTCTCCACTCGATGTTGGTGTCTCTGGGCTGTTGAGAACTGAATCTCTCCGAACCGATATTCGGAGTTCTCCTTTAATACTTCTACTTTTTCAACATAACCCATCACATATTTTAAAACAACTGGATCTTCTTCCAGGGCATCCCGCGGGGCGAACAGGACTCCCTTCTTCTTGAACCCCCCTTCGGTCATTGCCTCGATCATGACATTGACATCCCCAGAATGGTCCAAGTGTTTATGGGTGAGGAGAATGCCATCTAAGGTAGACGGTTCTAATTTGGGTTTGCTATTGAGACATCGAACCAAGGCGCCAGGCCCAGGATCGATGTAGAGATTCGTTTTACCGACAGAGAGCCAGACTCCACCGGAGGCTCGGAGTTGCTTCATCACCACAAATCTGGCACCTGCCGTGCCTAAAAATTTGATAAAAGACATAGTAAAAAAATAAGGTTAAGGCTGAGGTTAAGGTTGCAGTTCGAGACACCTCTCCAAGCACAGAAAAGATCTCGTTTCTTATACCAGCTTAGTCTTCATTCTTAACCTTAACCTAAACCTCAACCTAAGAGTTTTTATCACATTCATCTTCCAGCTCTCTTAACTTTTTATCATCCAGCCCAAAATAATGCCCGACCTCATGGATCACTACCTCTCTCACCTTCTCTTCAAGTTCTTCCTTTGTTTGACACATCGATTCGATAGGGATCTGAAAGAGAGTAATTTTATCCGGAAGGACATTCCCATAGTAAAATCCCCTCCGATCTAATGGGACACCTTGGTAGAGTCCCAACAATTCGAAGGGTGATCGAAGTCCCATTTCTGAAAGGAGCTCTCGTGAGGCTCTATCCTCTACCACCACATCTACATTCTTCATCTTTTTTCTAAAAAATTTAGGAAGTCTCTTCAGCGCCGAAACGACAATCTCCTCAAATTCTGTTCGAGTCAGCATCATAATCATTAGTTCAGAGTTCGGAGTTTTGAGTTCGGAGTTTTCTAAAATTCTCCGAACTCCGAACTAATTACTCCGAACTGTTTATTTTTGGAGCTCTGGGACGATCTTCTCGAAGTAATCCAGAACCTGTGGGTTCATCAAGGCATCCCTGTTGAGAACCGGCCTTCCGTGGATGATATTGGTGACCGCACTCTCTACCTTCTTCATATTCATGGTATATGGAGCATCAGGCATCTCCATGATAATTGCTGGAACATGTCGAGGAGAGGCTTCCCCCCGCAGGGTCTTTCTAATCTTATCCATCAATTCTTTTGTCAAACTAACCCCTTGAGCAAGTTTCACAAAGAGGATAATGCGCTGTTCTCCCTCCCAATTTTGTCCGATGGCAAGGCTGTCAGCAACTCCTTCTATCCTTTCCACCACATTATAAATTTCAGCTGTACCGATTCGGACTCCAGAAGGTTTCAGAACAGCATCAGAACGGCCATAGAAAGTGATACCCTGGGTGTCACTGTGCATGACGACGTAGTCGCCATGACGCCATACGTTGGGATAGTACTCAAAGTAGGCGCTTTTATACTTTTCCCCATTGGGATCGTTCCAAAAATAGAGAGGCATGCATGGAGCCGGAGCTTCGCATACCAGCTCTCCTTCCTTATCCCATATCGGTTTCCCATTCTCATCGTAAGCCTTCACTTTCATGCCTAGACCTGGGCCTTGCAGTTCCCCGGCATAGACGGCTTGGATGGGGCTGCCAATGGCAAAACACCCGTTAATATCCGTGCCCCCAGCAATGGAATTGAAATGGAGATCCTTCTTGATCTCCCGATAGACCCACTCGAAGCCTTCTGCTGAGAGAACAGAGCCAGTTTGAGAAATCTCTCTCAGGGAAGAGAGATCATATTTCTTTCCGGGCTGGATCCCCTCGCTTCGGAGATAGTTGATATAGCTTGCACTCAGGCCAAAAAAAGTTATCTTTTCGTCCTGTACCATTTTCCACATTGCATAGGCGTCGGGATAGTTCGGGTTGCCATCATACAGGACAACGGTGGCACCCACGCCCAGTGAGCTGAGCAGCCAGTTCCACATCATCCAACTGCATGTGGTGATGTAAAAAACTTTGTCATCGCGCTTTAGATCGCTATGGAGCATAAGTTCTTTCAAATGGTGAAGTAAAATGCCACCTGCCCCCTGCACCATGCATTTGGGCTTGCCGGTCGTCCCGGAGGAGAACATGATAAAGATGGGATGGTCAAAGGGCAATTGTTCAAACTCAAGGGCGGGCTCTTTTTCCGGGGCCAAGAAGTCTTCATAATGGACGGCATTAGGAATAATTCCGATATCCGGCTTAGTTTCCGTATAGGAAACGATGACAACTTTCTTGAGGGAAGGGATGGCTTTGGCCACCTCTGCCGCATTCCCAAGGGTATTAAAGGGTTTCGCCTTGTAAAAATAACCGTCCACCGAAAACAAGACCTTTGGCTCTATTTGACCGAGCCGATCCAGAGCAGCTTGGGCCCCGATGTCTGTGGCGCAAGAGGACCAGACGGCCCCGACACTGGCCGCGGCCAGCATGCCAATAGCCGTCTCCATCATGTTCGGCATATAGCCTGCGACCCGATCTCCTGGCTGAATTCCTATTCCACGCAAAGATTTCGCCAGTCGGGCCACTGTGTTATAAAGCTCTTTGTACGTCATCTTCCAGGATTTCTGTGTTTCTCCCTTGAAAACAAAAGCCAATCGATCATCTCGATACCGCAGGAGATTCTCTGCAAAGTTCAGCTTCGCCCCGGGAAACCACTTTGCTCCTGGGAACTTCTTCAGGTCGTCGACCACCTGATCGCACTTTTTTGAGGCTTTGACCTCAGCAAAGTCCCATATGGCTGCCCAGAAATCAGGAATAGAATCAACAGACCACTGATATAAATCATCATACGTCTTTAATTTTTTTCCACACTTTCGGTTAACAAATTCTATGAAACGCGTCATATTGGCATTCTTGATCTTATCTTCTGATGGTTTCCACAAAGGCTGCTTCATAAAAATCCTCCTTTCAAGTTAAAATTTATTTTTGCAATTTTGCGTCCATTTAATATCATTCCTAATCTTTTCCGTCAAGAAGTATTTACCATCCCCTGAAAAGTAGAAACATTAAGCGCATAGCGTCAGCCACCTGCTTAAACTTAACGTAAGACCAGAGCTTTTTTTTTCTACCCAAGTATGTTATTAATTTTTTATGTTATCTTACAGGAGGAACAAGTGGGACTCTTAACAGGGTTAAAAATGCTTGATCTTTCAAGGCTTCTGCCAGGCCCCTTTTGTTCCCTTCTGCTGGCAGATTTAGGAATGGAGGTATTGAAGATCGAAGACCTTGAACAGGGGGATTATATGCGGATAATGGGCCCTGTTCAAAAGAAGGATAGTGCTTATTTCCTCACTCTAAATCGAAATAAGAAGAGTATGACATTAAACCTTAAGACGGAAGAAGGGAAGGAGATTTTTTATAAACTCATCCAATTATACGACATCGTCTTAGAAAGCTTCAGGCCAGGGGTGATGGACCGTCTTGGCATCGGTTATCAGGAACTGATGAAGAGAAACTCCCGCGTGATCCTCTGCTCCCTCTCGGGATATGGACAAGATGGACCCTATCGGGAAAGGTCTGGTCACGATATTAATTATTTAGGCCTGGCAGGAGTACTTGAGATAACCGGACCGAAAAACGGAGCCCCTACCCTCCCAGGGGTTCAAATCGCAGATATCGGTGGAGGGGGAATGATGGCAGCCATCGCTATTCTCGCCGCTGTCGCCCACCGGGAAAAAACGGGGGAAGGGCAATTCCTCGATGTCTCCATGTTGGATGGCGTCATTTCCTGGCTTTCTATCCATGGAGCAAAATATTTTATGGATCAAGAACTTCCGAAACGCGGGGATATGTTCCTAACGGGGAGATATGCCTGCTACCAAGTCTATCCGACCAAGGATAACAGATATATGTCCTTGGGAGCACTGGAGCCGAAATTTTGGAAGAATTTCTGTGAAGCGATTGGACGCGGAGATCTCATTCAGAAACAATTCATCGAGGGAGAGGAACAGGCTCGCGTGATCGAAGAGATCCAAAAACTTTTTAAGACCAAGGCTCAAAAGGAGTGGGTTGACTTTTTCAAGAATGTGGATGCATGCTGTGAACCTATCTTAACCCTCGAAGAGGTTTTCTGCCATCCTCAGGTTCTCCACCGGCAAATGGTTAAGGAGCTCGAATATCCTACCGAAGGAAAAATCCGACAGATCGGAGGCCCCATCAAATCATCCCAATTCTCTTTTGAAATTCGTATCCCCCCACCCTCATGGGGAGAACATACGATGGAGGTTCTGAAAGCGATCGGATATTCGAAAGAAGATATCGAACACCTTAAAGAGGTGAAAGCAATATGAGGGGCTTCGCCCCATTGGAACATTGGAATAATGGAATGTTGGAATGATGGTTTTAGATAATAGTCTCTTTTTTATTTTACCCAATATTCCAATATTTCAGTATTCCATCATTCCAACGGATTTGGGTGCGGATGAAAGCTAAGATTGAAATTGATCGCGAAAGATGCAAAGGATGTGGGCTTTGTACCATCTCCTGTCCGAAAGGATTAATACGGATGGGAGAGGAAATCAATCGCCAGGGATATTTTTATGTCCTCTGGGATGGGAATGAAACATGCACTGGATGTGCCATCTGCGGAGAGATCTGTCCGGATGTGGCCATCCGAGTGTGGAAGGAGTAAAGATAGATGGGGAGATAGGGGATAAGGTCTTTAGACAATGTAAATGGCAAAAAGAAAAACATGATTTTGAAAAAAAAGGCTTAAAACTTTATGGATCAAGAACCTGAAAAAATATTGGCAAAAGGGAACGAAGCCATTGCCATGGCAGCCATTGATTCCGGATGTCTCCTCTATTTCGGATATCCCATTACCCCTCAGAACGACATTCCAGAATATTTTTCTAAACACCTCCCTGCTCTGGGCGGGGTGTTCATTCAGGCAGAAAGTGAAATTGCCTCTATTAACCTGCTCTTAGGGGCTTCTGCCACAGGGGCAAGGGCCATGACCTCTTCCTCCAGTCCCGGCATCTCCCTCATGCAGGAAGGAATTTCCTATATGGCGGGAAGTGAACTTCCTGCCCTGATCGTCAATATCTCGAGAAGCGGACCAGGTCTTGGAGGGATTTCTCCTTCTCAGGGTGATTATTTTCAAGCCACCCGAGGCGGAGGACATGGAGATTATCGGGTCATCGTACTTGCTCCTTCCACGGTCCAAGAAATGTATGACTTGACCTGCCTTGCTTTTGACCTCTCCGATAAATACCGGAACCCCGCCATGATTCTGGGGGACGCCCTTATCGGACAGATGAAGGAGCCCCTCCTCCGGAGAAAATGTGAAAAGATGGATCTTCCACCCAAGGATTGGGCTTTGACCGGAGCAAAAGGGAGAAATCCCAACCGACTTAAATCGCTTTATCTCCAGGACGGTGAACTTTCGGAACATAATTGGAAGCTCCATCAGAAATATGAGAGGATGAAAAAAGAGGAAGTCCGTTTTGAAACTTTTTGGGAGGGGGACGCTCAACTGATCGTTGCAGCCTTTGGGAGCATGGCCAGGGTTTCAAAAACCTCTGTCGAGCTGGCGAGGGAAGAAGGGATGAAAGTTGGTCTTTTCCGGCCCATTACTCTCTTCCCCTTTCCAGAAAAGGCTCTTTATGAGCTTTCAAAACAGGCCAAGCTATTTTTGACTGTTGAATTGAACACGGGGCAGATGGTAGAGGATGTGAAGCTTTCCGTGAGTCGAAATGCCGAGGTTTATTTCTACGGGAGACCTCCGGGGTCTCTTCCTGCTCCAGAAGAAATACTGGAAGAAATAAGAAAATATTATGGTTAAAATTCGAAATTCGAAGCACGAAATTCGAAATGAATTAAGAGATTGGGAATTAAGGGATTGGGGAATTAAATCCCCAAATTCCTAAATCCCTCAATTCCTAAATCAAGGCGTTGATATTTGGATTTCGGATTTGGAGGGTTCAAAGATATGGAACTTGTCTTCAAACGTCCGGAATGTCTGATCGATATTCCCTTCCATTTCTGTCCCGGATGCCACCATGGTATCGCCCATCGATTGGTCGCAGAGGCGATTGACTATTTCAAGATCAGAGAGAGGACGATTGGAGTCGCCTCGGTGGGTTGCTCGGTCTTGATGTATGATTATTTCAATATTGATGTCCTGGAGGCACCTCACGGAAGAGCCTCTGCTGTGGCCTCCGGAGTGAAACGGGCCAGAAAGGACCGGATTGTCTTCACCTACCAGGGAGATGGGGATCTGGCTGCCATTGGGATTTCAGAGGTCATCCATACCGCCAACCGTGGTGAAAACATCACCATCATCTTTGCCAACAATACGGTCTACGGGATGACCGGAGGCCAGATGGCGCCCACAACACTTCTCGGACAAAAGACCACCACGAGCCCTTACGGAAGAGATTTTACCTACGATGGTTATCCAATTCGAATGGCGGAGATGCTGGCCACCTTAGAAGGAAGCGCCTTCGTGGCAAGGGTAGCTGTAAATAATCCTGCCAATTTGATAAAGACCAAAAGAGCGATTCGTAAGGCCTTTCAGATGCAGATCGAGGAGATGGGCTTCTCTTTTGTCGAAGTCCTATTGGCCTGCCCCACCAACTGGGGAATGACCCCGTTGGAGGCGAATCGCCGGGTCGAAGAGGAGCTGATTCCTTACTTCCCATTGGGTACCTTGAAGGAACGAAAAATGGCAGATTACCTATAGAGCCCAATGCAAAATGCAAAATTAGCAATTCTAAATTAGCAATGCTAAATTATTTAGCGAAGTGATCTTTTAATCTGAATATATAACAATATAGTTTGTTTTGAAATTTTGTCATTTGATATTCGAATTTGTTTCGCCTGCCTGCGCGAAGTCGCTCCGGCGAAGGCAGGGATTTCGATATTAATACAAACGCATTAAATCATATTACCCCCCACCCGCCCCTCCCCCTCAAGGGGGAAGGGTGAGGTCGCCGACGCGCCATAGCCGCTCTGGCAACGGCGCGGTGGGGGTGAATGTCATTATACTTAGTGCGTTTGTATTAGAATTTCGAATTGATGGGTGATGGTTTAGCATGAGTGATCGTTTCTATTATGATCTCATCATCTCTGGGTTTGGGGGACAGGGAGTACTGGTCATCGGAAACCTTCTGGCCTATGCTGCCATGAAGGAAGGAAGATATGTCACCTATCTCCCCACTTATGGAGTGGAGATGAGAGGGGGAACGGCCAACTGTACCGTGGTGATTTCCTCTCGGGAGATCGGTTCCCCTGTTGTGGGAAGACCCCATGCTGCCATTGTCATGAATCTCCCGTCGTTGTTCAAATACGAACCCCGGATTCTGCCCAATGGGCTTTTGCTGATCAACTCCTCTCTCATCGATCCGAAGAAGACCTCCCGGCAAGACATCGAGCTTCTTCCAACCCCTGTCAACGAGATCGCCATTGAAAATGGAAACCCTAAGCTCGCGAATATGGTGGCTTTAGGCGCTTTCAATGAAAAAACCAAATTGGTTCAGATGACTTCTCTATATGAGTCCTTGGAAAAGGTATTGGATGACCGTTACCACCATCTCATCCCATCCAATATCAAGGCTCTCCAAATCGGGGCCGAATTCGTTCAGTCCCTTCCCTAACCCCCTCTCCCCTTTTGGGAGAGGGCCAGGGTGAGGGGGAAATGAATTTGACAAAAACCCATCAAAAAGGGGGTGTTATGGAAGAAAAGAATGATTTTGAGGAAATTCGTGTTGGAGAAAAGGTTAAGACGTTAAGAGAGAGCAAGGGACTTTCATTGAAAGAGCTGGCGGATTTGACAGGATTTTCTACAGCCCTGCTCTCTCAGATGGAAAACCATCTTGTCTCCCCATCCCTTGGAACGATAATCAAGCTGGCGAACGCATTAGGGGTGAAAGTAGGGGATTTTCTCGGTGAAACTCAGGGAGAACCCTTCACCATTGTGAGGAAGGACGAACGAAAAAACATTTCTCGATTCGCCTCAAAGGAGGGGGTAAAATATGGCTATTCGTACGAGTCCTTGGGGTTTGACAAGAAAGACCGCCATATGGAACCTTTCATCGTGACTCTGGAACCCGCCACAGTTAAAACATCAAAGACCTCTGTCCATGAAGGTGAGGAATTCATTTTTGTCCTCGAGGGTGAAATGGAGGTGATCCTCGGAAAGCATACCGATATCCTCTACCCGGGGGACTCCATCTATTACGATTCAACCATTCCTCATCGAGTCCAATGCCATCAGGAGAAGATAACCAAAATTTTAGCCGTACTCTATGCTTCCGATACAAAGGAATGAACCAGTTAGATTAAGCATTGCAAAATTAACATTGCAAAATTAACAATGGATCAAAGTTGGAAACCTTAATATAAACCAGATGAAAAAACGGCCTATCTTCTTTTTCCTTTTCGCTATTTCTCTCCTTTTATCGTTGCCTGATCTTGTTCTTAGCCAGTCACATCTCAAAGTGGGAGCCCTTATTCCCTTCACCGGTCGATGGGGGGATTCAGGTAGAGAATGTGCCAAAGGCATGTTAGATGCCGGGAAATGGATCAATCAACGAGAGGGAATCTTTGGAAGGAAATTGGAGATCGTCCTCATTGACGATACCTCTCAACCGGCTGAAACCATGGCTGCCTACCGAAAATTAAATGAAGCGGACCGCATTCTTCTCCTCTATCTTTATTCCGCAGAGACAGCCCTTGCCCTCCTTCCTCATCTCCACTATGATCGAATTCCTGCCTTGGTGAGTTTCTTCCCTTCCCATTTGGCCAACCCACTCAAGTACCCGTATATTTTTTCGATCACTCCAACTCCTCTCGATTTGTCAAAAATTGGCATGAAATTTATTTCAGAAAGATCCGGTATCAAAGGGAGAAAGCCTAAAGTTGTCTTTGTCGGATCTCCTGACCATTTCGGACGACATTTTCTGGATGAAGCGAAGGAATATGCAAAGACCCTGGGGCTCGATATCGGACCTGAGATTTGGATCCCCGATCTATCGCAGTCCACAGACAGGGTAGCACAAACCATATCTTTCCTCCTATCGACGATGAGTTCATATAATCCCGACTTCGCCTACCTGAGTCTCACTTCTAAAGAAGCTTACGCCATCCTGCAGGAAGCCAAGGAAATGGGGCTAAAAACAAAATGGATTTGCAACATGAAGGCGTTTGATGAAAATCTTTCGTCCTTCGATGGAGTTTTTGGAGTACAACCTATCTCTCCTTTTGGAGAAGATGTCCCCGGGATGGCTGGGATCAAAGAGGCCCATCAGAGATGGCATCCCTACGATGCCCATACGCCTTCATATGTCGAAGGATGGGCAACCGTTCAGGTGATCTCAGAGGCTCTGGGAAGATCGCTTCCAGAACAAGGGCTCTCTCGTGAAAAGGTAAAATTTGTTTTGGAAGGTTTTAAAGATTTCTTGACAGGAGGCCTTGTTCCCCCCATCACGATCACTTCCAAGGATCATCGACCCAATGTGGAATCCAGGGTTTTCATCATCAGGGATGGAAAGATTTCACGATACACCGGTTTCATCTCCGTCGGGAGATAGAAAGGATTCTTCACAACCTTTAAAATCATTCCTAATTATTGAGAACTCTGAAAAACTACTACACGCTCTCTTGATTACAGAGATTTCTGGACTTTTTCAGAAATCTCTTATTTTCCCCTTGACAAATATGGAAAACTAAGATTTAAAATACTACATTCAACCCTTTCAGGAAAAATGTTGGATGGCACACCTTAAGGGTGGGAGAAATTAATAGAAGGAGGTAATTCGATGAAAAAGGGAAAGCTATTGGTTCTGGTAGGAGTCTTTTGGGGGATTTTTGGCTTATTGAACATGCCGTTTTTAGGACTTGAGGCTAAGGCGGCGGAGAAACCCATCGTGATTGGAGCCCCCCTTGCCACAGCCTTTCTTTACGGCTGGGATGCAGAAAGGGCAATCAAGCTGGCCGTGGAGGAAATTAATGCAAAAGGAGGCGTTACGGTCGGTAAAGAAAAAAGACCATTTAAAGTGGAAGTCATGGACACCCGGGATCTCGAACCCGGAGTGCCAACCAGTGATGCTTTGTTGGTGGTAGAAAAACTTATCCTGGAGAAAAATGCTGATTTTATCGTGGGTGGCCCTGTTCGATCTGAAGCAGCTCTTGCAGCAATGGACTTACTCTCCAAGTACAAAAAAGTATCCATATTGACAACAGGGGTTCTAACCCCCGCGTATCACAAACGAGTGGAAGCTGAATATGATAAATTTAAGTATTGTTTTAGAATCTCTGGTGAGGTGAGCTGGATGGTGGTAGGGGAATTCATCCCCTGTCTTATGGAAATTAAAGCGAAACATAATCTCAACAGACTCTTCATTATGATCCAGGACGTAGCCCATGCCAGAGCAGGCGGGGACCTCGTTGAAAAAATGTCTAAAGAGAGGGGATGGGAGGTTCTGGGTAAAGAGGTTTACCCAACTGGAACAACAGACTATTCTGTGGGTTTGCTGAAGGCCAAAAAGGAAAATGCCCAAGTGATCCTCATCTGGATGGATATGCCTGAGACTTCCATCCTCCTGAAGCAATGGTATGATATGAAAATACCTGCACTTCCCTATGGCACAATCATTTCTGCTGCTGAGGAACCTGGATTTTGGAAGGCTACAGAAGGAAAAGGTGAATACGCCATGGCCAGTGTCGTCAATGCGGGAAATGCTCCATCGAAAGCCACCCCTTGGACGATGAAGTTCGTTGAAGCCTATACGAAGAAATGGAAGGTAGAACCTGAAGGTTATGGGACTTCATCGAGCTATATGGCGGTTTATACTCTGAAGGATGCCATTGAACGTGCAGGATCTTTAGACTCTGGCGCAATCGTAGCAGCCCTTGAGAAGACAGACTTGATGGGAGTCTATGGGAGAATAAAATTTAATCCTAAAAACCACCAGGTCATCCCCAGCGTTGATCCAAACGAGGGCGCTGTGGGAACAATCTTCCAGTGGCAGGCAGGGAAGAGAGTGGTGGTCTTCCCGCCCAAAATTGCCATGGGCGAGGTTAAGCTGCCTCCCTGGATGAAGAAGTAAAGAAAAAGAATCATTGCAAAATATAAAATGAGCAACGCAAAGCGATCAATGAAAAGAAACAAATTGATAATGGCTAATTTTAAAATGTAAATTTTGCAATGGCGATTTAAACTGGGTCTGGCTATGCCAGGTTAAAGGAAAGGGGTGGGGGAAACCCCTCCCCTTTTTTACGTGAGATAATTCCAAAATGGTTATACTTATCTACGGGATCATCAATAGTTTCTCGCTCGCTTTGATGGCGATCGGTTTTACTTTAGTTTACGGAATTTGTCGACTCCCCAACTTTGCCCATGGGGCGTTATATGTCATCACAGGATTTCTTGTCTGGAGTTTAATAAACCTCCTCAAATTAAACTATGTCATTTCTATTCTCCTATCACTCGTTATTATGGGGTTGGTTGGAGCCGCCATTTATCGATTCGTTCTCATTCGAGTGAGAGGGATGGCCACCTCTGAAATCATCGCAACTTATGCCCTGGGACTGGCTATTCTCGAGTTCTTGCGTTGGGGAGGGTTCAAGGGAATGACCTACACACTTCCTGTTTTCATTGAAGGCAGTGTCAATATAGGAGGTATTCCTGTCGACTTTCAACGGATTATTGTTATAGGCATAGGAATCATTGTGGTCTCTTTTATGTGGCTCTTTACCCATTTCAACAAGACTGGCTTAGCACTGAGAGGGATGGCCCAGGACGAGCATGCGGCGATGATGTTAGGAATAGATTCCGACTGGATGGCTGTTATTGCCATGGCCATGGGATCAATTCTGGCCGGACTTTCTGCGATCGCCTTACTTCCTTTGGGCAACATTGTTGTGGAGGCGGGTTACAATGTTTTAATTCTCTCGATCGCTGTATGCATTGTCGGAGGTCTGGGCAGTTGGGTGGGAGCAATCCTCGCTGCTTTTATGATTGGATTCCTTCAAATTATTACTGTTACTTATATCCAATCCCATTTCCAGATGGTAGTGGCTCTCCTGGCTATTATCGTCACACTTATACTGAGACCTTCTGGACTTTTTGGCAGGCAGAAGGAACTGGAAGAGAGAGTCTAAAGAAGCAAAAATTCCAAATGACAAATTTCAAACTTCAAACAATTTCAAGATTCAAAATACCAAATGCAAAATGAAAGGTAAAAATCCCCCCTTTCCCCCCTTTGCTAAAGGGGGGGGTGGGGGGATTATCGGAGATAAAGTTTGCAAAATCAAGAACGACGCAAAGAGAGAATAGATAGGGGTATCAAAGTCCGGACAGAAGGGATCTATGCAGTCTCCTCATGGCAAGAGGTTACTTACCTCGTTCTTCCGAGACTAATTTTAATTGTAGGTCTTCTTCTCCTTCCCCTTCTTATTCCATCCCTCTATTGGAAACGGGTGATATCCATTGCGGCTATATATGCCCTGCTCGCTCTCGGGTTTGATTTCTTAGCCCACTTTGTAGGGCTGGTCTCTCTGGGAGGCGCTTTTTTTATTGGTGTGGGCGGATATACCGCAGCTCTTCTCAATAAATCCCTTGGACTGCCACTTACACTCACCATTCCCATGGCCACCATTGGTGGGGCTATTATTTGCACCGTCCTACTTCTCCCTGCCCTTCCTCTTAGGGGAGTCTATTTTGCCATTGTGACCCTTATGTACCCTCTGGCTCTCATGAGAATTATTGAAGCATTGAATATCTTCGGTGGAACGGATGGTATCCTTGGAGTGGCCGGTTTCCCCAACAGATGGATTGAACAGTATCTCATTATCTTTATCGTGATTTTCGCACTGTTTGGGTTAAGGAGATTGGTGAATGAGGATATCGGACTCGTCTTTCGCGGAGTCAAGGATAACGATCAAGCTGTCCGAGCCTCTGGATTAAGTATCACCTTTTACAAAGCGATTGCGGTTTTCATTGCCTCTGGACTGGGATCTCTCGGAGGTGCTTATCTTGCCCATATCTACATGTGGTCAGGAATATCGCAGTTCGCTCTCGATTTTTCTGTCATTCCCATTGCTGCCACGGTCATTGGTGGAGGAGGCACTTTGGTAGGTCCCTTATTGGGTTGTTTCTTTCTGGTCCCCATCTCAGAATGGTTACGAACCTTTGGAACTTTAAGAATTGTC
>Ga0315279_10001563_pt1 | contig 37655 bp, 41 predicted proteins | sample YL17G06_20_MG_FD_203694 | JGI IMG/M metagenome (GOLD analysis project Ga0315279, IMG submission 203694) | Sediment microbial communities from Yellowstone Lake, YNP, Wyoming, USA - YL17G06_20 | ecosystem: Environmental > Aquatic > Freshwater > Lake > Sediment | place: USA: Wyoming | collected...
TCTCTAAGTTGACTAATAAAAGGGCTAAAATAGAAGAAATCATTCGCGGTGTAGGAGATAATTTTGATATAGCGCCATCCAGTATTGTGTTAAGCACATTGGAGCAGGAACTGGCGGGTGAGATTGGCAGAGAATCGCGTCTTTGGGAAATACTGAGCAATTTCAAGGGCAATTACGATTATATTTTAATAGACTGCCCGCCAAACCTTGGTATTTTGACCATCAATGCCATCCGGGCAAGCAGCGAGATAATTATACCGGTTGAGGCAAGCAGGTTTTCACTTGAAGGCGTGGCCCAGCTTACCAGTATTATAGACTTAGTTAAAGACAGATTAAACCATAATGTTGATCGCCATGTTTTAGTAGTTAATTTTGATTCGCGCCTTAGGCATTCTTTTAAAATGTTAGAGCGCATAAAGTCAGATTTCAAAGACAGATTATTTGGCACTATCATACATATAAATGTAAAATTAAAAGAGGCGCAAAATCAGGGCACGCATATTCTTAATTATGATAAATACTGCCGCGGCGCAAAGGATTATTTTAGTTTATCCAGAGAAATTATTATGCAGGAGGAGGCGCCTTTGCCTCCCCTGGCTTTAGAAAAGAAGATGAAAGAGATACTAAGGGAAAAGTTACCAAAACTTAGCGAGGCGGCTTTTTCTCTGTTTGCGCCTGAGGCAAAGGAAGTCTATGTGCTGGGTGATTTCAATAATTGGAAATTAGATGAACAAAGCCGTATGGAACAGGATAACGGCACCTGGAAAAAGAGATTAGGACTTACCAGTGGCAAATACCATTACCGCTTTGTGATTGACGGAAAATGGACGGAAGACGCCAATAATCCGGTCAAGGAAATTAACCCCTATGGCTCAATGGATTCTTTAATAGAGATTATCGCTTAAAAGGCTTAAAAGGAAGCAGTAGGGGGGATTTAAATCCCCCCTACTGACTAACCCTTGAACGAAGTTAACAAAAACGCATAGGAGGGAGGGAGAATATGCCTAAAAAGAAAAAAAGCGCGAAAAAGAAGTTAGTAAAAAGAAAGGTTACAATAAAAAGAGCGGCCCAAAAAAGGCCGATTAAAAAGAAAACGCCGATTAAAAAGAAAGCGCCGGTTAAAAAACCCAAAGAGAATATCGTCGGCATAGTTACCCACTATTTTTCCAAGGTCCAAGCCGGGGTTATAAAAATAAAAGCTCCCTTGGCGGTTGGCGATATGATTAAGATTAAAGGCCATACCACTGATTTTAAGCAGCAAGTCGCCTCAATGCAAATTGACCGCGTGCCGATAAATCAAGCCAAGAAAGGCCAGGAGATTGGCCTTTTGGTAGATTCAAGGGTCAGGCAGCACGATGTAGTGTATAAGGAAAAATAAAACCCAATAGGAAGGAGGAGGCTAAAATGCGGCTATCAGAGATTGAAAAAAAAGCAAGGCAAGTGAATATTAAGGACACCTGGAAATATTCTAAAAAAGACCTGATTAAAAGCATCCAGCGCGCAGAAGGCAATTTTGATTGCTTTGGCACAGCCCAAAATAATTGTAACCAGACGGTTTGTTGCTGGAGAAACGACTGTATAAAATGACCCATTCGACTACGCTTGAGGGTCATGCTGAGCGACCGAAGGGAGCCGAAGCATGAAATATAGGTGCCAGCTCTGCGACAGGGATATTGATGATTTTGTGAGCATAGCGCACATCAAGACAGAAGAGTATCTTTTGGATTTAATCCGGCGCGACCATCCTGAATGGAAGGAGGACGGTAAAACCTGCCATAAATGCATTGAGTATTACCGCAAGTTGGTAAAGGAAACAGAGATTTAAATTGAAAGATGCAAAAACCTGGCGTAAAAGGAGGTTAAAATGCTTGCCATGCCCTTTAGTGATATCCACAAGGCAGTCCTGCTGATAGTTCTGGGATTAGGTTATATTGTTTGTTATCTTGCTAAAAAAGAAGATAAATTCCTCAAGACATTGGGCTATTTAATCGGCACATTTCTTATGGCCTTAAGTGCCCTTGTTATCTTGGCCAGTATGGTATTAGATGCAAGATTTTACAGGAAGACGCAGGGTAGCGTTATGATGATGCCGCGCCGTCAGATACTTCCACCTGCTTTACCCCCGAAAAAATAATAATAGGAATCCAATAGCACGCTTGTTATGCCGCAAGAGGGACAGAAGAAATATATGAGTCTGCGAGGTAGAATGCATATGAGAAGTTTAAAGGCCATCAAAGAGATTATAAAGAAAAACAAGCGAATATTAGAAGAGAAATATAAAGTTAAGGTTCTTGGGATATTTGGTTCGTATTCTCGAGCAAATTCGCATAAAGGTAGCGATATAGATATCCTCGTTGAATTTTCAGAAACACCGGATTTCTTTGAATTTATCAGACTCGAAGAGTTTTTGCAAAATTTGCTTGGTATGAGAGTAGATTTAGTGACTCCTGATGCCTTGAAGCCGCTGATAAAAAAAGAGATATTAAAAGAAACGATTTATATATGACGAAAAGAAATAGTAACCTTTACAATCCCTGCCAAGTTTAAAAAAATCCATCAAAATTATCCTTAAATAACCCTGCCTGAAAGAGAAAAATTAACCAAGACCGAAAGCGAATATTTCTCTCGTGCAGTAAAAAAGAAAGTTTTAGCATTAGCTAACCCGGAATTGCACCGTTTGTCCCAAAGGCTATTAGAGTGACTAGGGCCGCCGCGGCGGCTACAGAATCCCCCTGCAGGAAATCGATAATTATATCAGGCAGCGATATAATGGGGAATAGGAATACCAAAGGAGATATATAAATTTATGTTGCATTTATTTAACAAATATGTTAAATTATTGTTATGAAATGGGAAGAGTTTCTTCAATCTGTTAAGGGCTTGGCGGTAATTGATACCGAGAACCTGCTTGCCGGTATTGTTGACCAGCGCGCAGTTAAGGTGCAAATCAGCCGCTGGATTAAAGCGGGCAAATTGGTTCAGTTAAAGCGGGGTATGTATATTTTAAAGGAGCCTTACCGCCGTATTGAACCATTTATGCCGTACATTGCCTCTTTACTAAAAAGCCCTTCGTATGTTAGCTTGGAAAAGGCGCTTGAATTCCATGGCCTTATCCCGGAAGCAGTGAGGGTGTACACTTGCGTAACTACAAAACGCCCCGGCTATTTTGAATCTAAGGCAGGAAGGTTTAGTTACCAGACAATCAAGAAACCGTTGTTTTGGGGATATTTTTCAGTAACCCAGAATGGCCAAACAGGATTTATGGCTGAGCCGGAGAAAGCATTATTGGATTTTTTCCATCTGAAGAGATTAGAAATTACTCCTGAGTACGTTTATGAACTTCGCTTGCAGAATACCGAAATTATTAGAAAAACAAAGCTATTAGCTTACGCGCGGCGTTTTAATAAGCCAAAGATTATAAAAACAGCTCAGTTAGTATTAAACTTAATTAATGAGGAAAGAAAGGCACAAAAGCGGCTATGAAGGAATATGCGCTGGAATTAGTTAAAGGTATTGAGGGTTATGACGCGAAGTTAAATACGCTACGTGAATACCTTCAGGCATATGCTTTGCGGGTTATGCATGCTGAAGGGGTATTTCGTTCAACTGCGTTTGTCGGAGGCACTGCTTTAAGGTTTCTTTACGGCCTGCCTCGTTTTTCCGAGGGCTTGGACTTTTCATCAGAGAAAGGCAAATCCAATTATACCTTCGCGCAATTAATGGTTAAAATTAAGAGCGAATTTGAACTCAGCGGTTACAACATTTCAGTTGTTTACGATGATACCAAAACAGTAAACGACGCTTTTTTTAAGTTTGAAGGCCTCTTGTATGAAGCAGGGCTTTCGCCTCTTAAAAGCCGGAAGATGTCAGTTAAGCTTGAGATTGATACCAACCCGCCTAAGGGGGCGGTTCTTGTAACCCAGCTTGTGAATAAGTATTTCCCAATTACATTCTTAGCTTATGACATAGCTTCATTATTTTCCGCTAAAGTCCATGCGCTTTTAAGCCGTAGATATACTAAAGGCCGCGACTTCTTTGATTTGGGTTGGTATCTTTCCCGCTGGAAAGGAATTACCCCTAATTTAGATTTACTGGCTCAAGCATTAAAGCAAACAGGTTGGAAAAGAGAAATGCCCACGCAAGGCAACTGGCGCGGTTTGCTGAAAGCAGTAGTAGAAAAGGCTGATTGGGATACAGTTAAAAAAGACGTTGAACATTTCCTTGAGAATCCTTCAGATATGAATGTGCTTACAAAAGAAAATGTGCTTCAGCTGCTGCGTTTAGAATAAGTAAATAAGTAGATTAGAGTTAGATCAATGAAGAAGGCCGCCGCGGGGCGGTTACAGGATATCGCTTGATTATGCCCTCAATGCAGCCTGAACGATTTTTAGGATATCTTTTACCGACTCAGCAAAAGCCATCAACGGCTACGCGGTAATGGCGGTCGGCTATGACCAAGGCGCCAAGCGTTTCATCGCGCGCAACTCGTGGGGCGAGAGATGGGGGAAGAAAGGGTATTTCACCATAACCTTTGAGTATTTAGAAATGTTAGCGGCTGATTTTTGGACGATAAGGAAGTAGGAGAGATATGAGTATCAGTAAGGGTATTTATTACGTAACTTATTGTAGGGCAAGTGATTATATAATGCGTCTAGGTTTTTCTAGGTTTTTAGGTTTCTAGGTTTCCTAGGTTTCTCTTTTTAGGTTTTAGGTTTCTTAAGTAAAGCGCCTGGTTTTCTTTACCATACAAAAGTAATAAAGTTAACTTAAATGTTAGATAAAATAAAGGTTGACTTTTCTACCAAACAAACTATAATTTTATTATAATAATGTTTGGTAAAGGAGAAATGTTATGGGTGTTCTTAAAGGGGTATTAAAAGAGGAACTGGAAAATTCTCGTGATATGCTAAAGCGTTATCAAGAGGAGATTTCCAAGCTTAAGGGATGCCTTGTAAGAAAAAAAATAGGGAGACGCTATTATTATTATTTAGTAAAAAGACAAGGCGGCAAAGTAAGATTCGTATACAAAGGGCCTGTTTCAGAAGAGGTCAAAATTGCATATGTTGAACAGAGGAAAATGCTCAATAAATATAAAAAATTATTATTACAAGTTAAAGGGCAAATTAAGTTTTTGAGGAGAGTATTGCGTGGAAAAGAAGCAGTCTGATTTATGCCTGGAAATTTTAAAGCGTTTTCATGATACAGGCGTACTAAATGATTTTATTCTCATAGGCAGTTGGTGCGTATATTTTTATAATGAGTATTTTTCCGGTACTCCGTACATAGACAGGAGAACTATCAAAACCAGGGATATTGATTTTCTTATAGACGATCCCGCAAGAATAAAGCATGAGGTCGATATACCCAACCTTCTTAGAGATTTAGGGTTTGTGATAGTGTATAAAGGTAGTGGGGGATACATTAAACTTGAGCATCCAGATTTAATACTTGAATTTTTAGTTCCTGAAAAAGGTAAAGGCACAGATAAGCCTCATCCTTTGCCAAAACTAGGCGTTAATGCGGCGGCTTTAAGGTTCCTTAGTTTCTTATCCGCCAAAACAATTAAAGTCAAAGTTGAAGATTTCTATGTAACATTGCCTCATCCGGCAAACTTTGCTTTACATAAATTGATTATATTCCAGAGAAGATTAAAACAGGAAAAGGCGATAAAGGACAGAAACACTGCTATTGAGATTTTGAAGGCGTTGATGAATAAAGGCGAATCGGCAATAATTAAACGGGTTTTTAATTCAATTCCGCAAAAGTGGCAGAATAAGATAATCAGAGGTTTAAGAGAAGCCGAGGATAAGGATATTTTAGCTATACTGCAGAATGCTGTGGAGTAAAGGGGTAAAAGCTGTCCCTAATACGTCCTGCGCCGCAATAACTTGTGTGACGCGAAAGGGTGGTACCTTGGGGAGCGTCCCCAGACCCCTTAACCGCGTTAGTTTGATATTTTGCCTATAAGAGAATGCCGCCTTCACGCCACTCAAATTAACCCAACAGGTCTTAACATTTTAAAATAGTAACATCAAAATACGTCCTTCATTTTCAGGCCGTGCCATCGGAAAAGGTGGGGGAGATGCTGGCCACTTACGTGGATTTGCATCTTGATGAGGATTAAAAACATATTAAAAAAATTGCTTGACATAGGTATGAAATATGTTATACTTTGGTAGGAAAGCACCCAAACCTATCGGATGGTTTGGTGTCCACTTGCTGTGGAAGGAGGTAGATAAAAATGCGTAATACTTTGAAGATTGCCATAAGTTTACCCAAAGAGGATTTTTATAAACTGGAGCAAATCCGTAAAAAATTAGGCTTTGGCCGTAGCACCATTATAGACAAAGCCATCCGCTTCTGGTTAGGCTACCGGGAACAGGAAGAATTAATTAAGCGCTACCAAGAAGGGTACAAGAGGGAACCGGAGTCCCTTGAGGAAATAGGAGCAATGGAACAGGCGGCGGCAGAGGCTTTTAAAGAGGAGAATCTGCAATGAGGCGGGGTGAGGTCTGGTGGGCAGAACAGCCAGAGCCTATTGGCAAGCGCCCGGTAGTTTTACTTTCCCGCGATGAAGCTTATCAAGTGCGCAATGCCGTAACAGTAGCGCAGATTACCACAGCCATTCGCAATATTCCTGTGGAAGTGTTGCTAGATGAAAAAGACGGCTTGCCGCAACAATGCGTAGCAAATTTAGATACGATTACCACGATTAGAAAGGCAATTCTTAGCAAAAGAATCTGTTCACTGAGTTCAGAAAGAATGGAACAGATTGATAAGGCAATTAAATTTGCTCTTGCGATAGAATAATCTGTCTCCTTTACGCATCCTGCGGCGATATAAGGCGGAATAAACCATCTTGGAATGAGGCCAGTATTTGTTTACAATAATCGACAGATGCTTATTCTGTTCACTTGGTTGTTTAATTTTGTCAACATCCTGCCTATAAGTATTTAAAACTTACTCTCACGCCTCAATAATCAATTATCCTTACCTCTTGTAAACCAATAAGTTACAATAAATAAAAAATATTATTTTAAATTCCTGTAACTTGGCATAGAAAATGCTGGTATAGGATATATCAGGACTTAGTAGGACATACCCAGACAAGTAGGGACGGTTCTCAAGTCAAAGCAAAACTGTCCCTTCAAAGGGGACGCTTTTAGATTGTTTTGAGAACCGTCCCTAAGATTAAACAGGAGGCCCAAATTGAATGACCACAGAATGACCATTACCGATGTAGCAGAAAGGATTGGCGTCACGCCAAAGACCATCATTCGCTGGGAGAAAGCCAAAAAAGTTATGCGTCCCAAGCGTGATTGGCGGGGGTGGCGGATTTATGACAAAGATGACTTTAAGAGACTAAAAGAATTTAAAGAAACCATTATTTATTGCGAGGAGGATAACGATGGAAAGAACATTTAAGTTTTTCGGTTTAGTTTTAGCGATTCTTATGTTACAAACATTAGCATGTGCGGCTGAGGAAAAAAAGGTAGAAGATTTAGAAGTGATTGAGGTTGCCGGCCAGGACGCCAAGAGCGAACAGGCGCAGCCAAAGTTAGCCTTAGCGCAGGCTATGCCTTCAAGCCTTTACCAGGACCCGCTCAAATACACCTTAGGCCCGGATGATATAGTGCAGATAGATGTGATGCGCCATCCGGAGTTTAGCGGGACCTATCCTATTAATATGGAAGGAAAGCTCCAGTATAAATTTGTGGGTGACATCGATGTAAACGGCCTCACCAAAAAAGAACTGGAAGAAAAAATAAAAAGTATTATTGCTAACTTCGTGCTCAGCCCGGAAATTAACGTTACTATTTTAGAGTATAGAAGTAAAGTAATCTATGTCTTAGGCGAAGTAGGCGCGCCCGGCAAATACTATATACGCTCGGAAAACATCCCGGTAAGAGAGGCAGTAGTTCAGGCTGGCCTTCCCACATTATCTGCGGCAATGCGCCGCTGCCGCCTGGTCACGCCCGACAAAAATGGCAAGGTACGAACCAAATCCGTTGATTTATACTCTATCCTTTACGGCGGAGACCTAAGACGTAATATAGATATGCATCCCGGCGATGTTTTATATGTGCCGGCGACAGTAATGGCAAAGATAATCCGGGTGATTAACCCGGTTACCTCAACAGTAGGTCTTGCGGCTGCTGGTCCATCTGACGCCTCGACTGCAAGAACCGCAGCCAGAACATTAGCCAAATAAAAAGAGAGGGAAAGTATGAAAAATCAAGAAGCTACAAAATATCAGAATCCGATGGAATATTTAAAAATCTTCTTCCGCAGAAAATGGCTCTTTATTACGCCGGTATTTATCGGGTTTGTCTTAAGCATCGCGGCCTGTTTTCTCCTGCCCCCAACCTACGAATCTAACACGCTTATCCTGGTAGAAGAAGAAAAGATTATTAACCCCCTGATTCAGGGCTTGGCAATTTCCACCACTGCTGTCCAGCGGATGCAGAATATCAGAGAGCAAATCTTAGGCTGGAATAGCCTGGTGGGATTAACTAAGGAACTCAATCTGGCTAAAGACGTGCAAACCCAGTTGGGATTTGAGAACCTTATTTTGGGCCTGAGGCAAAATATCGGCGTGCAGATGCGCGGCGCAAATATCATCAAAATATCTTATTTTGGCAAGGAGCCTCAAGAGACACAGGTAATTACGCAGACCCTCGCCGATAACTTAGTGGATGAGAATATGCGCACCCAGACCAAAGAGGCGGATTTAGCTATTGAATTTATTAAGGAGCAACTTGAGGTATATAAAAGAAAGATTAAAGAGACGGAAGTCGCAGACTTAGAAGAGCAACTGAAAAAACTCCTGGTTGACTCCACGGAACAGCATCCTTTGGTCAAAGAATTAAGACAGAAGATTGCCATTGTCCGCAAGGAATTAGAATCCGGAGAGTATAAAGTGGCGGTTTCTGCAACTGCAAAAGAGAATCCTGCCTATCAGGCATTACAACAGGAATTAGACAAGGTTATTAATAAGGATACCTCTTCTCTGGGCACAATGGCTTATGCCTCTAATGGCGCGGAAACAGGTGACCCTAACGCTTCCATATACAAGTTAATGCTGATGGATAAGCTGGAGGTAGCCCAAGCCCGCGATAAAAACGTTAATGAGCAAATCTACAATATGCTGCTTCAGAAATTAGAGACGGCTAAGATTACCCAGCGCTTAGAGGCATCAAAGCAAGGCACGCGCTATACTGTGCTTGATCCGCCCAGATTACCTTTAAGGCCAGCCAAACCTAATAAGCTTAAGGTGATATTTTTAGGTATATTCTTAGGCGGTTTTGCCGGCACCGGCTTAGTCTTTGGAAAAGAGTTTATGGACCATTCGTTTTTAGATATCGAAGATGCCAAGGAAAATCTTGAGCTTCCGGTATTAGGCGCCATCTCGCGCCTGACTACTCAGGAAGAAATAGATAAAGAAAAGTATAAAACGAAAAAACTGGTTACCATTGCGTTGGTATCATCGGTTACACTTATATTTATAGCCATGCTGATTTTTTTCTTCAAAAGATAAACGCAATACCTGCCTGCCGGCAGGCAGGCGCACAACGCAATACGCAATACGAGGAAAATATGTACGAAAAATTCTACGAATTCACCGAAAAACCCTTCAATACCACGCCTGACTCAAAATTTTTCTTTCCCAGCCCAAAGCATACCGAGGCCTTAAACAGCCTCATCTATGCTATCAATGAAAGAAAGGGCTTTGTAGTCGTTACTGGTGAGATTGGGGCAGGAAAGACCACTGTGTATAGGACTTTGCTGAACAGGCTTGGTATCAATACTAAAGTAGCCATCATTACCAATACCCACCTGACCTGCAAGGAACTCATCGCGGAAACCTTAGAGGAATTAGAAGTTGAATACAAGCCCGGGACAAAGCAAAAATTGTTATCTCAACTAAATGCATATCTCATCAAGCAACTGGCTGCTGACATAAATATAGTCTTAATTATTGATGAGGCGCAGAATTTAACCTCCAAGGTATTGGAAGAGGTAAGGATGCTTTCTAACTTAGAGACCGAAAGAGAAAAGCTCATTCAGATAATCCTGGTGGGCCAGCCGCAACTGAAAGCAAGATTAGAAAATATCCGCCTGGAACAGTTCAAGCAGCGTATTGCGGTTTATTATCATATACCTGGCTTAAATAGAGAGGAAACCCAAGATTATATCTTGCATAGATTAAACTTAGTCAGCTCTAACGGCTTAGATATATTTAGCCCTAAAGTCATAGACGTGGTGTATTCCCAATCGCGCGGTATCCCCCGGCTAATCAACCTGATTTGTGATAGCGCGCTCCTCTCCGGCTATATTTACGATACCCGCAAAATCACCGAAAAGATTATTAATGAGGTTATCAAAGAAAGAGATTTTACTTCTCAAGACGCGATACTCAATACGCAATACTCAATACGCAATACGCAATACTAACAAAGGAGAATAAACCATGGGCAAAATCACCGACGCACTAAAAAAGGCAGCACAAGAAAGACTCAGCAGATTAGAAAAACTGGATAAGCGCGAAGATTTAAAGTATCAATTCATCGCTAAAAAGACCGTGGATTCCAAGATTGACCCGCGCATCGTTACTTTTTATGACTCCAAATCCTCGGTTGCCGAGCAATACCGAATCTTGCGCACCAATATCCAGGGTATAAACTCAAAAAATCCCATAAAAGCAATTACCATTACCAGTTCAATTCACGGAGAAGGCAAAACCATCACTGCCATAAATCTGGCTATCTCAATGGCGCATGATTTAGGCAAGAAGAACATTCTTTTGGTAGATGCAGACCTGCGTCGTGCCCAGATTAACCGGTATTTAGGGGTAAACGCTGAGTTGGGTTTAGCGGATTTAATCGCCAACGGAACAAATATAGATGATGCGCTCCTTAATATAGGTATAGATAATCTTACTATCTTGCCTGCCGGTAAGATTCCCAATAATCCTGCTGAGCTTCTGGGTTCGCTGAAGATGAAAAACCTCATCAGCCTGCTGAAGACAAAATACGACTATATTATCTTTGATACGCCACCGGTTGTCCCGGTAACCGATGCGGGTTTAGTAGGCGCGCAAACCGACGGGGTGATTATGGTAATTCAGGCAGAGAGGACCCAGAAAGGCGTGGTTGAGCACGGCGAAGGGCTACTTAAGCAGGCCCAAGCCAAGCTCTTAGGCTACATCCTGACCAATATTCAATATCATATCCCCGGCTATATTTATCGGTATTTGTAGGAGTGTTATATCCTGAGTAATTTAATTAATTCGGATGTAGTGCAGACTTTGACTAATGATTCAAGAAGAGCAGCAACTAATATGTTAGCATCTATAACTAATCGCATTTACTTAAGTAACTTTTTTGTTCTTGCCCACTGTCTTTTTTTAATCATTCTTCCGTATTTGATGGTATCTTCTTCGGTAAGGGTGCTTTTAGAAAGAAGCTTATTCATCCTTTCTAATATTTGCAGTTTATTTAGGATAGAGTGCCGTGCAACCTCTGACCAATTGATGTATTTGAATTCTGCCATCTTACGCTTTAATTCTTCCGGTATAGCTAGTGTTAGAGAAGCCATAAAATCACCTCCTGTTTACCCCGTTAGAAATTCTGTGTATCTATTAGAAGAGCGATATTTCTAATGGGGTGTATTATGTGTCTTACGTATAATATGTTAACACACAAAATGCTCAAAGTCAAGGTTTTCTTTATAAGAACAGGGACTGTCCCCGTCAAAGCTATTGCGAAGTAGTTTAAAGGGGACTGTCCCTGCTTCAAAACGCGCCAAAGATAGATTCTGAAAAGAAGAGCCCTATGCGTTTCTTAGATTGTCAATTAATTGCTCTTTGGAAAGATTAACATAATGACTGACCTTATCGAGGATATCATTGAGGGTTCCTTTGGCAATTTCTTTATGGGCAGGAACGGTTATGGAGTGGTGGCCTGAAGGAAGTTGTTTTTTAAGGCGAATATGGCTTCCGCGCTGATGGTCTATTTCATATCCGTATTGTTTTAGTAATTTTATAAGTTGTTTGTAGGATACAACCGGAAGTTTAGGCATGAGCAAGAGAAAGGTCGGATTCCATCATTATGAGGAGCCCTGGTTCTTTGATTAGACCGTACTCGGCAGGGTCTACGCCTTCTAAATGAACAGATATAGCCTCCTTAAGGTTATTGATGGTTTCATCGACGGTTTTACCTTGAGTAAATACATCAATTTCCAGGCATTTAGCGCAATAATATTCACCGTCATAATAAATTAATGCTTTGATAGTTTTTTCCATTATTTATCACCTCTGTATTAAGTATATATTGACGCAAGCGTAAAGTCAAGGTTTTTGATGTTAATGCTTTAATACAACCCGCTGTCCCGATTGCATTGGAAACAGCTTCTGGTGTGACAAGGGCGCTACGCCATACGCAATACGCACGACAGCATAGAACAAAGGAGAATAAACCATGGGCAAAATAACTGATGCACTAAAAAAGGCAGCACAAGAAAGACTCAGCAGGTTAGAAAAGCTGGATCAGCGCGAAGATTTAAAGTATCAATTCATCGCCAAAAAGACCGTGGATTCCAAGATTGACCCGCGCATCGTTACTTTTTATGACTCCAAATCCTCGGTTGCCGAGCAATACCGAACCTTGCGCACCAATATTCAGGGTATAAACTCAAAAAATCCCATAAAAGCAATTACCATTACCAGTTCAATTCACGGAGAAGGCAAAACCATCACCGCCATAAATCTGGCAATCTCTATGGCGCATGATTTAGGCAAGAAGAACATTCTTTTGGTAGATGCAGACCTGCGCCGCGCCCGGATTAGCAGGTATTTAGGGGTAAACGCTGAGTTGGGTTTAGCGGATTTAATCGCCAACGGAACAAATATAGACGAGGCACTCCTTAATATAGGTATAAATAATCTTACTATCTTGCCTGCCGGTAAGATTCCCAATAATCCTGCTGAGCTTCTGGGTTCGCTGAAGATGAAAAACCTCATTAGCCTGCTGAAGACAAAATATGACTATATCATCTTTGATACCCCGCCGATTATACCGGTCACTGATGCCGGTTTATTGGGCGCGCAGACAGATGGGGTTATTCTGGTTATCCAGGCAGAGAGGACCCAAAAAGGAGTGGTGGACCATGGAGAGAGTCTGCTCAAGCAGGCCCAAGCCAAGCTCTTAGGCTACATCCTGACTAACATCCAATACCACATCCCCGGCTATATTTATCGCTACTTGTAGGGTCTGTCCCCGAAGGGGACTGACCCTAATGCAGCTATATAGGGCAACTCAATACGCACGACGACCAAAGGGAGTCGAAGGACGCACTACGCTATAAGTACTATTATGAATAAAAGAGAAAGGTTGGATTATTGCCTTTTAAAATTATCGCGAAGCGATTTTCTTGAGATAGGCGAGAATATATTTTTGGAATTGATGAAAATCATCAAGGTGTTGAAGATGTCTGTATATACGTTCGAGGTCAACCTTGAGGTATTCGTGAATGAGAATATTGCGCAGCCCGGCCATTGGCTTGATGCGTTTAGAAAAATCTTCAGGTATAACTTTGTATCGCGCAATAATGCTAATTGCTTCTTGGTTATCTTTAGGCCGAGGCCAATTATTATTGGCGATTATGTAATGACAAATATCAAGGAGAGCTTGAATGCTAACCTGTAGGCAGTATTCGGTAAGTTTAAATACCTTGGGATCGGCTTTGAATTTTTCTTTGCCTATCTCTTGCAACTCCACTAAAATTCTCAGATTTTCGCTCATTTCTTCCATACGTTCTTTGATGACGTCGCCATTCAACATTAAAAGGCCCCTTTCTGGATTCTTTTGGTTAAAGCATCAAAATAGATATTACGCATATATTGGTCATCTATGTATTCTTTTACTGACAAGACTTCAAAATCTATGCGGAATTTTTGGTCATCCGAATAAAGCAGGATATTATTAGAAATAACTTCATATTTAAGAAGGCTATCGGCATCATTAAGGGCAACAATATTAATTTCATTCGGGAAATATTTTATTAAGGCATCTTTTAGATAAATAGTTTCATCAAAAAAGTCCAAAGAGTTGTTTTTTTCTTTGAATAATACAGCGATGTCGAAATCACTTTTTTTAACAGATGAACCTTTTACCTGTGAACCAAAAAGGTAAGCGAGTTTCACGCCATGTTTCTTAAATATACTTTTTTTAATCTCTATTGGTTTCATTTTATCCTTTAAGTATAGATTATATTAGTCGGAATGAAATGTCAAGAACAGATTTTGATTAAAATGCAAAACAACTACTCATGCACTTACAATACAATACGCACTACGCAATACACAATACGCGAAAATGAGCAAGACAATCGACCTACTGAACAATATTGAGCGAAAACGAAACGACAAACGCTCCTTTTACGCGGCACACGCTAAATATAATGAGCCTATCACCAACGAAAATTTAACCAAAGCCAAAAACACTTTATTTAACAAAGTCAGCTCCCTGGAAGCAGAATTACAAAGTTCAAAAACAACAAATTAAACGCGCCAGCGCGCCAACGCAACGCAATACGCGATACGACCAAAGGCCTTCAATTCTGCTTGAGCCGAGGGAGTGTCTCTGGTGAATCCCATGAGGCATAGTGAGATAAGCGGAAGGATAGCTTTGCTCTCTATATGAAGGGAAATATTAGGATGCGAAGAGTTAATTTAATGCAGTCTAAAAAATTAACTTACATTATAACAACGAGTTATATGTTTTTAATTCTCGCCTTTACATTAAAACCCGGCTCAAAAGAAGGCGCGCATAACATAGCAGCTCAGGTTTTCTCCAACTTTTCGCATATCCCGGCATACGCCATCTTGGCTTATCTTATCCTGCGCTGTTTTTCAGTAATCAACTATAAGGCATATGTAGAATCTTTTATGATATCTGTTTTGTACGGAGCTTTTATGGAATTCTTGCAGATGTTCGTTCCCTTGAGAACAGCTTCATTAATGGACATTGGCCTTAATACTATAGGTATTTTATTGGCCTTGCTATTTTATCACAAATTATACCCGTTACGATATCCGCTAAACGCTAACTAAAATGGCATTTTTCTTTTTATTACTATACATAACCGCCATCTATATCCGCCCCCAGGAATGGGTGCCAGTATTTTATGCGTGGCCCTTAATTGATATATTGGCGATACTCACGGCTTTTTCCTTGCTATTCAAAATAAGCCAAACAAGAAAACTGTTACTCACTACTCCGCAATGCTTGTTGTTATTTGGTTTTCTTGCATCAATCGTTCTTTCGCACCTTTCCCACACCTACTTTTGGGGAGCGTATGACTCTTTTCTAAAGTTTTCCAGACTCGTAATTATGTTTTTGCTTTTTATAAATGTGCTTGATTCAGAAAGAAAATTGAAGATAATCTTATGGTTTATTGTTATTTTAACAGTAACCATAGCCATACAAGGCATATATCAATTTCAAAGTGGTTTTGGATGGGCAGGCCAACCATTAACAGAATCAAGAAGAATTACATGGATAGGTGTTTTTAACGATGCCAACGACTTAGCGCTGGCCTTGGTTATGGCAATAGGGTTTCTTATGGCATTTGTTTTCGGTAAAACAAAAATACTTTATAAAATTATCAGCTTTTCACTATTTGCACTTCTTCTTTATTCTCTTTATCTTACAAATTCAAGGGGTGGGTATATGGCTTTAGCCGGAACCATAATGTTCTATTTTCTAAGGAGGTTTAAAAATAAGATTATTGGTATACCAATAGGTGTAGTTTTAGTTTTGACATTGTTTATATTAGGACCTTCGAGATTATCTATGATGTCGGCATCCGAAGAGTCTGCCTCTGGAAGGATAGACGCCTGGTATCAGGGTGTGCAAATGTTAAAAAGTTCGCCATTATTTGGCGTCGGCTATGGGATGTTTACTGCTGATTATCCGCGCACAGCCCATAATTCCTATGTTTTGGTCGCGGCAGAAGAAGGGTTGGTGGGTTTGTTTTTTTGGATTGCGTTAATATACAGCTGTTTTAAGGGTCTTGATATTTTGAAGAAAAAGAAACCCAAATTAATCAATTATTCCGCAGGCATAGAAGCAAGTCTTTTTGGCTTCCTTAGCGCGTCCTTTTTTCTTTCGCGTTCATATCAGGCGATACTCTATGTAATGCTAGCCCTTGCTTCGTCGTTTATTTATACCTTTCTTAAAAAAGAGGATTACAGTTTTAATTCAAAAGACTTGCGAATAGCGGGGGTATTAAGTTTGACCATTCTGTTTATCACCTGGATTACGATGCGAGTCTCGGTGCGAATGGGTGGATAGTAGGGAGAATTTTACATGTTTGCGAAGGATATGCTATGAATATTAACACAATAGAAATGAACAAAGCTAGGGATGCGGCCCTTGCCGCAAATAGAATAACAAAAGATATCTTATCGCCGACACATCGAACAATAAAAAATTCTATTTGGCTTATTGTGCATCCTTTAATACTTAATGTAATATCAATATTTGCCACGGCCTATATTGCTCGAACGCTAGGGCAAGGCGACTATGGGAAGTTCATATTTGCGTTTGCATTTGTGTCAATGTTTACCCCTATCACAAATTTAGGCCTGCGCGCCATCGTGGTGCGCGAAATAGCTGAGAATAAGGGAAAGGTTTGTGAATTTGCCGGAGGAATTATCACGCTGAGAATCATACTTAGTTTAATTGCAATAATCACTATTGTTGTTTCGAGCAACATGATTGGTTATCCGTCTTATACAAAGATTATCATATATATAGCGTCACTACAGATATTGTTTATGGCGATTGGCACGACATTAATGGATGTTTTTCAAGCGTTTGAAAAGATGGAATATGTTGCATATGCTCAATTTGTATCCGGACTTATTCTGACAATACTATCGATTATAGTTATGGCTATAGGGAAAAGAGTAGTAGGATTAACGATGGTTTATGTTTTTGGAAGTTTTTTATTGTTTATAATTTCAGCTTACCTGATCATTAAAAAAATGCACACTACGCCCATTTTAAAAATAAACTTTAGGTTTTGGAAAACGAGCATATACAAAGGTAGCCCTTTTTTCTTCCCCAATTTATTAAGCATATTTGGGGACAAAATAGGCATTATATTACTATCAAGTATCGCGGGCGAAGCGTCGGTTGGGATTTATGCTGCCGGTAGTATTCTGGTAGATAGATTAGTTGTAATACCGGATAGCGTCTGCACTGCTATTTTTCCAACGTTATCGGTCGTATATAAAAACTCAAAAGAGGAAGCTGCTCAATTAGTTAATAAATTTTTTAATTATTTGTTTCTGTTGGCACTACCAATTGCTATTGGCAGTACACTCTTAGCAGGGCCAATAATAAACTTAATATATGGAGCAAAATTTGAGCAATCCGTAGTCATATTGCGGATACTTGCATGGTGGATTTTCTTTATTTTTATAACCTCCATACAAGCATGGGCTCTTGGTTCAATCCACCAAGAAAAAAAAGGAGCCAAGGTACGATTCTTCACGGTTCCATTTTTTGTAGTAATGACATTAATATTAGCTCCTATGGCAAAAGAGAAAGGCGTAGCAATTGCTAGCTTAATTACCAGCATAATATCTTTTATTTTGATTTCTTATCAAATAAGAAAATATCTAGCTATTAATGTGCTAAAAAATAGAGTCTTACTCAAAATAGCTTTGGCAAATATTGTAATGGCATTTTTTGTATTTTTGCTACATCGACATAACTTATTTTTGTCAACCACAGCAGGGCTGATAAGTTACGTTATTATGCTCATCGCGCTTAGAATAATAAGAACATCTGATATTTTATTAATCAAAAGCTTATTTTTCAAGAATAATGCTAATAAATTATAAGCCATATTAGTGCGTAAAGGGGCCGTAGTTGGGATTCTTGATTGGGCTGAAGAGAGAAGAAAGAAGATATTTTTTAAAACTGAAAAAAGTTACTACCGAAAAGATTTCATACAGGAGATTCAACAATGAAGCTTTTTTATGCGCAGGGTAAAGAAGGAACCACAAATTTCGGGGATGATCTTAACGTTTATCTTTGGGAGAAGATTATACCAGGAATATTGGATAACGATTCCGATACAATCTTTATAGGGATAGGAACTATATTAAACGAAAAATGGATACCAGTGGCTAGAAAAAAGATAGTATTTAGTTCAGGAGTAGGTTATGGACAGATTCCTAAAATAGACGATAGCTGGAAAATTTATTGTGTACGGGGACCTTTATCTGCTAAAAAATTGGGGCTACCTTTGGGATTAGCAATTACTGACGGTGCGGTCCTTATCAAAAAATTTTTTGCGTCGGATGGAAAAAAGATTTATAGATTTAGTTATATGCCACATCAAAATCAGGCTCATTGTGGAGGAAAATACTGGAAAAAAATATGTGAATATTTAGGTTTTGGGTACATTGATCCGCGATGGGAAACAGAACAAGTTCTAAATTCAATCTCCAGTACGAAATGCTTAATTACTGAGTCTCTTCATGGAGCGATTGTCGCTGATACGTTAAGAGTACCGTGGAAAGCTGTAAAAACTTCAGATAAAATCCTTGCATTTAAGTGGGAAGATTGGTGTGCCTCTGTAGGCTTAGAGTATAAGCCCTCGTCGATTTTGCCGCTATGGAGTTCTGAGGGTAAATCAAACATAATTGTCTCTGCACGTCGTTCCATAAAGTTAAAAATTGTACCGCATCAATTGTTAAATATTGCAAAAAATTCGCGTCCTTTTTTAAGTAAAGAATCTCTCTTAAAGCAACTTATAGATAAACTTGAACAAAAATGTAATGAGTTTAAAAAGGATGTATGTCAAGGTATCTTTAGATAATATAGAATGAAAATGAAAAAATGATCGAATATTTTTCTCTTTCTACCTCTAATGGAGGGTCGGAAGTATATCAGGATTACGATATGATCACATCTCTTGCTCCGTGGAATATTTCGCGACTTATAAAAAACCTCGGGTGTTCCCTTCCGTTCCTCGATACTTACTACATGTATGCCTATAAACAGCAACAAACTGCTGATATTAGCTTACAAAAGAACAGCAAGCGCCATATTCTTCGGTGGTTCGGCGATCACATCTTGTTCTTGGCAAGGAAAATGCTACAACCAACCTCTTTTATAGGAAATATAGAACGACCATCTATGTTGAAAGTGGCAGTTATATCTTCTAGCCTTGATCATGTTAAACGCGGGGTTGAAACTTGGGCCAAGGATTTAGGATATGCTCTTAAGGAAAAAGGCGTTAGAGTGACACTTTATAAAGGAAGCGGTAAGATAAATGGTAATTTTGAAACAGTGATTCCTTGTCTGCGCTGCGGTTCTGGCGTATCTAAGGCTATTCAGCGCATATTGCCTCCTTTTCGGTGGCATCTTGGGTTTGGTTCAGAATTTCAGGCGCAGCAGACCACTTTTACCTTGAATCTCATTCCTGAATTGTTAATAAGAAATTTTGACATTGTGCATACGCAGGATCCCGATGTAGCTAATATCATAAGAGTTTTAAACAAGGTAGGCCTAATTAAGGCCAAGGTTATATTGGCTCATGGTACAGAGGAACCGTCTGAATTTATAAGAAAATTTGATTATTTACAACATTTAGCACCATTTCATATGCAGGAGGCAATAGCTCAAGGTATTAATGGAAGTAAGCATTTTGCAATACCGAATTTTGTGGATACGGATAAATTTAGACCAGAAGTTAAATCCGATTTGAGAAAAGAACTAGGGATTCCGGAAGATGCGTTTGTAGTTTTAAGTGTGGCAGCGATTAAGAAAGTGCATAAGAGGATTGATTATTTGATAAATTCGATAAATATATTAAATAACAATAAAGTTTATCTTGTTATAGCTGGTGCGAAGTCAGCTGAGACAGAGGCACTTATTGAGCTAGGAAAGAAAAAGCTTGGGGACAGGGCTATATTTTTAACCGATTTTCCCCGTGAAAGAATGAATGAAGTTTATGTTACAGCAGATGTGTTTGTACTATGCTCTCTGTTTGAAATGTTCGGGATAGTTTTCCTGGAAGCAATGTCTTCTAGTGTGCCAGTTTTAGGGCATACTCATCCAGTTTTTAGATGGATAATTGGTGAAGGCGGAGAATGCATTGATATGGCTAAAGAAGGAGAATTGGCTAAGACTATTGAGAAATATATGGATGAAAGTTATAGAAAAGAGAAAGGCCAGAAAGCAAGAGAACGAGCAGTAAAGGATTTTTCTAAAGATGTTGTGGTAGATAAGATTATTGAGATGTATAAAGAGGTTTTGGAATGCAGCCATTAGTAAGCATTATAATTCCGACATATAATTCTGAGAAATATATCAGGGAAGCCCTTGAGTCTGCTTTGAATCAGACTTACAGGAATATAGAAATAATTGTGGTTGATGATGGCTCAACAGACAATACAAAAGAAGTATTAAAGCACTATTTGGATAGAATCCAATACATCTATAAGAAAAATGCAGGTCCAGCCAGTGCTCGGAATGTAGGAATAAAGCATGCCAAAGGAGAATATATCGCATTTTTAGATTCAGATGATATGTGGTTACCCGAAAAAATAGAATTGCAGCTCGGTGTATTTGTTAAAGACCAGCGTATCGGTTTGGTTAGCTGTAATGATTATGAGATTGATGAGAAAGGTCAGATTTTGGGAGAATCTAAGCATATTCACTATCCTAGTCAAAAAGCACTGTTTAATGCCCTCCTTGTTCAAAATGTTGTAAGCGGAGGTAGTAACGCAATTATTAAAAAAGAATGTTTTGATAAGGTTGGATTATTTGATGAGCATTTGCACGGGACAGAAGACTGGGATATGTGGTTGAGAATCGCTCAGCGCTATGATGTTATCTTTGTTGAAAGACCGTTAGTCACAAGTCGAGTAAGAAATAATAGCATTAGCTCGCATTCTAATGCTGCGAAGATGCTGAAGTATGAATTATTAGTTATTGATAAGTTATTTTCATCAAAGAGTGGTTTAAATTTGTTCAACTTTTTATTGAAAAGAAAAATCTACGGCTATCGTTATTTTCGTACTTCAAATTCTTGTAAGCTGATAGGTAATGATAAAGATGCGAAGAGGCATATTCTAAAATCGTTTTATTTATATCCCTTTAATTTTTTAAATAAATCTTATTTACTGTTAGTGTTTTATTGCTTGTTAGGGAATAAAATATTTACTCGTTTAAAAGAATATTACAAAAAGGTATGATTAAAAATGAATAAAATTGAAATAGTAACCGAAAAGAAAGATTTTTATAATTTGAGAGAAGAATGGAATTCTCTTCTTGAGCAAAGCAGCGGAAAGTCTATCTATTTAACGTGGGAGTGGCTCTATACGTGGTGGGAAACATTTCATGATAATAGAGAGCTATTTATTTTGACAATACGAGACAATGGAGTGCTAGTTGGCATCGCACCACTCCTTGTACGACAGTTTAAATATTTTAAATTTTTGCCGTTTAAGCGTGTAGAATTTCTTGGGACAGGAGAAGATGAAAAGGACGAAGTTTGTTCAAATTATTTGGATTTTATTGTGAGCAAAGAACGTGCGGATATTTATGCTGTTATTTTTGAATATCTGGTTAGAAAATTATCTTCGGGAATATGGGATGAGTTGGTTCTCAAGACAATGCCGGAAACCTCAGCAACACTTAACACAATCTCAGAATATTTCAGTCGGAATAAAGAGGTAGCTGCTCAAGTTAAATACGAAATTGTAAATCATTCTGAGTGTGCTGTTATAAATCTTCCAGAGAATTGGGATACATATTTATCTTCTATAAGCAAAAGTTGGCGCAATCAAATAAATAGAGGACGAAAAGAAATATTAAGCAAAGGTACTGTTGACTGCGAATTAATTACGGAATCCGATAAGCTATCATTGGCCTTCGATGAGTTTATAAGTCTTCACCAAAAAAGGTGGCAGGATGTTGGTAAACCAGGGATTTTCTCGAGCAAGAAATTTACCGATTTTCATAAAAAAGTATTAGGGCTGTTTGCTGATAAAAAATGGGTTAGGGTGCGGCTCCTTAAATGCAATGGCAAAACCGTAGCTGCAAGTTATACCTTTAATTTTAATAAAACCATTTACTTTTATTCACCAGCGTACGATCGTGATTTCAAAACCAAAATTGGTATTGGCTTAATCGAGCGTAGTTATGATATAGAAGATGCTATAAAATACGGATGTATATATTACGACTTTTATAAAGCAAAAGAAGGGGGCTATAAGTGGCATCTGGCAAAAGATAAAAAAAACGTACACGATATTTATGTTTTTAGAAAAGGAGTTAAATATTATCTGTTAACCAGTATCAAGCATTTTAAACTTTTGTTAAAGACCATCAAAACATTATGTCGTGGCAATCGGCAAGTATAGTATCAGTTTTATCAAGAACATCTTCAATGATGCTAAGAGCAAGAAGAAGCTCATGCAGGCTTCTTATATTGGCTTATCACAGAATATTATATAAACCACATGATTTTACTCTTGATGAAGGGGTTATTAGTGTTTCACCGGAGGTATTTGAAGAAGAGGTTAAATATTGTAAAAAATATTTTTCGTTAATAGATTTTCAACAGCTGAAAGATGTATTAGAGAGTAAAATAATATTGCCATCGAATCCACTTATCATAACTTTTGATGATGGATATAGAGATAATTACACATATGCATTTCCTATTTTAAAGAAATATAATGTACCAGCAACTATATTTTTAACTGTTGATTATATTGGAACAGATAGAGTCTTTTGGTGGGATGAGGTTAGTTATTATATGAAAAATTCCGGATATTACCTGAAAGAAGATGTGGATCGTGTATTACGTTTGCTCAAGAATATGTCCAATAAAGAACGGGTCAAAAAAATTGAAGAACTTAAAAATAAGGCGAAAATTGAATTAAGTGTAGATAGGCAAATATTAAATTGGGAAGAAATAGAAGAGATGTGCAATAACAGAATTGAATTTGGCTCACACACAATGACACATCCCGTATTATCCCAGTTGAAGAATAAAGACGGAGTTACATACGAGATTGAGAAATCAAAAGAGGTTTTAGAGGATAAGTTAAGCAAAGAAATTATTGCCTTTTCATATCCCGTAGGAGGCATAAATGCCTTTAATGAAGATATCAAAGAAGGCGTCAAGAAAGCAGGGTATTATTTTGCTGTTACTTATACGAACGGTATTAATTATTTGAACAACGGTATAGATAGATATGCGTTAAATAGATTGCACTTAGACCAGCAGAGTTTTGCAAGATTCAAGGCAAAGTTGGCATATCCTCAACTTTTTAAGAGATAGGGGAATTGTGACATGTATTCAAAAATATATAAAAACATTCTTTTCCCATTTTTTGATACGTGCCTGAAGAGTAGAAATACTTCAAAATACATTAAGTGGCTTAGAAATACGCAGTGGTGGACTACTGAAAAACTGCGCGATTTTCAATGGGGTGAGCTGCATAAGTTGCTCGATCACGCCTCTGTGCAGGTGCCGTACTGGAAAGATGCGTTTGATAAGCTAGGTTTGCGGCTAGCCGATATTAAAACATACGACGATTTTCGGACATTACCAGTTATTGATAAAGATCTTATCAAGGCACAGCATTATGATCTTGTTGCGGTTAATTATCGTGGTAAAACATACCGAAAATCTACGGGGGGGTCTACAGGAGAGCCGCTTCATTTTGAGTACACGCCTGAGAGCTATGATTGGCGGGTTGCCTGTTCAAAACGGGGATACGGCTGGGCAGGATACGAAGACGGCAAAAAGTCGGCGTATATTTGGGGAGTAGCAATAGGGAAAGTGCCGGTACTTAAGAGGATCAAGGAATCGCTTCATCATGCGTTTTTGCGGCAACGATATTACAACTGCTTTGGGTTTACTGAGCAGAAAATGAAAGAAGTAATTAGCGATATGAACAAGTATAAGCCGGAATGTATAGTGGCATATACCAACCCGCTGTATGACTTCGTCAAATATGCCGAACGTTCGAGAGCGATAAAGTTTAAGCCAAAGGCAATAATCTTAGCCGCGGAGAAGCTGCACGAGTTTCAGCGTGAGAAGATACGCGCTGTTTTCGGGTGTCCGGTGTTCAATACCTACGGGAGTAGGGAATTTATGCTTATAGCGTCTGAGTGTGAAATGCATAATGGGTTACACGTTAACATCGAAAATCTTTTTGTTGAGATTATCAAAGAGAACGGTGACCCGGCGAAGCCAGGTGAAATGGGCGATATTGTAATTACGGATCTACACAACTATGGTATGCCGTTTATACGCTATAAGATCGGCGATATAGCAATCGCCTCTGACAGAAAGTGTTTGTGTGGCAGAGGGTTGCCCCTTATTGATAAGATTGAAGGCAGGGTTTTAGATACAATAAGGACCCCAGACGGACGAATCGTTCCAGGAGAGTTTTTTCCACACCTAATGAAAGAGTTTAATGAAGTAAGACGATTTCAGGTAGTTCAGAAAAACCTGCATAGTTTAAATATAAAAATAGTAAAAGAAAAAGATTTGCCGAAAGGAAGATTGGCTTTTATGAGAAATGAAATTAATAAAGTACTTGGTAGGGAAATATCCGTTAAAATTGATTTCGTCAAAGATATTCCTTTAACAAGGACAGGTAAGCTTAGAGTTACTATATCAAAACTAAATGATGCTGTTAATAATTGATAAAAGATGAACAACGAAGTCAATATAATGCATATTGTTTTTAGCTTGGAGTGCGGTGGACTGGAAAAGATAGCTATTGAATTATCAGCAAAGCTAAATAGTGGCGTCTTCAATTCCTGCATATGCTGTATCGACACATTCGGAGAGCTATCGGATGAAGCAATGAAAAGGGGGGTAGAAGTTATTTTGATAAAAAGAAAACCCGGCAAGGATATTACATTGCCGTTTAGGTTGGCCCGTCTGATCAAAAAGAAAAGAATAGATTTAGTCCACACGCATAATATGGGTCCGCTTTTTTATGGAACACTAGCAGGTAAGCTGGCAGGAGTTCCTGTAATAATGAATACCCGTCATGGGCGCGAGAAAAAACGCAGAAACTCATATATATGGAATATGAACGCTGCGGTTATTGCAATCTCAGAGGATGCAAAAAAGGAAATGCTTAAGTGGAACCGCATAGATACTAAAAAAATGAAGGTAATTTATAACGGGATTGATATAGGTAGATATTCAAACAGGCAAAATGGAAGTGAAGTCAAGAACGAGTTAAATATCAAACCATCCACCCTTGTTGTTGGCACTGTAGCGAGATTATGCCCTGAAAAAGATCAGTTTACATTGATAGGTGCATTTTCAAAAGTGGTTAACAAAATTGATACAGCAAAACTGATATTTGTCGGCGATGGTATTTTAAGAGAAGAGCTCAATAGTCACGCAGAGAAGCTGGGCATTTCACATAAAGTTATGTTTTTAGGATTTAGAAATGACATCTATAATATTTTACCTGCTTTTGATGTGTTTGCGCTTTCCTCGTTTACCGAAGGAGTTTCGCTGACACTGCTGGAAGCAATGGCAATGGAAAGGCCGATCGTTGCGACAAACGTGGGTGGTAATCCGGAAGTTGTCGTTGATGGGGTAACTGGATTTTTGGTGCCGCCAAAAGAGTCCCAGAAAATGGCAGATGCTATTGTAAAACTTCTACATAACCCGGAGTTAGCTCAAAAAATGGGAGAGGCGGGGAGAAGACGGGTGGAAGAAAAGTTTAGTTTAGAGCGTATGGTGAAAGAATATAAGGATTTGTATGAAGAGTGTTTGGCAAAAAAAGGAATAAGTGTATAGCATCTAGCGATTAGCAGCTATTGCAAAAAGCTGGTACTATGGAAGAAAATAAATAACTCTAATGAAGGAGGAGAAGGAATAAAATGCTAAAGAAATTAAAGCAATTTTTTAATAAGACTATTTACAAGAACAGCCTAAATATCAATTTTGTGAAGCTATCAAGAAGTAGCTGGTTATGTAAAAACTTATCTGGCGGATATTTTAAGCCTTTTGCTTCGCCAGAGGCAAAACAGATTAAAAGAATAATAAAGGAAACAGGGAAAAAAGGTAGGCTAAGACTTTATGAAGGTTATAAAAATTATAAAATAGAAGGTATGAATTATGAAAATGCAACTCGAAATGTATTTGAAGTAAGCACTGAAGAGAAAGTGGGTGATTTTTTTTATTGGTTAGTGTTAAATAAAAGACCTTCAATAATCGTTGAAATTGGTACAGCATTTGGAGTTTCAGGAATGTATCTGCTCTCAGGTCTCAAAAAAATAAAAAAAGGACAATTATTCACATTTGAAGTGAATAAAGAATGGGCAAATATAGCAATAAAAAATTTGGAATCTATTGGTAGCCAATTTAGTTTAACCATTGGAAAATTCGAGGAAAATTTTGATAATATTTTTTTGCCAAAAGATAATATAGATATCGCTTTCATAGATGGGGTACATGTTGGCGAAGTTGTTCATAAACAGATTGCAATATTAAGACAGAATATGCATGATGAAAGTTTGATTATTTTAGATGATATTAATTTCTCTTCAGAAATGAAGTCATATTGGAAAGGTTTAGCAATCGATTCAAAAGTAAAAGCAAGTGTAGAGATTGGGGGTCGGATAGGCATTATTGAATTAAGACAGTCCAAGGATGATCTTTCCAAGAAAAAGTAGACACAATGAAGAGTTGGTATTAGCATAAGCATCAGCTCATAATCAAGAGGTGTTCGATGGAAAGGGACCGGTCAAAACGAAGCAGTTTGACAAGGCATTTGTAGAAATTTATTACAACCGTAAAATGGCGCATTTAACGCTCGGTTAGTTGTATGAAGATACTCATAATAACAAATTTATTTCCAAATAATCAAGAGCCCACACGGGGTATCTATAATAAGCAGCAGTTTTTAGAATTAGCTAAATTATGCGAATTGGAGGTTGTTGCACCGCTTCCGTGGTATGACAACTGTAAAATTCCTAAAAGAGAAAATATCGATGGCATAGATGTTTATCATCCCCGCTATTTTATGATTCCAAAGTTTGGGCGTTCATTATATGGGCTCTTCTTTTATTTTTCTTTAATAGGAAACATTAAAGAAATCTATAAAATTTTTAAATTTGACATTATTTTAGCTACGTGGGCCTATCCAGATGGTTTTGGTAGTTTTTTGATTTCCAAAGTTCTTAATACACCGATAATAATAAAAGTTCATGGTACAGATATTAATTTACATACAAAATATCTCTTTCTTAGGAAGGCAATTGTCTATGTTCTTAGAAACAGTAATAAAGTTATTGCAGTAAGCAACGCTTTAAAAACAAGATTAGTTAAAATTGGTGTACCTGAGGAGAAAATTGTTGTAATTCCGAATGGAGTTAATTTGGAGTTATTTAAACCAATGGATAAAGATAAATGTAGAAATATATTAAACTTATCTTTGAATGGGAAAATTGTTTTATTTATAGGGAATTTAGTTCGTATAAAAGGGATAGAGTATTTAATAGAGGCATTTGCCCTTGTTTCTTCTATGGTTAAGGAGCTATGCTTAGTTATCGGTGGCGATGGACCGTTGAGAGGAAAACTCGTTAAAAGGGTTAAAGATTTAGGTCTTGAGGGAAAAGTAAAATTTATTGGTAAGAAGCTTCATAATGAAATTCCTTTATGGATGAATGCTGCTGATTTATTTTGTTTACCGAGCATTATGGAAGGTATGCCAAATGTAATTTTAGAAGCACTTGCTTGTAAGAAGCTAATCATAGCAACAAGTGTAGGAGGAATCCCAGAAATAATTACTTCAGAAGATTACGGAATTTTAGTCCCCACTCAAGATGTTGCAGCATTGGCAGAAGCAATTTGCATGGTTTTTAAAAATAAGTGGAACCCAGAAATATTACGGAGAAGAGCCTTTGAAATGGATTGGAGAGGAAATGCAAGAAGAGTCTGGGCTGAGTTACAAATAGCAGTAGATAATAATCCCGGGGAGGCATAAATGAAAATATTATACCATCATCGGACTCGAGGAATAGGTGCTGAAGGTGTACATATTGCAAGTATGATAAATGCCTTGAAAAAATTAGGGCATAGTGTTGAGGTTATTTCTCCAGTGGGAATTGATCCGCTCGGTACGGCTGGTACTACCCCTTATAAAGAAGACAAAGTTAATATTAATAAAATTTGGGGCTGGATATCCAGGCACTTCCCTCAAGTTGTCTTTGAAATACTAGAGATTTGTTATAACTTCTTAGCTTATATAAGAATTAAAAGAGCTGCAAAGATAAACCATATCGATTTTATTTATGAACGATATGCATATTTAGGGTTGGCTGGGGTTATTTTTGCAAAAAGGAATAATTTGCCTCTCATTTTAGAGGTTAATGAAGTAGTCGGCGTTATTGGCAGACGAAAGAGGATTTTTATGAGGGTAGCAAGATTTGTGGAAAAGATGATATTTTGGGAAGCTTCTTACATAGTAGTTATTTCAGATTTTCTAAAGAGCTATATCGAAAAAATAGGAATACCCTCAGAAAAAATATCTGTTATTCCAAACGCTGTAGACCCGGAAAGATTTAATATGCAAGTTTCTGGAGAAGAAGTAAGAAAGAAAATCAATTTGGACAATAAAATAGCCATTGGCTTTGTTGGCTGGTTTGCGTCGTGGCATAAAATAGATTTCTTATTACATGTATTTAATGAGCTGGTTAAAGATAGGAAGGACTTACAACTATTACTGATCGGTGATGGACCAAAAGAAAACTTAAAAAGGATTATTCGAGAGAAAGAAATTGGTAGCTATGTGACTTTTACAGGTAGTATAAATCACCAGCAACTTCCAAATTATATTGCAGCTATGGATATTTGCATTGTTCCCCACTCTAATGAATTTCGCTCTCCGATAAAATTGTTTGAGTACATGGCGATGGGGAAACCCACAATTGCTCCTCGATTTAAACCAATAGAAAAGATTATTATCCATAATGGAAATGGCATATTATTTGAGCCAGGCAATAAAGATTCCCTTAAGGACGCTATTATTTATCTTGCTGATGATAAGAAAAAAAGAGAGGAAATCGGTAATGAGGCTAGGAAGACCATACTTAAAAATTATCTGTGGAAAAATAATGCCCAGATGGTAGTAAATATTATTGAAAAACACATGGTTACAAATAGAAAGGAATACTGTCGCGATTTTAAGATACCAATTTTAGTTTACCATCGGATAGCTGGCGAGAAAAACAGAAATTCGTTTGACAATGAAAAAGTCTACGTAATAGATTGGAAAAGATTTGAAAATCAGGTTAGATATCTTAAAGAGGAGGGTTATCAAACTATTACTCTCGATGACTATGCGGCTTCTGTGTTAAATGGAAAACGGCTTCCTACAAAACCAATTATTATTACTTTTGATGATGGATATATGAGTCACTATGATTATGCTTATCCGATATTGAAGAAACACGGATTTACAGCTACTATATTTGTAACATTGCATCGGCATTGTAAAGAATTTCAAGATCTTAGTCAGTTTGATAAACCTTTATCTGAGCATGAAATTAGAGAAATGAGTCAAGGAGGTATTTCCATACAGTCACATACCATTACCCATAGGTCATTGGTAGAGTTGTCACCATACGAGATAAGGATGGAACTAATAGAATCAAAGAGAAAGATTGAGGAGATCACGGGACAACCCGTACATTTTTTAGCATCACCTTATGGATTCTCCAATAGGGTAGTGAAAACGATTGCTAAAGAGGTCGGCTATCTTGGCCTTTTTGCTAATCTAAAAGGAACTAATACCTTTAAGTCAGACCTATATGCTCTTAGACGAATAGGAGTCTATAGGGATATTAAGGACAGAGATTTTGCTAAGTTTTTGAATCCATCCTATGAATGGCAACTTAGGATTTTAGCGTGGTTTAAGCACCTGCCGTCAAAAATGTTAGGGTCTAGGGGGACAAGAAGTTTGAGGAAATATATGTGTCGGATTGGGCTGGACTATTTTTTTACCTTTAACTACTTTCGGACTGTTCTCTTAATAAGTGGTGGTTTATTATTTTTAATAATTACAATATATTTAGTAAATATTTTCTTATGGTGAGTAAGACAATTTTTTGGTTTACAACAGGTATTATCTTCTATACTTATTTTGGTTATCCCTTAGTAATGATATTTTTAAGTAAGTTTAGATATAAACCTGTTAAAAAGGAAGAATTCACCCCAAGGGTAAGTTTGATTGTTGCCGCCTATAATGAGGAAATGCAGATTGAACAAAAGATAATTAATTGTCTTTCAATAGATTATCCTAAAGAAATAATTGAGATAATACTTGCTTCCGATGGCTCAACTGATAGCACAATTTCAATTATTAAAAAATATAAGGACAAAGGCATAAAGCTTGTTGATTCTAAAGAAAGGGTTGGCAAAACACAAATTCAAAACGAAGCGATAAAAGTATCAAGTGGGGAAATTTTATTTTTTTCAGATGTTAGTACTATTCATCCTCCCGATGTAATTAAAAAAATTACAAGAAACTTTGTTGATAAAACAGTAGGTTGTGTTACCGGTAAAGTTATATTTTGGTCTAATGAAAAAAACCTAATTACCAAGGGAGCCGAACTGCGTTTAAAGTATGAAATATATTTGAGAGAAAAGCAGAGTGGTTTCCATTCTTTATTTGGGGCGACGGGTTGTATTTATGCCATAAGGAAAGAATTATTTGAGCCATTGAGGGAAGATCTTGTTAGTGATTTTGTAGAGCCTTTAAAAATATTAGAGAAAGGCTACCGCACTGTATATGAGGCTGAAGCATTAGCAATTATCAACAGAGAAATTGATTTTAAAAAAGAGTTTACAAGAAGAATCAGAGTTATACAACAAGGTCTTTTCGGTCTTTTCTATATGAGGCATCTCCTAAATCCGTTTAGATTCGGATTATTATCCTTTTCATTATTTTCACATAGGCTTTTAAGATGGCTTATGCCATTTTTTCTTATCGGTGTTTTTTTATCGAATTACCTTCTGATAGGAAACAAGTTATATCTATTCTTATTTATAGCTCAATCAGGGTTTTATTTAAGCGGAATTATAGGAATGGTATTAACTACCCAGGATAGAAATCTTAAACTATTATATCCAATAGTTTATTTTTGTATGATTAATATAGCTGCTGCCGTTGGATTTTATAGATATTTAAGAGGCATAAAAGAGATATATTGGGAGACATTACGTTAAAATGGCCGATGGGGTTGTTAAATTGAAACCAACCTTTAAAAATAAACCTTTGCTTTATTTAAAACAGGAAGGACATGGTTCATTTTTTAATAAAGCAATAGAAAAGATAAGCTCCCCTTTATTTAAATACAAAAAGACATTCATTTATGTAAAAACAGACAATCATTTAGATGAATATATACCAGAAATAACTCCTAAATTTACAGAGTTATTAATTAACAACATAGATGCCTTAGAGAATATCATGTATCAAGGGAAGGCACAGATCCATAAGAATTTTCTAAAAGGCGATAGATGTTTTGTGGCATATCTAAATGGAGAAATAATACATTATACATGGGTCAGCTTTAAGGAAGGTCATATAGCTTCTATTGAAAAAGATATTAAACTAAAGGAAAGCGAAGCATATATATATAATGTACGCACTTTACCAGATTTTAGAAACAAGGGTATATTTTTATTTGTTTTAGGTAATGTTTGTAAACAACTAAGCAAAGATGGTTATAAGAAATTGTATACATCTATATTAGAAAATAATATTTCGTCTCAGAAAGCATTTGAAAAAATAGGTTTTAAAAAGTCGAAAGAGGTACGCTATTTTAAAATCTTTGGGCATAAACGGTACCATTATAAAGAATTAAGCTAATTAAATACGGAGCAAGACATTGAAGATCATATTATATAAGAACGAAAAGCAAGAATGGGATGACTATATAAAGAGCTCATCTAACTCCAATATCTATCATCAAATAGCATGGAAGGAGATAATCGAGAACTTTTTTGGTCACAAAGCTTATTATCTAATAGCTAAAGAAGATGATAGCCTGCGAGGGGTGCTCCCCCTATTTTTAATGAAAAGCAGGCTATTCGGAAAATTTATAGTTTCACTGCCCTTTCATTGTATTGGCGGGGTATGTGCTGATGATGATACGACAAAGAAGGGCCTTGTTGAGGCAGCTATAAGATTGACAAAAGAAGAAGGAGCTGATTATCTTGAACTGAGGGGCACTGATAAAGTAGAGGCCGGACTCGTAACCAGAGACCATAAGGCTAGTTTTATTCTCGACCTTAATCCAGGCATTGATAAAATCTGGTCGCTATTTAGAAAACAAACAAGAAATCGTATTCGAAAAGCAGAAAAATCTGATTTAACCGTGAAATTTGGCCACGAATATATAAGAGAGTTTTATGATTGCGATGCGCGCCATATGCGCGATTTGGGCTTACCGGGGCATAAATTTGATTTTTTTAAAATGGTATTAGAGACATTTCCACCAGACTCGCAGATAGCTATTATTGTCCATAAAGGGAAGACAATAGCTGCAAAATTCTTTATGTTTTATAAAAATAAAGTCCACTTAATATGGGGTGCTTCATCAAAAAACGCAAAAGAACTAATGCCTAATTATCTATTAACATGGGAAGTAATAAAATATGCCCTTGGTTTAGGATATCGATATTGTGATTTTGGCCGCTCCACAGTTGAAACTGGCCCTTATCATTTTAAAGAGAGCTGGGGCGGAGAGCTGAAGCCATTATACTGGCAGTACTATCTAAATAATGGCGCCAAAATACCCGATTTAAGCCCTTCAAATTCTAAGTATAATATTGCGATTTCCATATGGAAAAAACTTCCGATGCCTGTTGTAGAGTTTATCGGCCCAAAAATAGTCAAACATATTCCGTAAGGTAAAAAAATGCTGAAAAATATACATATTTGGTTGCCAAGTTATATTAAGCAGGCCTTAAAGCTTAAAAGCGGTTTAGCCGCAAGACGGCCGACACAGATTATGTTTTGTATCGCGGATCATTTCGAACCGAGATGGAGAAATGCGAGTAAAGAGAAGGAGATCGAGCGGGTAGAAATCTGGCTAAAGGGATATACGCCTATCGCGAATAGGCATCGCGATTCTAAAGGGAATATCCCCCAATATACATTCTTCTACCCAATAGACGAATATACTCCGGAAACCTTTGAAAAAATAGCGCAATTCTGTGAGAAAGGATTCGGTGAGATTGAGATACAACTGCACCACGATAATGATACTGCTGAGTCATTATTTAGAAAGCTAGAGAATGCAAAGCTTATTTTTGGTAAAAGAGGATTATTGAGCCAGGATAAGGTGACGGGGGAAATACGATATGGCTTTATTCATGGTAACTGGGCCCTGGATAACTCAAGAAAAGACGGAAGAAGGTGCGGTGTAAACAACGAACTTGAAGTGTTGCGCGAAACGGGATGCTATGCGGACTTTACCCTGCCTTCAGCTCCTTCTGATACGCAGACAGCTAAAATAAACAGTATTTATTACGCTAAAGATACGCCTAAGCCAAAATCCCACAACCAAGGTATTGATGTAGAAGTTGGTAAAGGGCCGTCCGGCGACCTTATGATTATTCAGGGGCCATTAACCTTGAATTGGAAGCGAAGAAAGATCGAAAATAGCGGTATAACCTTAGATAATCCGCCAACAAAAAACCGGATAAATCTGTGGATCAACCAACGAATCGACGTAAAAGGAAGACCTGACTGGATATTTGTTAAGATATTTGCGCATGGAGCGCAGGATACCAATCTTAGTGAAGACTATTTTAAGAATCTTGATAATATGTTTGTTTACCTGGAAGAAAAGTACAACGATAAAATAAATTATAAGCTTCATTATGTAACTGCAAGAGAGATGTATAATATTGTGAAAGCAGCAGAAACCGGGTTGGATGGAGAGCCATGGGAATATAGGGATTATTTGCTGAAGAGAGTAGGTAGTAGGGGGTAGGGGAGCAACGTGAAGAATAAAATTCTGGTTTTAATATTAATAGCGGCGATTGGGCTTCTGGCCGGATGCGGCAGGAACGCTGAAACCATCGAGAGTGCTGTGGATGATAAACCTATAACATCCCAAAAATCCGTTATTCAGCATAAGGGATCGCTCCGCCTGCCGATTGCGCGGTTAAGGGAGGATAAGAAAGAAGCCCTTTTGGTTTCAAGCGGAATTCCATTCGCCCCCGGTAGAATTTATTCAGATGGCGATATTGCGTTTTTTGACGATGCAAATGCGGAAGTCTCAATAGCGACAAGTATTCTTGCGCGATGGCCTCAGGATGGCTCAGTACGATCCATATTGGTTCAGTTTAGTATTGATATACCACACAAATATACATATTTAACGATGAAATGGGGTGTGCCGCGAGCTTATGTGGGTACGCCTAAAGAGGTAGGCTGGGAAATACCTGATGCCATAGTGCGGCTGCCTGCCTTATGGCTCTGTGAGTCTTTGGTTTCCGGCGAACAACTACCGATTAGCTACAATCGCGCCACAGGCAAACCGCTCACGAAATACGATCAAAATATAGTCAATAATTTTATGAAGATAAGCACCGCCAAGCTCAAGGGAGATGTCAGAAAAGATGATTACTATGACATTACGCACGTCTTTTATCAGCTCTATATTCGCTCCGGAGATGAAATGTATTTTCAAGCCGCCAGGCGGGAAGCAGTTCGTTATCGCGAAGAGCATATCATAAAGGATGGCCCTGAGCGTGGTAGAGCCGTCCAGCGCAAAGAAACTCGCTATATTTATGTTGAAGGAATGGTGGATGACTATCTATTAACCGGAGACAGAAGATCGCTTGAAGTTGCTACATATATGGCGGAATATTTAAAGAGAAATTGCCCACCCGAAAAGGCATTTTTCCCGAAGAAAGGAACTCGTTTTTGGACTGAGAGAGAACAGGCATTTCCATTTTTAGGCATTATTACTTATTATCAACTCACTGGCGATAAAGAATATTTTGATATCGCCAAACAGTTTATGGCAAACTTATATCGGACACAAAATGAGTGGCCGGGAAGAGGAGGATTTATTCACAATTTATACTCTCACGACCCGGAAGAAGGCGCTCGACAAGACGAGTATGGCGGTTCTCCGTTTATGACAGGACTTCTCTTGGAGGCGATAGTCAAGTATCATCAGCTTACCAATAGCTCCACAGCGAAAGATTCTATCTTTAAGGCATTGAATTGGCTTATGAAAGACTGCCTCGCCCCGGACGGAGACTCGTTTATCTATCTTACATGCGACAAGCGAAGAGGGGAGGGGCATCCAGACCTTAATATGCTTATAGTCCATGCCTTCGGGTATGGTTACAGGATAAGCGGTTATGAGCGCAAGGATTATCTGGAACTTGGACAAAAACTCTTTGAACGCGGAATGAACAGCGCCCGTCTAAGCGATCGGAAGCACTTTAACCAGAATTACCGTTCAAGCGGGCATTTCTTGGCTTATATAGTTGAAAGAAAAAAAGAATGATTAACGCATTAACTATAGATATTGAGGACTATTTTCAGGTAGAGAATTTCAGGAAACATATACCTTTTACTAATTGGCATAGGTATGAAAGCAGGGTAGCGCAGAATACTGAGAGGATTTTAGGAATTTTAGATGAGTCGAATACAAAATCCACTTTTTTTGTTTTAGGCTGGGTAGCAGAACGAAATCCAGAGTTGGTAAAAAAAATCCATCGCGATGGCCACGAGGTTGCCAGTCATGGTTATGCGCACCAGCTTATATATTCTCAGAGTCGGGATGAGTTTAGAGAAGATTTACGCAAGGCGAAGTCAATTTTAGAAAATATTATCCAGCAGCCTGTTATTGGCTACCGCGCGCCCAGTTACTCTATAACTAAAAAGTCTATTTGGGCCTTGGATATTTTAATGGAAGAAGGTTTTAGATACGATTCCAGCCTTTTTCCCATTCATCATGACAAGGGAGGTTTTATAAAAGCAGAAAGATACCCGCATAAAATTTACAATCACAATAATTATATCTGGGAATTTCCTTTGTCAACTGTGCGAATTTTAGGCCAGAATATTCCCTTTTCCGGTGGAGGGTATTTTAGATTACTGCCTTATCGCTTTGTCAAATGGGCAATAAAAAAGATAAACTTAGAGGGGCATCCAGTAAATATATATGTCCATCCCTGGGAATTTGACTCGGAACAGCCTAAGATTAAGGCAGATTTTTTAAGCACCTTTAGGCACTACGTAAATATTGCTCAAAATGGAGATAAATTCAAAAAATTATTGCGCGACTTTCAATTTAGGCCGATAAAAACATTTTTAGATTAAAAAATTAATATGAAAGCACTATTTTGGTTCTCAATTGCAATAATATTTTACGTTTATTTGGGTTATCCGATTTTGATTCATTTACTCTCGCTGTTTTATAAAAAACCTGTGAAGATTAAGTATGTTTATCCCATGGCTTCGATAATTTTACCGGTGCATAATGAAGAAGAGCACATTGAAGAGAAACTGAATTCGCTTATGCATATAAATTATCCGGAAGGAAGATATGAGATTTTGATTGGTTCCGATGGGTCTACTGATAGGACGGATGAAATAGTAACACAGCTCACAGCTGAAAAAAAGAGAATTAAGTTTTTCAGGCAGGAGAGAAGGCAGGGAAAGTGTAATATGATTAATTTTCTAGTGAACCATGCTACAGGAGAAATAGTTGTGTTTACACGCGCGCGACAAGAATGGGATATAAATGCATTGGAACAAATCGTGAGAAATTTTGATGATAATAAAATTGGCTCTGCAAGCGGCGCATTATTTTATGATGGCTTGGATAATCGCAAACCCAGCGCAGGCGTGCGGGCATATTGGGAATATGAGAAATTTATCAGAAAGAGCGAGTCGGGAATGGGCTCAATGTTAGGCGCAACCGGTGCCTTGTATGCCATAAGGAGAGAACTGTTTCCGCAATTGCCTAAAGATTTGATTTTAGATGATATTTATATCCCAATGAAAATTGTGGAAAAAGGATACAGGGCAGTCTTTGACTCTAAGGCAAAGGTTTATGATAAAGTTTTCAAAACCCCCAAAGAAGAATTTTCCCGAAGGAGCCGGACTTTAGCCGGGAATTTTCAGCTCCTTATTTACCTGAAAGAGTTGTTTAATCCTTTTAGGGGCAAAATTTCCTGGCAGTTCTTCTCGCATAAATTCTTAAGGCTCATGGCCCCGTTTTTATTGATTATATTGTTGGTAAGTAATGTAACGGTAATCAAAATAGGGACAGTCCCCTTCGGGGACAGTCCCTATTTTTACCGGATATTCTTATTGCTGCAGATAATTTTTTACGTTTTTGCGTTGTTAGGAGTATTATTAAAAAATAAAAATAAAGTATTTGATATACCACGCATGTTTTGCCTAATGAATATCGCAGCAGTGGTGGGGCTGTATCGGTTTTTGGCGCGCAGGCAGGATGTGTTATGGGAGAAGGTTGTTTAGTTGTTGAGTTTAGCGAGTTAGCGTGTTGCCGCGTTTGCGGGTTAAAATGGCGGAA
>Ga0315279_10001564_pt1 | contig 37646 bp, 33 predicted proteins | sample YL17G06_20_MG_FD_203694 | JGI IMG/M metagenome (GOLD analysis project Ga0315279, IMG submission 203694) | Sediment microbial communities from Yellowstone Lake, YNP, Wyoming, USA - YL17G06_20 | ecosystem: Environmental > Aquatic > Freshwater > Lake > Sediment | place: USA: Wyoming | collected...
CGGTCGAGTTCGAGGAGGCGCCATCATCAGCGGGGATCTCTACAGGACTGTGTGGGGGCAGGGTGCTGCTGCCCCCTTCCCCCACACCCCCTGCCCCCGCTACATTTGATCATTCTGTCTCTATTTTCCCTGTCTCATGACAGGGGTGCAGTCCAGTGGTGAGGTCCCCTTTTCGGTCCAGGTGGAGGAAAGATAGTGAGAATCCCCGGTGGAAAGCCGAAAGAATTAATATTGTCAGGTAGGGAAACGTCGCGAGAAATCACAGCCAGTTGCTCCTTAGTTTGCCCTGCTAGGGTTTCACCATGACCATCATCACATCAGCCTGATGGGGAGTACATTCTCGTAGCTATGCCAATTCATTTCATGTTCTGGCTTGTATCGATCCGTCGAGCGCTGGGCTCTGAAATATGCCCAAAGCTCGATGGAACGAGCCATGGGGATAGTTCTCAAAAGCTCACGCTTCATCTGCAATAGGAAGCCAGAAGACCGAGGCTCATGACGGCGTCGGCCTTGGTCAAAGGCTTCTTGCCATTCAATGGACCTCACAACCTTCTCACCACCAATAACGTATCCAAAAGGGTCATCATGATCCTGTGAGAGTGAAAACCCTTCTGCCAACTCGCGCACTAGGGCCGCAAGCTTGCATGCTGGTCGGCCTCGGAAGGCTCTCCCAGAAATGACGAGCAAAGGGACTATCGTCGTCAACGAGGTCGGCGCGTCGGCGACCGTCAACTCGAAGCGGTAGAGATTCCTAAAGCGCGAGAGGGTACCGGTTTCTGTTTCGTCGGCCACCTCCTTGAGTGTTGGATGTGTGCCGCCCCGCGATATACCGAAAATGGTGACATTGACCTTGTGGGCCCGCTGGGGATTTGATCCTAATCGTTCGCCAGTCCGCTGCTCAGTGTGCTCGTACAACGTCACCCATTCGCCGTCACGCAGACTATAGCCAGTGCTCAGCTTGTCGATATCCATGAACCCGGTAAATTCCTCGTCGGTGAGTTGACCATCGATCCACGAGATTTCGTCCGGGCGAGAGATGCGCCCCACCAGGACATCAGTAGGATCGCGAAGCCTGAGCACATCCTCCGTGTTTCGGAGGGCACCTAGGCTTACTGAGCACGAATCCACGAGCGCTTGAATAGCGCGGTTGAGTGCGGTCCGGACAGCTAGGTCATACTCCCCGCCGATCTCGATGGTGTCGAAGTTCGTGTTGATGTTATAGGATCGATGTACTGCCGTTTCCTCATAGATGCCACGCTCTGGCTGAGGATAGAGCCGGGAGAGCATTTCCAGCGTGCGGGCATTCAGTTCTCCGGGCGCTGCAATATCCGATAGCATATCTGTCGACCATTGAAGATAAGGCGGAAACCGAACACCTCTCGCTGACCCAGCGCGAATGAGCGACAATTGAGCCAAGGCAATCCGCGGCGGGTACTTCAACGCCCGTGCGTCTGCGACAGTGCGAGGACCGATGTTTGCACAGCGGTCGGCGGCCGCCTGCACAGCATCAGCCGCTGTCACCCGCAGGTTGTAGTGCGATTCTTTCTGAACCAGGGCAATGAACTGGGGTACCCAACGCTCAGCAGACGCCGGCCTAGCGATCCCGAGCGAGAATAACAACGTCGCGACGTACTCCTTCTGACCATCGTGGAGAGCAGGCCAGCCTTTTAGAATCGCATCACTCAGGTCCTCGCGTTCCTGCAGCAACCGGAAGAGCTCGTCGAGTGCCAGCAGCCGAACATCGACGACCGGGTAATCCAGCAAGGTCAGCAGGTAGTTAAGACAGGCGTCCTGAAATCCGCTATGTGCCTGCTGCTTCAGCCAACTAAGATCTGTCGGTTTCTCAGACAGGCCAGCAGCCAAGTGCCTGTTATGACTCGCCCAAATGTCGTAGAGCCGCGTTGCATCGAATTTGGGCAGCCTAGACGCGAACTTCAGGAGGTTGTCAAGCCTGTAGATGATCATCCCCGGAAACCGTTGATATTGTTGCCGGAAACTCTCGAACAATAATTCGCAGCCCTTCTCGGGATCGAGTTCGAGAAGCTTCGAACAGATATGGTGCTGCAGCGGTCCGTGCTCGTGGAAGAACTCTGATTCGCTCTCCCAAGCCTCGACGAGGTTCTCTATCGCCCGATTGGGATCTGTAGTCGCTCGGCGTTCTGCCAGGGCGAGGAAGCCGGCTGCTTTAGTCTCGCCACTGCAACGCCGACGACAGAAACCCTCCCATGTTTCCATTTTTCCCAGCGGTGCTGCGGCGATCCAAGCAGGCAGCCGCTCCTCAATCTTTCGATCAAAAAGATAAGGTGCCGTGCCTGCTCTAACAAATGTGTCCAGCCAACCGTCAACGTCGAAAAATTCCTCGACCTGCTCAACGGTGACCGAGCACGCAAGTTTTTCCGACACTGCGCCCACGAACCGCCCAAGGGCGTCTCGAACAGCCTCTCTTCCGGCTGTGCCTTTCGCAGCATGCGCCTCGATCGCCGCATCGCCAAACCTCTCGAAGCACTCATCGAACACCCTTCCATCCTCCTCAGACCAGGTGCGCGCGGCAGCCTGGCCAAGTGCGTTGCGCCAATGGTCGTGGACGCGCTCCAAGTCCCGGCGACGATCTCGCCTGACCTGCTCTTGGAGTACATCATCGAGCCGCGCTTCGAGTTTGCCCATATCGATATATGCCAGCTCTTGGAGCTCCTTGCTTAGGCACTCGTCTTCGGAGGATTGCGCTGAATCCGCAGGTCCTGATGGCGCCTTCTCGTCCGGTGGTGGGCAGAGGGAGTAGTCGCGCAGTACATCCGGTGGCGCCGACCCGGCTTGGATCCACAGTGCCGCCATGCGTTGCACTTCGTCGGGCATTTCCTTTTCAACGAGGAGGATCTGACGCCAGAGGTCGTAGGCCTTTCGGGCGGTGGCATAATCTTTTTGCCGGAGCGCTGCCGAATATACGGCGAGCATCGCTGGCTTCGTATGCTCATCGAACTCCCTATAGTTCTCCCAGCGCCCCATAGTTGCCACGAGGGAGAGCACAAATCGTCGATCTACGAAGCTATTCTCCAGGAGTGCAAGGACAACATTATGCAGGGCGCGCGCCCGAAAGATTAGATCCTCCTCACGCACGAGAGCCGTTAGCGCCAATCTTGGTTCGATTCTCGACACGAACTTGATGAGATCTTCAATCGCTACCGCCACGGTCTTTGAGCGAGATGTTCCAACCAGTTGATGAGCTAAGGTCATCTGATCCATAACCCGGTCAAGAGTGCCGTCCGGGTCTTGATGGTGCGCCAGCTCGAGCGCGGAAAGAATCTCGTTGAACTGGTAATCCTTCCTGTAGTATACGCCGCAGGCCACGTCCAAGAGCGCGCACCAGAGCCGCTGGCCCTCGGCGGAAAAGCCGCAGCGCCCCCAAGCCGACGCGCAAGCCACGAGCCCAGGAGCGATTGCCGTGGTCTCTTCGTCGGCGCGCTCACTGCGCTCCGCGAGCACCAGCAGCTCTCGCAGTAAAGCATTCCCCCGATCCTCCAGCTGCGCGTGAACTGTCACGGCCAGAGAGCGTGTTGCTTCTGGAAAACGCAGCGCCCGTTCACCTTCCTCGGTGCGAGCCCACCATCGCGCAAGCTCCTCGATCTCGGTCTCGGATAGCACAGAGGTTGAACACGACCAGACTTGCTCATAGAACCGATGAGCGCTCCGGTGATAGAGATCCTTAGCGTAGTCTCCCCTCTGATCGAGAGTCACGAACAGCTGAGGATCGAGATCGAGATCGACAATGATACCCTTGAGATGCTCGACTGGCGAGGTTCCCAGCTGCGACTTGCGGACCCAACAGGTCCACAGTCGCGCAAGCCGACCGAGAGAGGAGATGACGGTCCGAATAGGCTCCACGAGTCCGGTCGTGGCTGCTTCAAACCATGGGAACCCTGTCGAGTCTCGGAGGAAGAAGACCCGCAGGTCATCATATAGGCAGAAGAGACGTTCGCTGAGTTCGTAGTCCCTAGAGTCCAGGAGAGTGGTCGGCAGATGAGGCGGAGAAACATTTACTAGTGGCGACAGATGACCATCAAGTCCGTGCGTCGCCAGTTCCAGAATAAGCCATTCTCGATAGGATTCTGGAACAGGCGACAACTCGAGTCCTTTTAGTTCGAGGATTGCGTCGGACTTTTGACCCGCGCGCGCGAGGATGAGGCTGCACGCCGCACGCGCCGCGACCCTCACGACATCTGGGAGGGAGTCGGAATCTCGAACGCGTTCCAGAGCATCCAGATTTGGCTGTTTCGAAAGCTCACAAACCACCGCAAGTTGTAGATCGAGGTTATGCCTGCGATTTTTATTTTCATCGAATGGCTCTCTTACGTGCTCGTGGGAGGGCTCGGTTCGCCAGCGAATGCGCCCAATGTCCAGGAGCAAATCGATTGCAGCGGCTGAGTGACTACGCATCTGGTACCAAGTCTTGCACGCGCCAAAGGAAGCTCCGAGATCAGGACCCTCTCCCAATCCGGCAATAAGAATGTCTGCGGCCGGTGGCCGACCGGTGGAGGCCAGATGGCTGAGGGAGAAATCGGCAAATTCCACCGATCCGCACTGGCGGCGCTCACCGTTCCAAACACGCCTCAAAGCCTCATCGGGGCGACCCATGTCCAGGAGCAGCTGCGCATACCGCGCTTCAGACAGATCGAGGTTGGTGGCAACCAGTGCCATTCGTTGTTTCATTAGCCCGATTCTGACGAATTCGAGAACGTCACGATTAATGGAAGCCACATGCCAAGCAATGTCGAGATTTCGCTGGATCTCAGGTATCGGCCTGTGGTTAGCCCAAGCCCTTGCCAGCCACGTGTCGTCGCAACCTGCCAGGATTTCAGCATGCCTGCCCGCATGGAAGAGATGCCTGAACCGATGTCTCCAGGCCTCATCCGCGTCCGGATGCTGGTCGTACCAGTCCAACATTGCGCGAGTGATTTCAATTCGGAGCGCCTCTGTGCGCTCCGAGACGAACTCTGCAAGGCTGCTGTGTCTAATCGCCACACTGTTGGCGTCAGATACCCGCAGGACATGACGCAGTTGTTTCAGTGCCTCGTGCACTGCTCCAAGAGTAGCTCCAGCCCCGACCGATTGCAGAAGCTCACGTAAAGTCTCCGGAGTTGTGAATTCCTCGCGTGCAGCAAGGATGGCTAGGATGTAGAGGAGTTTCTCGTCTTTCTCACAAATCCCCCACAGGTGCTGATGGTAGACATCAATTCGGTCGTCGCGCAAGGTCGGCACGGACTTGAGGTACTGCTCCTGCTGATAGGAATTCATTTCTCCGAGACGGTCGGCGAGGTATTCGAGGTAGATAGGTACTCCTCCAGATACTTCGGTGGCCGCATCAATGAGTTCATCCGCGATACCCACACCACGAAGGCGGAAGAACTCCCGTACCTGATTGCGGCTAAACCGTGACATCTGGATGTGCCGCTTCTTGTCTCTTCTCACGTGCTCAAGGATGGATGTTGGAAGAGCCTCTGGATACCTGGAGCTCAGCACGATCACCACGTTTTGCGGTAACTCGCCGTCCAGTACGGATGTCAGAGGTCTCGCGACGAGCGATTGACGACTCTTGCGATCGACGTGATCCAGGCCATCAACGACGAAGACAACGCGTTTTTTTGCAGTGGAGAGCGTTCGCAGCCATTCGTTAAGGAGTTCGACCGTATGGAGGGCGTACGGCCTTGGGAATTGGACGTCTGGAAACGCATTTTTCAGACCAATGCAAATCGATCGGACGAATGCGTCCTCGCCAAGGCGTTCGTTTCCGAGCGTGCGTTCGTTGGGAACAAAACAGTAGTAACCGAAGCGCACATCTGGGCGTTCCGACAGATACATCGTCAAAGCCGTCGATTTGCCGCAACCGGGTTCACCTTCCAGGAGCAGGAAACCATTCTCTATCGTTCCGATAGATGAATCGAGAGAAGAGAAGAGCTCGGGCGTTGGTACCCAGACCGTCCGATCAACGGGGAAGTAGTGGCTTACCCTATCGACAAAACGGTCGCGGAGCCCTAAGACCCGCAGCACATCCTCGCGTTGCACTGCTTTACCGGCAAGGGACCAGTTGACCACCTCATCGAGCAAGGTGGCGTACTGCCCTTGTTCGATTCCCAGCCGCGCGAGGTGGGAACGAACACGGTCGGCCATGGTGTCCCGGTCGGGCTGGTTCAGGCGGAAGCGCAAGCATTTCAGGAACCCCGATAGCTCGACGAAGTCGCAGAGGCCGGAGGCTTCGAGAAGATGCTTAAGGATAGGCTTGTACTCATCGAACGTCGCAACTTGCTGGATCTTCGTAAGCTCGGAGGCATCGACAAACGGCTGATGGAACTCGTCAATGAACTCCTTTAGGCTTCTGTCAAAGCCCATTCTGGGTTGTCGATTTGTTCCAGCCCTCCGATTGGAAAGGAGAAGGATCTCCTTCTTGCCATCTTCATGGGACACCTGCCGGAAGCCTCGCGCGAGCTTCGCTAGCAGTGACGTGGAGTCATCCTCCGCCGCGACGAGGTTGTGAAGCGTAAAGGCCGAGGTGTCGTCCTGCGACCACTTCACCTGGATGAACGCAGCGCCGCCGACCCCGTCGATAATGATATCGTCGATGTGCTTAGCCCGCTCGGGGTTTTCGAGTGTCAGGGAGCGATGCCGGCTGCCGAACTCGATGAGTTCGAGCGCATACTGCGCCGCGACGATGTTCTGGTAGTAGAAACCTGCTTGGGCTTCAGAGCCGGCCATGTAATCGCCCTTTGCTTGCACTCTGCCAGCGGCGAACGGTCTATCGATGAGAGCGCCTGATGCGATCATAGGCGTCCTGCACCAGGTTCCTTAGACTCAAGGCATACAACTCAAGAATATGAAAAATCGCGGGCGGGGAAGGTTGTACATCCAAATCCTTCCCGTGCCCACTTTCCGGAACTCCCAACGTAGCGATTGTATCACGATAGGGCTTTTGCAGACTCCGAGAGCACGACGAAACCCCGTTTGGCAAATCAGTTAGCAAGCTTCCGTCTCTCCTCCATACATTTGTGACTCCAACGGTGGCCAACAGATAGAATAAATCTGTAGTATTTGCTGGCCCAGCGGACACATAACGGGCTTCAGGGAACTGGGAGCCGTGCGTCTTATGCCAGGCGGATCACCTTCTTCGCCTTCCGGACTGCCGGAGCCTACGAGTTCCCAGTTCAGACAGTTGTCCGCCGCTGATCCGATTGCCGGGCCAACGAAGACAAGAACCATAAAACACCTGGCGCGGCTGGCGGAGGCACTATCCAAGTTTTCCTTTCAGTTGTATCCGTTGGCGTCGCCAAATACTTCGTGGATTCCTACCTGGGCGGCGCTTTACTGTTCGCCGTGGCGCTCTCGAGCAAGTGGGCAATAGCCTGATCCATCGCGCGAACGCCTTCGAGGCTGTATCCCAGGTGCCGCAGGATCACCTTGCCGTTGGAATCGAGCAGCACCGTTGTCGGCGCGCCCTCAAATTGATAGTTGTTTCTGGCCCATCCGCTCTCGGGCGTAGTCAGGTGTGTGAACTTGTAACCCTTCTTGGCCATCATCAACTTGCCCGTTGCATCCCCACTGGGCATGGTATTCAGCGTGACCACGACAAAGCCTTTGGAACCGTACTTATCAACCAGTTTTTGTATGTGTGGAAACTCCACAGCGCACCAGTGTCAGCCAGGAAACCAGAAGTCCACCAGCACCACCTTGCCGCGCAAATCCGAGAGCTTGACCCTCCCCGGGCCGCCCAGCTTCGCCAAGTCGAATTCCTTGAACGGTTCGGCCTTCTGCATTCGGCGCGACCAGAGTTCCTCGTCCACTTGCTTCGGGCTTTTGCCCAGCTTGGCACCGTAGATGACGATGGCTTTCTGGTAATCTTCGTTAATGTCCTTTACCAGTTCAGCCGCCAGCAGTTCATAGGCTTTGGCGGCGCCGCCGGAAGCATCGGCCGCTTCGGCCTTGAGCACGGTGAATTGCGAACTGTCCTCCAGCGCCCGCGGCACCTTGGTTTTCTCTAGTAGCGCAAGCGCATCTGCTCCCTTCTTTGCGGCGATCAAGGCGCGCGCCTGAACCAAAGCTTCGGCGTAATCCACATTGGCCTTCCACGTAGTCTTGTTCCGTTCCGCCGGGTTGATGAGGCCTTTGGTGTTTGGCACAGTGGTTGTGCTTTGCAATGCTTTCAAGATTTCCTGCGCAAAGGCCAAGCCCTTGGCAGGATCGGCAGTTAGATACTGCTCGTACAGAGTGTTGTTGAGGTAGCTCCCGGGCGTCCAATCTTTCGGATACTCGCGGCGGAACTGCTCAATCAGCGCCACTTTCTCCTTTGGGTCATCTGTCGCACTGATGAAACGCTGCAGCGCGGTGGAACCGTTCGTCGTCCCGGCGTTGCGCGCCACCAGGTCGCGAAAATATTTTTGCGCCCCTGCCTGATCGATGGTCCAAAGCGCAGACGCATAGGTGAGCTTCAACGCGAAATCATCCGGCTCCGATTCGGCCGCCTTTCTCGCGTACTTTGCGGCAGCGACATCATCCATGCCGTTGTTTAGGCTGTACAGCTCCTGATAGGCGTCCGTAAACTTCGGATCCAGAGCAACCGCCTTCAGCAGGTACTGCTCGCGCTTATCGAATTCCTCGCTGCGGGTCAGGATCGCCAGTTCGTAAGGATAAATCGCCTTTTTCGGGCTCGCCTTTGCCCAGCCTTCATAGAGCTGCGTCAACCGAACGAGTGCGGCCTTGGCCGCCTTGACATCTGCTTCCATCTTGGCGAGTTCTTCCTTCGTAGGAACGGACGGCTGCGCAGGTGCTTGAGCAGCGCGGGTGCCCTTCGCCTCGGGTACTTCCACAGGGGCGACAAATTTATACTCGGGCTTGGTGCCCTTCTGTGCAGCGAGCGCACGATCGCGCTCAAATTTCAGGCGCGCCTCTTTTGATGAGATGTTGGCGGCAGTGCGCACAAACATCATGTGCAACGACGTGTCGTCTGGATGCTGCTGGATGATCTTCTGGAATTCGGTGATCGCCGCTGAATAGTCGCCTTTTTTCCACAGGGCCCTCGCGGGATCGACGGCAGATGCAGTGGAGGCTTTGGGTGTTGCCGGAGTCACCACCTGCGGGACGCTCCGGCCGGCCGTTGTGGCGCACAGCACGAGAAGTAAAAGCGGCAAGCCGCGCCGGAATATTCGTTTTGCGGGTTTCATAAGAACCTCGCTTAATCTTGCTGACGTAAGTGGGACGGTGAACAACATCTTCATTGTATCGCGCCTATGCGCAGGCAGGCCAGATGAAAGTCGCGGCATCCAGCAATCGCACGGCTTTGGCCATGAGCAGCCAGCCCTGATATAGTGGGCATGCATCAACATCCGGATCGCGCACAATCACAATTCGGGTAGCGCTCGGTGACTTGGAGGCCAGGGAAGGGAATCGAGCAAAACCTGCAACGGTATGACTTTGATTGCGATTGACAAGTATTATCAAATATCTTACACTTTCTCATACTATTTAGGATTCCATATGAGTAAGGAAAAGATAACCGTGACGATCGAGGAAGAGCTGGTTGCAGAGCTCGACAGGCTGGCTAGGACCCTGAAGGGAAGCCGCAGCAGCTTGGTGGAGACGGCCATTCGTGCCTGGAAAAAGGCCCAGATGGAGCAGGAACTCATGGAAGGCTACCGAGCCATGGCCAAAGAAGACCGGAACACTGCGGAGGAGAGCCTCGCTGCCGGGTATGAGGCATTGAAATGATCGGCCCGGGGTGCAGTCGCGGCGAGGTCTGGGTTGTGAACTTTAATCCAGGCCGCGGCAGTGAGCAAAGGGGCAGGCGGCCGGCGCTCATTATTCAGAATGATGTCGGCAATCGATACGCCTCCACCACAATCGTGGCGGCGATTACCACGACCGTCAGAAAATACCCGGTGACCGTCGTATTGGATTGCCACGAAGGAGGGCTCGATCAGCCGTCCATGGTGAACCTGTCACAAATCCTCACCGTGGATAAGAGACGCTTGATGAAGAAGCTCGGCACCATCTCTGCGGTCCACCTCGCCGAGGTTGACGCCGCCCTCACAATCAGCCTGGGCCTCGGCGAGTGATCAGGAGGTGACCGTTTGGCCAAACAGTAAAATTAGGATGCAGCCCTTTCATTTGCGTGCGCCGGGCGGCGCTGCGTTGGGAACCAGGAAATCCTTTCGCGCCTGTCCCACCTTGAGAAACTTGCCCACGAGCAACATGTGCCTTTCCGCAGGGAGATTCTTGTAGTCCACTTCTTGGAGAAATCGCCCGACTGTGCTTCGAATGATGAGCACTATCGGCTTAGCCCATAGGCTGCCAGCCTGTTCTTGTAGAACCGGCCGCCCTTCATGATGACGGACAGGCAGGGTCCACCGTCATCGAAGAGGCCGATGTCCTTGTGCGGGTCACCGTCGACCACGAGCAGGTCCGCAAACGCGCCCGCCACGAGTTCGCCAAGCTGCCCTTCGCGCTTGAGGATGCGCGCGTTCACGATGGTCGCGGAGCGGATGATCTCCTGCGGGCTCATCGCCTCGCGCCGTATGAGGAATTCGCGGCACTGGTCGTTCTGGAGCTCGCCGAGAAGGTCGCTGCCGAACCCGATCGGCACGCCTGCCGCGCGCGCCAGCTCCAGCGAACGAAGACCGGCGTTGAGAACGATCTCGTTTTTGGCGAGGCTGTAATCCGTAAGCCCATAGTCCCTCCCGCGCCGGCGCAGGGCATCATAGGCCACGAGGGTCGGCACAAGGAACGCGCCGCGCTCGGCCATGAGCCTTGCGCCCACCTCGTCGATCAGGTTGCCGTGCTCGATCGTGCGCACGCCCGCGCCGACGGCGCGCTTGATCGCCTCGGCCGAGTATGCGTGCGCCGCCACGTACGTCCTCCACCTGTTCGCCTCCTCGCAGGCGGCCTCGATCTCGTCGAGGCGGAACTGCAGGCTCTCGAGCGGATCGCTCTGGGAGGCGACGCCGCCCGATACCATGAGCTTGATGAGGTCCGCCCCCTTGCGCAGCTCGTCCCGCACGGCATGGATCACCTCTGGCACGCCGTCGGCCACGCGCGCGGTATAGGAGACGCCGGAGCCGCAGGAGCACTCGAATCTGTCCTGCGTCTTTCGCCGAAAATCCGCGTGCCCGCCCGTCTGGCTGACGGCCATGCCGGCGATGAAGAGACGCGGCGCATCGACGATGCCCGTTTCTGCTGCCGCCTTAATCCCGTGGTCGGCGCCGCCAACATCCCGCACGGTCGTGAAGCCACGCATCAGCATGTTGCGCATGCAGACCGTTGCCCGCGCGGCAAGCAGGGTCAACGGCACGCTTTCCAGCGCCGAAAGGTTCACCTCGCTCAGGAAGACGTGGACATGCCCGTCGATCAGCCCCGGCATGAGCGTCCCATTCCCAATGTCGATGCGAATGGCATGCGAGGACTTGATCGGCCGATCCGAAACCTCCTTGATCCGATCGCCCTCCACGAGAACCTCAATTCCATCGAGAAGCTCGTCTCTGCGTGGATCGAGAAAACGTCCGTTGTGAAACAGATAAGAATCCATGACAGTCTCCTATGTCGACACCTTACGCACGACAGCCTCGCGCCGGGCACCCATCTCCGCACGCGCTCCCTTGCACCAGTACGAAACAACAAACGGCTGGCAGGCCGATGCGGACAAAAGGCTACAGGTGTTTTTATCTCAGGAGGCGCAGAGGGAACAAGGGAAATCCCCGTGCGGACTCGCCCGAATTAATGCCCGAAGGGCTTTGGAGTGCGGCGCCTCGGCGCCGCTTTACTTAGAGTGCAGGAAGCTCAAAAGCGGCGTCATGCCGCCGCACTCCAAAGCGCAGCGCACGGGATTGACCGCGAAAAACAGTATCCTGGATGATGCTCCGTCCAGGATTAGCGATATACTGTCTGCGAAATCCCTAGATGGAGGCGAGGAGCATGAACAACCGAACTCATACCACCGGCACCAAGGGCATATTTGTCGCGATGGCAATCATGCTCGGCATGATGGCAGCCACGACCGGCGCCCAGGACCGACTGTCAAAGTATCCCGGCTATGCACAATACCAGAAGATGAGCGGCGAGATCCGTAACGCGGTCAAGATGGGCTCAGTCTCGGTGACGTGGAAGGATGGCGGCAAGACATTCGATTATCAGTGGGACGGAAAGACGTACCACTATGATGTCGCGGCCCGAAAGGCGACCGAGGAGGCCGCGGCGGCGACTCCTCAGAACGCGCCCCAGGGCGGCAGGGGCGGCGCAAGAGGCGGGGGCGGCTTCGGGGGCGGCGGCAGAGGCGGCTCGGTGAGCTTTGCGCGGGCCGGACAGCAAATGAGCGGTGGAGGCATCGCGCGCCAGCAGACGACGTCGGCTACGTCGCCCGACGGCAAGTACAACGCCTTCTCCCGAAGCGGCAATCTATGGCTCAGTGATCCCAACGGCGGGAACGAGATTGCCGTTACCACCGATGGAAACGAGAAAGCTCGCCTGCGGTACGGCGTCGCGACCATCATCTATGGCGAAGAGTTGGGGATGGTCGGGGGCGTGTTCTGGTCGCAGGACAGCAAGAAGCTCGCCTATTACGGCTTCGACGAAGGCAAGGTGCCGGACTACTATGTGCAACGCAACCAGACCGCGCAGTACGACACCCTGGAAGTCGATGCTTACCCCAAGGCAGGTGTGAGGAGTCCGGTCGTCAATCTTTACATCTACGATCTGGACACCAAGAAATCCGTGCAGGTTGACGTGCGCGACGGCAAGCCGTTCGAAGACTCGGTCATTGGGTATTATGTCTACCGAATCTACTGGTCGCCCGATGGCAAAGAACTGCTCTTCCACCGCATGAATCGCAAACAAAATACCTTGGAGTTTGCCGCAGCCAATCCCGATACGGGCAAATGCCGGGTCATCGTGCACGAGGAATGGCTGCCAAGCTGGGTGGACTGGGTTCCGACCGTGTATTTCCTCAAGGACGGCAATCGCTTCATTTTGACATCCGAGCGCAGCGGCTTCAAAAACTACTACCTTTATGACCTGAGCGGCAAGCTGCTGGTGGCGCTCACCAATCACCCGTTCGAAGTTGCCAATATAGTGAGGGTGGACGAAGACGCCGGACTCCTTTATTACATGGCGCGCGACGGCGACAACCATATGAAAGTGCAGTTGCACCGCGTCGGATTGGACGGGAAAGGTGACCAGCGCCTCACCGACCCTGCTTACACGCACAGCGTGGACCTGTCGCCGGATGGCAAGTACTTCATTGATGTCGCGCAGACTCACGATATCCCGCCCGCGACGCGCTTGCTGGATGCCCAGGGGAAAGTAGTGGCGGAACTGGCGAAGAGCGACATGGCGCGATTCGATCAGCTCGGCTTCAAGCGCGTCGAACTCTTCAAGTTCAAGGCCGCGGATGGCCGGACGGATCTTCACGGAATGCTCAACTTTCCATCGAATTTCGATCCGAACAAGAAGTATCCGCTGCTCGTTAGCGTCTACGGCGGTCCGCTGACCAATGCGGCGCGTGAGACCTTCTCGACTCCCAACCCGATTACGGAATACGGATTCCTGGTGGTGACGTTCGATGCTCGCAGCGCCGCGCAACGCGGCAAGCGTTTCATGGACGCTTTCTATGGGCACCTGGGCATCGTCGAGATCGACGACCAGGCAGCGGGCGTGAAGGAACTCTTGAAGAGACCCTATGTGGACAAGGACCGTGTCGGCGTTTTCGGCACCTCGTATGGCGGCACTGTTTCCGCCACGTTAATCATGCGTTATCCCGATCTGTTTCAAGCAGCCTGCGATTCTTCGGGGCCGACCGACTATCGCAACTACAATAACATTTACGGCGAGCGTTACGAGGGGCTTGTGGAGGAAAACAAGCTGGGCTACGACGCGGCCACCATAATGAACTATGTCAGCAACCTCAAAGGCCGGCTGATGATCTATTATGGCACGGCGGATAACAACGTGCATCCCTCCAGTTCACTACAGCTCATCCAGGCACTGCAGAAGGCCGGAAAGAACTTTGAAGTGCAGGTCGGCCCGGATCAGGGACATTCCGGCATTAATCAGGCTCGCATGATGGAGTTCTTTATCGAAAACCTCGTGCTCAAGTGAATCTTGAGGTTGGCGACAACGTGTCGCGACACTCAAGGAGATTTGGCGCTCAACGTTGCGCGCCGCCGGTTTTGGTCGTCAAGCAAAGCACGGAGTCGTACTCGCCGGGGGCTCTCTCGGGCAGAGTGACGGTTACCGTGTCGCCGTTTTTCTTTACCGGAAGAGCCTTGTGCTTGGGATCTGCCAGCAGGTAGGCTCGCTCGACAGTGTCTTTGACCCCGCGCAGCTCAAAGGTCGCTCCCGGCCATTTGAATAGGTGTATGTAGAGCTTGCCCGGCTTGGTGGTGCATCGCCAATCCTGGCGTACCTGGAAAACCGGCTTTCCATTCTTGTCTTTCTCAGTTTCACTGTAGGCGCCCAGTTCATTGCCGAACGGAGTCGGTCCGGCGCCGTAGATTGCTTCGCCATTGACCTTGAGCCAGCGCCCCACCGCCCGCAGGTTATCCTGGCTTGCCTGAGGGATGATGCCCTCCGCCGTCGGGCCGACGTTGAGCAAATAGTTGCCTCCTTTGCTGACGATGTCTACCAGCTTAGACACCAGCTCCGATGGAGGCTTCCAGTCGGTGTCATCTTTTTTGAAGCCCCAGGTGTGGTTCAGTGTTGCTGGAACCTCCCAATCTTCCTTGACGACCGTGTTCGGAATGCTGTTGTCTCCCATCGAACGGTAGTCGCCCGCCGCGCCTAACCGCCCGTCGATCAGGCACGCCGGCTGGAGGTTACGGAGCAGGTCAATGAATCGCTGGGAGCGTTCTGCCGTCATCATCCGCGGCGTGTCGAACCAGATCAGGCAAACCGGCCCGTAATTGGTCAGCAGTTCCCGGGCCTGAGGTTCGGCCTTGGTGCGGAGGTACTGGTCGAAATCTTTTTTGTCGTCGGGACCAAAATCCCAAGTGTTGCCTGCGCCGTTGGGCTCATGCCAGTCCTGGGCCTGCGAGTAATAAAAGCCCAGCCGGATCTTTTTCCGGGCGCAGGCTGCGGCCAGTTCCTTGAGGGGGTCGCGCTTGAATGGAGTTGCATCTACGATGTTGTATGGGCTGGCCTTGGATCCGTACATCGCGAAACCGTCGTGGTGTTTGCTGGTGATGACGATATACTTCATGCCGGCATCGGCGGCTAACTGCACCCACTCTACGGCGTTGAACTTCGTCGGGTTAAACTGAGCGGCAAGCTGTTCATACTCCTTCACCGGGATCTTTGCGCGATTCATGATCCATTCGCCGATCCCCGCGATCGGCTGTCCCTTCCATTCACCCGCAGGAACGGCATACAGTCCCCAGTGAATGAAGAGCCCGAACTTGGCCTCGCGGAACCAGCGCATTCGAGCCGCTCGCTCGGGGATTTCCGGCGCGGCGCTCTGCCCCCGGCTTACCTGTGCGCGCGGAATCCCGGGTGCGGAAGCCAAAAGCGGGGCGACTATAGACACGAGAATGCATCGCTTGAGTATTCGCGGCGTGACGGTCATAAAGTCCTCCTTTGTCAGCATCGCTTACAGACAAGTAATCTTGACGAATGCGGAGGCATGTCCTTGGGGATGCGCATATATTTCTATATCCATGCCGTCGCAGGAGCAAGTGGATTTCGGCAGCCGGCGTCGAATGAAAATCTCTGCAAAACCGAAAAAGGTTGTCGATATGCCCTATTGGTGGCCGCACGTCTGGTCCGCTGGTGAACGCAGGCCCTATGAACCATCCGATCGCTATCGATCTTCCCAAGCTCTTTGATCTTGCCCTTCATCACATTGAGGAAATGGATTGGACACGGGCAGCCGAGGTTCTGTGCAAGGTGCTGGCTGCAGACCCGGACAATCCCGATGCGTTGCACTTGATGGGGGTGACGGCTCATCGGGCCGGATTATCCGAATCCGCTGTCGGTCTGATTGAGCGGGCAATTCGGCTCAAACCTCGCGAGCCGCGCTATTACAGCAACTGCGGGGAGATATACCGGCGGATGGGCAAGCTCGATCCTGCCGTCGCATATCTCAGACAGGCTCTATTGCTGGATCCGCAATATTCCATGGCGCACGGCAACCTTGGGAGCGCCCTCCTCGATCAGGGCAAGACCATCCAGGCCATTGACTCCCTTCGGACGGCCATCCGCCTGGATCCCGGCAATGCCGAGGCGCACTGGAATCTCTCGCTCGCGCTCCTTGTGACGGGCAATTTCGAAGACGGATGGAAAGAGTACGACTGGCGCTGGGAAGCCAACCAAAAACAGGCCAAGAGGAGGTATCCGCAACCTCAGTGGGATGGAAGCGACCCGTCCGGGTGCACAATTCTTCTCTACAGCGAGCAGGGATTGGGCGATACGCTGCAGTTCGTCCGCTATGTGCCGCTGGTTGCCGCACGCGCCGGGAAGGTCGTAGTTGAATGCCGGCCAGAGTTGAGACGCCTGCTGGAGAGTATGCCGGAGATTTTATTGGCCGTGACCGGCGAATCGCTTCCACAGTTCGACGTTCATCTTCCAGTTTTGAGTTTGCCTCGCGTGTTCAGAACAACGCTGGAGAACATCCCTGCGCGAGTTCCGTACCTATTGCCACGGCCGGACCTCGTGCGGTGGTGGCAGGAGCAAGGAGGATTTGATCGGGACAGGCTCAACGTCGGCCTGGCATGGGCTGGCAGCAGAAATCATGTGAATGATCGGAACCGCTCATTCCCTTTTGATACGTTTTTGCCTCTCCTTGACGTGCCTGGGGTTGTGTTCTACAGCCTCCAGAAAGGCGATGCGGCGGGATCGTCGCCCATCCCGAGGACAAACACGTCCTTGGTCGACCTCACCGACGACCTGGCGGATTTCGCAGACACGGCCGCTCTCGTCTCGAATCTCGACCTGATCATCTCAGTGGATACGGCGGTGGCGCATCTGGCGGGCGCGCTTGCCAAACCGGTCTGGACCTTGCTCCCATGTGTGCCGGACTGGCGCTGGATGCTTGAGCGGGATGACAGCCCCTGGTACCCCACGATGAAGCTGCTTCGCCAAACAATACCTGGAGATTGGGCGTCCGTCATCAGATCCGTTGCCGAAGAATTGACTGCCTGTGCCTGCCGTCAAAGAAACCTCCTACCGGCATCGCAAGGATGCATCGCAGGTTGATCTCTGGCGAGAAATTCATGCTGTTTTCAGAAAACGCATTCGGATCTCAAACAGAACTCAGCTTCCCTCACTTGCTAACTCAAGGGGTGAAGGGGCAAAGGGGTCAAGGGACAAAGGGAGGAAAATCATTTTGGACCCTTTGCCCCTATGCCCCTTGACCCCTTGAAACAATTTGAAAAAACGCAACGCGAACCGATTTGGTTTCGATTCGTCGTGTAATTTCCGAGGCACTGGTCAAAAGGACATCAGTCCAAGCTCGCGCAGCGCAAGGTAAGCAGCGCCGGCTACGCCTGCCGAATCTCCCAGATTTGCCTTGAGAATCGGCACATCGCCGCGCGGCGGGCCGAACAGCGATCGATTCAGGAAAGCCGGCACTCTCTCATACCAGATGGGAAGATTGGACACCCCGCCGCCCAGGATAATCGCCTCCAGATCAAATGCGTTCACTGCATTGGCGAATACTTCACCCATCATCTGACAGCTTTCTTCGAACAGGAGTCGTGCCGCGGAATCGCCGGCCTCGTATCGCTGGTAGATGGCCTGCACGTCCAGCATTTCGCCGGTGATTTCCTGAAAGCGGCGCGAGATACTCGAACCGGAAAGATATGCTTCGGCGCAGCCGCGCCGCCCGCACTCGCATAATCGGCCCAAATAGTTTATCGTCGTATGGCCAATCTCCCCGGCCCCTCCTTTGGCGCCACGATACAACTTGCCGTCGAGAATCAGGCCGTACCCCATGCCCGTGCCGATGATCACGGCAAGCACAAATTTGTACCGGTCTGCACAGGAAGCGAAATACTCGGCAAGCGCAAGACAATTGGCGTCGTTGTCAATCAGAAGCGGGACGTTCAACCTGGATCGGATCGAGCCCAGAAATCCCTGCGTCTCATATACCAGGGTATGCGGAACCCCAAACAATTGATCGCGATCGAGCAGGTAGGTTCCCGGGGTTCCCATGCCGACGGCTGCAAACGGCCTGCCACCGGCGGCGTTGCCAATCACCTGGAAGATATTTGCGATCACGCGATCCAGTCCGACAGACGGCTGCGAGAGCGTCCGGCAGCGTGATAGAATCTTGCGTTCGGCGTCCATCAGACAGGCCTCGACTTTGGTCCCGCCTAAGTCGACCCCAATAACGTAAGGCTCCATTTTTCCTCATCGATCCAATCGAAATTGGTGACAGCCACCTTTTTTCGGCAGCCCTTTGATCCATCCATCAGAATATCCCGGGTGAAAAAGGGTGGCTGTCACCAATTTCGGGAATAGCTCGGATAACGGACATAATGGCGTAGATCAACCGTCACCCCTTTCTTTGCCCAAGGGACGCCGATTTCGGAGGGCAAAGCGTTTTGCCGATAGCACTCTCTCAATACATCATCCAGCCCATTTACCCACCACCGGCTTTTCTTCTCGTCGCGCCGTATGATCGAGGGTGGAAACGATCCGATGGTCTCCACGGACTCCTGCATGCCATTGACACACACGCATTGGGCTCGCGCCGCTTCCGGCCCGCAGAGCGGCGGCTCCAGAGTGTGCGCGGCATTCACAGCGTCGAATAACTTCTTGAACTGCGGATCGTCCTCCGGCGATCCGTAACTCGAGACTCGCCGTCGCGCGTCATTGCTGTGATCTCGGGGGTCGTCTCACCAAAGCTTACCTCGGCATCTTCAAACTCGAGATGAAACACCGGATCCTGTTCGCACTGCGTCGCGTGGGTGCCATAAAACAGCAATTCAGCGCCGCATTCCGTATGAGCGCGGCAAATTGCCGTATCGAAGTTTTCTATCGGATGAACGCGATACAACTCGGCAACTGCATCCGCAGGCCGGGCACTGCTTGCTGCTTCCTCGCCGAGGAGATAGAAGAGGTTGTGCAGGAAATGCGCCATCGCATTGTTTGCGGGGCTGTCCAGCACCCACCTGCCATCGGCATCCTTGATTTTTCCGGCCCAATCGTTTCGATGATAATAAGCGTCATCGCGAGGCCAGAAGATCAACGTTTTCAGGCGCCGCGCTTTGCCGAACAACCCTTTTCGAATGTCACGCTTCAGCTCTTGGATCGCTCGGGAAAACGACCACTGATATCCGATCATGCACCATGAGGCGGCATTGCGCGCGGTTTGAATCAACCGGTCCGCTTCCTGTACCACTGGAGCGATGGGTTTGTCACAAAGCACATGCGCGCCGTGATTCAATGCGACGCAGCTCTGATCGACGTGGTATTGAAGCGGCGATGCGATCACGGCCAAATCGGCATGATAACCGGCGCGAAAGTATTCCTCGATCTCATCAAACACCGGGACGCGCTCCTGGAGAAGACGCGGGTAATGTCGCGATCGTTTCGCCAGCGGATCGATCACACCACCCAGCCTGGCCTGGTCGGCGGGAATCAGCTCAAAGAGCGTTTGCAAGTAGAAATAGCCGTAACCGCCGATGCCTACCATGAGCACCGTAACCGGATTGCTCGAGGAAGTTGCGTGCAAATGGCCGCTAATATCTGCGCTCCAGCAAGTCGACTTCATGAATGGTTTTGGCTGACCGATCGATGGCAAGCGACTTCAGCTCAAAGGCACGCAAGTCCACCCGAAATTCCAAAACGAGCGCCGGAATCGTAACGATGACGCTTTGCCGTCGGCCGGTCGTCTCAAAGAGGCGCACAACCATGTTTTTGCCGTCCTCCGACAACTTCCATGCGCCGAGCTGAATTGCCGGATTCGACAGGCGAATGCCCGGAACGGGTTTGTTCCCTTCGCCGGAAGGAAAGGCGCAAAGAGTGGTATACGGCTCACTCTTGAAGATTGCTTCTCTTGAGATTTCGGCAAATCGAGCGCGCGCCGGTCCGCAATTGAGCCAGAACACGAACCGGTGTTCCCCTTGGTCGATGCGGGCTTCGAAGCGATCCTGTCGGACGATCGGAGTCTTTTCATCGATGGGGTGCCCGGCATAGGCCGGCGATCGCAGCAGGGATAACCGCAGCTCGCCGTCGGTACAATCAAGTCCGTATGTCCGGTCATTAATTATCGTCAATGCATTTTCAAGATCCGCGGACTGAATTGCCACCCACTTCTGCGCAATTACCTCTTTGCCATCGAGAGCGAACTCGTCCATACCATACGCCGTCTGCCCGAAGCATCTGCCGCCATGAAAATGGTTCGGAATGGAGAGCTTGAGCATGCGGTTCTTTTCTTCCCAGAACACCCGCACCTCGATTTCGATTTCACTCCCGCGCGCCGGCAGCCGATAGCGCAGACAGATTCGCGAGCAGCGATACAGGAACAGGGCTTCCACTACCGTGCGCACGCACCCCTGTTCGATAACTCGCACCGGCGCCAAGGCTGCTCGATCGACGCCGGCAAAGGCGGCGGCTTCCTCGCTGGTCATCAACCGGAAGGCGCCCTCGCCCGCGCGAAATGATTGGACTCTCATTCCCCAGGGATCGGCATCATCCTTCATGACCAAAGGCATGAAGGCGCCGGCACGAAGCGCCTCGACGCCATGGACCGCGTAACGGTCGATCAGGCCGGTTCCAGGGTTAATCTCCACACGGCAGGCATCGTTCTGGAACACAAGTTGCGCAGGAGGCACGGAAACTCGGGCTGATCCGGGATCCGGGGCCGGCACCTTGTGAAGGCGGCAGGAAAAACGATGCATCGATGAGGCGCGCAACCGGGTTGCAAAGACGATCCGCTTTCGCTGGTCCATAGCGATGTTGCAGCTTTCTTTCTCGAGTTGAACCGGCACATCTCTGCCCGATTCATCGACCAGTGTCGGCATCCAGAATGTCGTCTTGTCGAAATTCGGCTCTTGAGGCTGGAACTCGCAAACGATGGTTTCGTCGCCGTCATGAGGATGGGAATTGTAAACGAAGATCGGAAACTCGCCCTCATTCGCTAGCGGTTGCCCGCACAGAAGTTTCAGAAAGATTCTATTGCGCACGCGCGCGAGGATTTCGAGGCCGTAGTCCAACTTCTGGAGCATCGATTCTTCCACTTCAAAGACAGACGAGCCAGCCAGTGAATCATGGAATTCGCAAAACAGCAGTTCTTCCAGAGCGCTTTGAAGCTCGGCCTGGGGATAGGGAGTGCTGAGCTGGAGAAAGGCGTTTGTCGCCATGCGCTCGGTCATGAAATAGGAATTCTCAAGCCGCCGGTGCCTGGCCTTCAGCCGCGCTATGGACGTATAGCAACCGACGGCCCACGGGTTCAATCCTGACGAAATACGATCCAACGAATCAGCGCGCGACTCCAGCCGGTCAAAATACTGTTCCGGGGTTGCATGTTCGATGCTTCGGCCGGTTGTTTCCGCGCGCAGAAGAGCAATTTGTGACAGGTCCTCGCGAGACGGGCCGCCGCCATGATTTCCGACGCCCCACAGCAGCAGGCCTACAGGCCGATCGCCGTTTGCTGCCAGCCATTTGCGCACCTTGACCGCGGCTTTTCCCTCTTCCGAGTTGTAATGATCGGGAGGACGATGGCAGAGGATCTGGGAGTCGTCATAGCCGACCCAGAGGAAATCAGGATTTTTGAGCGCAAATGTGTCCTGGGCCGGGCGACAAAACAGATATCCCTGATAACCTGACCTGCGGAGAATTTGCACCAGCCCGCGTGCATGTCCGAATGAATCCAGGTTTACCGCGACGGCAGGTTCGACGCCAAATTTCTCGAGAAAATAGCGCTTGCCGACGAGGATCTGACGAACGAACGATTCTCCCGACGGGAGATTGCCATCCGGCTGCAAATACCAGCCGCCCATGATGTGCCATCTCCCGCCAGCTACCAGCTCCTGGATCTTCTGAAACAGCCTGGGATCATGCTCCTCCACCCACTGATAGAGCAAAGCCTCGTTGTGGCAAAAGACGAAGCCGGGAAACTCGTCGCAAAAGCGTGCGGCGACGCGAAAAGTCGACAGCGTTTCGGCGAGCCCTTCTTCCCAATCCCACAACCACACAGGATCGATGTGAGCGTTGCAGACCAAGTAAAGTGTATTTCCTGGAGTGTTATCCATGCGTCATCATTATTTACTGCACCGGAATTTTGCCTTCAATGCGAATGTCGCCGTCGGCGAAGGGAACTCGCACACAATCGCCATCCGCTTCGACGGGCTTGGCGTTGACTTCAAATCGCGGCCGGTCGATGCGTTCCTCGGCCGTGAATCGGAAGAAAACGCGGTGATCCCGGAATGGCACGACTCCCTTTGCGCCGTTGAATCCCGGGAGCAAGCGCGGGCGTATCCGGATCGCATCCTCCTCCGGTTGAAATCCCAGGATGTTTTTGACCACCAGCATGATCATCTCAGCCCAAACCCACGGGACAATTCCATTCTGTGCGTACGGCGGCGCGATGCGGTCTCCGTACATCTCGAAAAAGGCTCCGGATGGATACTGTGGCAGCGAGGCCAGCCAGTCGATCACCTGCCAGACCTTGTCGCATTCGCGGCGCTCCAGGTAGGCGCGGGCGATGTAAAGCGATGCGAATGGCCAGGGACCGGGCGAGTCGGGATCGGAGTCCATGTGATAGCGCCCATAGCCCCCGATCTTCCAGCCTTGATTCCATAGGGGCTCCAACTGGGCCAATGTAGTTTGCGCAATCACGGATTCGGGAGAGACAAACCCGAGCACGATCGGCAATGCACACGAGCTGTCCGGGTTCAACGGGTGAGGAATGGCGCGAGCAAGCCCCACTTCTTTCGGCAGGCCGTGGTCGGGCTTGGGCTCAATATGCTCTTGGATGGAGCCGTCAATTCCGCGGCGCTTGATGAAACCCTTGTCGGTCACCAGAGCATGCGTCGGATGTTGCAGAATCGCTTCTTTTAGCCCCGCAGCCTCCGCTTGCCAGCGGTCCGCTTCCGCTAAGCGGCCGATCTGCCGCGCAAGACCGGCGGCTGCCGACAGCCCTACCGACACATAAACCTGATACATCAGTTCCAATCCCGGCTCGATTCCGAAGACGCTGTGCCGCTCCCAAAAATCGCGTTGGTTGAACAGCAACCCGGAATTGGGCTCACGGAAAAATGCCCGCAAAGGGAATTCAGCGGTGCGCACGATCCGATCCCAGTTGCATCGGACAATGTCGAGATCGCCCGTCCAGAGGACATATTCGCGAAGGGCGTGAAGCAAGGCACCGTTCTGATCGAGCTCTGCGTCGGCGTGTTCGCGTACTTCGCTGGAATCATGAGCCGATCCCTCGCCGGTGATGAACTCACGCAGCAAGCGCTCCAGCATCACTCGGGCGAGTGGATAATGGCCCAACAGGGTCAACGCGTGCGCCATGATGGACTGATCGCGAACCCATTCCCGAAGGTACTGCCAGATGCCGGCATCGATCCTGCCGGTGCTGGATATCACGGACGGCAGCTGGGAAGCTGCGGATTGAAACAGGTGGTCTATCTGAGGAGATTCGAATTGAACTCGCGCTGCGCTGTTCCAGTAACGGCGGCCCTCCAGGATGGATGGTTTTTGATCTGCAAATTCGAAAACTACTTGGGGTGGATTCCAGCCCATCGAATAGACGAGGAACAACGCGGTTTGACAGCCGGGCGCAAGATGGATGGTGCGCGCGATGGTCCGCGACTGTATGCCGGTTTCTACTGAGTAGAGGCATGGGACCGAGGCGTGATTTTGCAGATGAATCTCGCGTGTCACCCGCGCGTTAGAGCGGTCCGGACAATAAAACAGCTCGGATATCTCGAGCATTCTTGTTTTCCATTCCACCCGAACACAAGGCAGTCCATCGTGTCGATCCCAGCGCACAGTCAGCTTGTCTCTCTTGAGAGGAACGACGGCGCCATCGGCACGAATGAACAGCATCGTTCTTTCAAGGCCGGCCGTCGGGTCGAAAGAAAGCGCCTCTCGCTTCATCTTGAGCTGTTTCGGATCCATCAACAGCAACCCGTACGGCGTACCTTCTCCAGCCGGAGCATGCTGGACGGCAGCCTGAACCAAGCCGTTCCCGATAAAGTAGTAGCAAACATCCCGCAATTGAGTCCTGACATCCGGATGCCCTACCTTCGGATCATCGTGATACACATGTTCTTCTACATTAATCATGATTCCATCTTGCCAGCCTTTTGATTTGTCTCTATTCAGTTTCTGTCGCGAAACTCATTAGCTGAGCCGAAAGACCCCTCGATTTAACAGATAAGTGGGGGCGGGCTTTAGCCCGTTCCCGGCGTACCCAAATGGGAACACTAACGAATTAAATTCCATATCTTCACTGAAAGAAACGAATTACTCTTATGCAACTGGCTGCATCCATGGAAAGGACAATTGGGGCGCGGGCTCAAGCCCGCCCCCACAAAAGGGATCCCATCGGTACTCTGTCTTTCGGCCAAGTGAGTTTCGCGACCGAGACTAATTAACTCATTCTTCATCGCAACCTATAATCTCCGTACATTCATTCCCCCGCTCACCTCGATTACAACACCGGTCGAATAGTCAAACGCTCCACAGGCGAGCGCGGCAACTGCTCTCGCGACATCTTCCGGGCGCCCCCAGCGTCCTTGCGGAACGAGGCCTTCGGCAATCAGGCGGTCGTATTTCTCCTTCACGGGCTCAGTCATCGCCGTCAAGATAATTCCCGGGCGAATCTCGTAGACCCCGATTCCCTCCGACGCGAGCCGATCGGCATAGACTTTCGCGGCCATGCTCAGGCCGGATTTCGAAACGCAATACTCCGCGCGGTTCACCGACGAAACATCAGCGGAAATCGAGGTAATGAAAATGATGGACATGCGGCGGTCAGGATGAACAGCGCGCGCGCCGATCATCCAGCGAGCTACTCGTTGCGTGAAAAAGAATGTCCCGCGCAAGTTGATCGCGAGCACCCGATCGAAGCTCTGCGGCGTGATGTCTAAAACGTCGCGCCGATCCAGCGGTGCGACCCCGGCGTTACAGACCAACAGATCGATCCTGCCCATTGAGCTTGTGATGGAATCAACCAGTTCGCCGTGCCCTGCTAATTCGGCAACATCGCCTGCGAGCGGCAGCAGCCTCGCGCCGTGCGCCGCTATCTCCTTTTCCAGGCTTCGCGGGGACTGAGAGCTTTTCTCATCGTCCCAAGCAACATCGATACCCGCGATGTCATAGCCATGGCGCGACAGCTCCATGGCGATCGCCCTGCCAATGCCGCGCGCGGCGCCGGTAACGACAGCTACCGGCCTGACTTCGTCGATTGCACTCGTGTTTGTTCCCATCGTGTTCTCTGCCTTGATTTATCCGAAGATTTTGCGGTCCAGGTAGTCTCGCCAGACATTTTCAAACCAATCGTCGACCGCGGGGATCGGCCGCACGGGAACCCACTTTGTAGTGACCCTATACTCAGGATCGACGCACAGCTCCAGTATATGCCGATTAACAAATGCGTCTTCAGCCGTGAGGGAAAAACGCAGGTTACCACCGATTCCTGCACAGGACTGATCGCCATCGGGCGTCGGGATCAAATATGAGCCACGGCTTTGCCCGCCCTTATCGATATACTCGCCGATCGCCTCGAGATAGCAAACGTGCGTGAGCGCGAGTTCAAGCGTCTTGAAGGCAAGAGGTATCTCCCTGCGCTGATCGACATACAAGTGCGCCTCCGCTTCCTTCAGAGCCCGCCGTGCGTCTTCAATCGCGCCTGGAATGTAGCGAGGATCTCGAATGTGTGCGCCGTGTCGGCTCATCCGCCCTTTAATTTCGAGGGCGAACTCGGAATGCTTCTTACCTCCCGGATGGTCTCTCTCCTTGAACCATCGGGCGATCCGTTCGAGAATGCCTGCGAGCTGACACTCGATGCACGACACAAAAGAAACAACATCGGGCGGAGCTGGCGGATATTGGGCCGCGATCAACATCGCGGCGCGCAGCCCGCCGACCTGTCCGGCGTTCAGCGCTGCCCCGCCGGGACGGTATACGCCGTGCGTGCCGTTGACTTCCCCGACCGGGAACAGATGCCGGATGTTCGATTCCCACCAGTGATTCGCGCGCAAGCCGCCGTTGTTGTGCTGGGCGCACACGGCTATCTCGAGGCACTCACTCGCCAGATCGATGCCGTGATCCCGATAGAGGTCGATCGACCGCGGGTTTAAACAGGCCAGCCGCTCGATCGGCGTAGCTTGCAGCGCGAGCGATTTTTGCAAATATCCTTTGGCTTCGGAACAGATGTTCGAGATATCGAATTCTTGAAATTCTTCCCGGCCGACGGGATTGCGCATGAAATCCAGAAATACGTGCCGCCCCCGCAGAACAGTTTCCTGATACACAGCGAGGTCGATCAGCGAGGAGCCGAAGTTGGCGATTTTCCTTGGATCGAACGGCCACTGGTACCCTTTGCGAAAAATCGCAGCCGTCATCGTTTCCATGTCGGGGAAATATGCGGGGAGGAAATCGCGCTCATCTCTGCCGCTCGCATCCGTGGACACGTAGCGCGGCATCACCTGCTGATAGGAACCGGAGACGTTCCAGCGAAACTTGATGGACGCCAGGCCGAACTGCGACTCCGTGAGATTATGAGCAACGGCGCCGATCTGGAGCGCAAGTCCGATCGAGCCGGTTTGATCCTCCGGGTACACGGACATTTCATACAATCCGCCCGGCCCGCCGGTAGCGAGAACCACGTTGACCGCATTGAACAGCACCAGGCCGAAGTTGTCTTGTTCCAGCGCATCCAGATTCAATGAAGCCGCCCCGACCACTTTCCTGTCTTGTCCGTCCTGTGCCGTGAACAGCGCGACGGCCGGGTAGCGATCAAAGACCGGAATATTTGCTGCTGCGACATGCTTTGCCAGGGCCTCGAACATGTAACGGGAAGTAAGCGGGCCGGCCGAGGTGGCGCGGCCACGTGGGTCGTGATCGGTACGGTAGCCGGGATAGCCGCCATACCGATCATGTGGGAAAGGCACACCCAGATGAACCAAATCATAAAACACCTGGGCGGAGTGTTGGGCTTCGCACAGTACGATGTCGCCGTGCATGCAGCCGCCATTAAAGAGGTCCTTCGCCATCTCCAGCGGTGAATCGGGAGCGGCGCCCGACAGCGAGAGCTTGTAGTAAGTTTGCTTGTCCGAGCCCGAATTGTTCGATGCGCCGCCGCCCCACTTCTCCGTGACGATCGCCAGATCCCGCTGTCCGCGCTCATGCAGACTGAGAGCGGCCTTGAGCGCCGCGGCGCCACTGCCGACGACCAGCGTATTTACGGAGAACACCGGGAATTGAATTCCGTGAATCGATGCGGTTCCCGATTGCATTACGCCATCCTCACTTTCCGATATTCCCGTATGCTTTTTTGTAGATCGATGGGTCGCGGACGACGCATCCGGCGACCTGACCGTTCCGCATGAGTTCTGTGCAGCGCGAGCAGGCCGTGCAGCATTTTGCCGGATCGAGTTTTCCACGTGTCACAAGGTCCAGCGGCGCATCGGGATACGCAAATGAGCTTCTCCCCAAACCGATGAAGCATGCGTCTTTTTGGGCGATGACTGCCGCTCCGACATGAGGCCAAAACCGTTGAAGCCAGGAGTACCCGGTCCCGACCACCGGGAGTGATGGCTGCGCCTTCTGAAAAACGGCCGCCCATCGAATGAGCGAGTCGACGCCGACCAGTGGGTGGATCTCCGCAGGTCTGGCGCCTCTCGGCGCACGATTGAACGGCCGGCCGATGTGCGGTGTATAGGCAGGAACGCCGGCGGTAACGTTCAATACCGCGCAACCGGCGTCCATCAACACCTGCTGCAAACGTAAGGGCTCCGACAAATCCGGTTCCGCACCACCACTCTTCGCTACTCCGAATCCGTACGGGTACGGAATTCCATCCGTCGCATTCAACCGGACGGCCAAGGCAAGCCGGGGTGCGAACGTTCGAATCTGCTCGACGATCTCCAACATCAATCTCGTCCTGCATTCAAAGCCGCCGCCGTATTTGCTGTCCGTGCGGGTGAATGCAGAGAGCAGCTCGTGCAGCAGATAGCCATGACACGCCTTGACATCAACGGCGTCGAAGCCTGCCTGTTGAGCGAGAGTCGCTGTGGCGACGAATTGATCGCGTATCGCATCGAGTTCCTCATCACGATACACATCCACGTCGTCGGGGGATGGATCGAAAATGGGATTGAAGTATGCCACTTTGGGTTTCGCGCGGCTTTCCTTCTTTCTGAAACGGCCGGAATGGGTAAGCTGCAAAACGAGGTACGGATTGGAAGAGGAGCCGAAACGATCACGCGCAACAGCTCTGGTCATCTCCACCAGCCGCTCGAACGCGCCCAGCGTTTTGTCTGTCAAATGCAGTTGCCGGGGATTCGATCGTCCAGCAGCGGAGACGCTGCACGCCTCAAACCAGATCAGGCCGCTTCCACCCTGGGCAAACCGGCGATATCGGCGGAAGGTGAGCTCGTCGGGCGCGCCGTCCGGCGTGCTGTCGCACCCTTCCATCGGTTGGACGGCAAGCCGGTTTGGGACTCTCTGGCCGAGAATATCGAATCTAAGAAAAAGAGGTGCGATGCCATCCTGCCACGGAAGATTGATGCCAAGTTCCTCGGCCTTTTTCAGCAGCTCTTCAGCGTTGCGATAGCGGAACCGCACGTGTGGGCTCATGGATTCGACGTGGATGAATCTGAAATCTGCATTGCTTCGCGTGCTAGCGTCTCGGCGTAGGTGCTCTTGCGCGGCAGCGCCGCGACTCCAGGGCGCCACGAACTGCAAAATACAACGTAATCAAATCACTTCAGCAGCAATCTCCTTCAAAGCCACGATGTCATCCGCCAGACGCTGTTCGCACACCTCGGGCCAATGCGCCCGATCAGTCGCGCGGCAACCGGATGACGATCGATCCGCAGTCGACTGGGATAGCCGGATCAATCTCGATAATTCTTCTGCCGTCAGATCGGGGAATTTGCCCAAAAAGACGGGATCAAAAATCGGCAACAGGAAACTGCCGCCGTGATCTTCGATCGACAGCGGAATATCGACGGACATTGACTTCAGCAATCCTAAGATGGCACGGAAGTCGATCACCCCCCTGCCCATGGGAACCGGAAAAGAAGTCAGCCCTTCGGAAGTCAACGAAATTCCTCCGTCTTTCACGTGGGTACAGACCACCCAGGGAAGCAACCGCCGGGTTGCGCACATAGGGTCTTCCAGCATGGTGAGAAGATTCATGGTATCGAGACAAATCCCCAACCACTCGCCTGGATGCGCCTGGCACAGCTCGAACAAGCGCACCAGCTCGAACGAGGTAAACTCGAAGTGCGTTTCAATCGCCAGGACAACGTTATGATCGAGCAGCATCTGCTTCTGAAGCATCAAAGCCTGTGCCGTCTCCTGGAGAAGAGTTTCGGTCATCGGACTGTCGGGCCGCCACCGCATCAGCCCTCCGGAACAGGAGCGCACGATGCGAGTTCCTATGGTCGACGCTTGTTCCGCCACACGGCGATTCGATGCAAGCAGCTCTTTCCTCGCCCAATTTCCGGTATCGCGCGGGATGTGCTGCCCGCCGCCCCATTCCAGATACAACCCGTTGTCGCGCGCGCAAGCGGCCAGCTCTCGGAGATAGGACTTTTCTTCAACCTTCTGAAAGCCGGGTTCCAGGCCGGAAAACTGCACTCCCTCTGCGCCGTGATTTTTGGCCCACTGAAGCGTATCCAGAGGGCTCAGACCCATCGGATACAATCCATAATTGTCAACGCCCACTCGGAATCGGCCCATCTCCGCCCTCATGATTCACCGGCAACCAGCGATGCTCATTCTCTCTCCTTTCGTGGCAGCATGATACCAGCGCTTTGGAACGGGTTCAGCTGGAATTGTCAATAGCACCGGACCGCCTGGTGGAGAATGCGGTGCGTCCCTTTCCCATCGACGCCCCTCACGAATGAGATTTGGGCGTCCACTTCGTTTATGGAGAATTCGGTTTCCGTCTCCGCATGCAACCGGACCTTGCCTGGGCCCGTATCCTGCAGGTAGAGCGTGTCGTTGTTCTTCGTGATCGCAAGAACGATACCGGGATCGATCCGGTAGTTCCCGATCTACGCTTCAAGGCAGCGTCAGGGCCGAGCTTGCCACTCCGTAACTGAACACTTTGATGCCATTGGCATCGATGGTGGCCAGAACGATTCCTACGGTCGTTCGTGTTTCGACGGCAGTCTTCAGCATCTGAGTGATCTCTTTCTCGTCAAGGCCGCCGGAAGTGGGAAAAACGGGACCGGCACACAATATCAGGCAGAAGAATCGAGCGATAGTCCGAAAGCACCTCGTATGTATCCCTCTCGCGGGAAATTGGAGACGCATCCTTACTCTGGGGCTGTGAGCCTTGCGCATTGATTGACTTATCCTCGCATAATATGAAGGCGTCCCAAATTTCCCTTTGGAAAACGCAGAGTGTGGCCGAATGAAAGGGATGGCAAACCTCGAATCTATTCTGGGCATACTCACGAGCCTTTCTCTCAGTCGAAGCAGTATCGTTAGAAACACTAATCCATCACGTCTCCGTGAATATCTCGTAACCGGATCTGATTTCGAAACAATACCTTTTCCCTTGTTGATCTTGCGGGTGAAGCCGATATGAAGGCCGTGATGGCTTTGGCTAGAAGAGTCACGGCACATCTCGACCATGTGCGGCTCCTGCGGCCGCCAACTGAGGAGACGATTGTTATGAAGACGGTCACACCGCTGGCGGTTGATTTAAACGGATTCTTCCGCAGCGTCCTGGATGTCTTAGGCGAATGGTTTCCTGGGGAATTAACCTCGGAGTTAGCATATCAAAAATCGCTTGAAACATTTCTCCGCGAGCGTGTACCGGACGCCATCCTACAACGATGATATCAGGAAAAGGGCATGGAGGCTGACCTATATGCCTGTTGGAATGGCATCCTGGGTGAGAAAGAGATCTTTTTCAGGGTGAGGAGGAATCTCGGCAGGAAGGCTGAATACGAAAGATTGGTGGGTCAAATCGAGGAACTCGATTCCAAAAAGCATCGAATCGTCGCAGTGCTCTGCGGCAAGGTCGATGAGGACTACATCGCCCGTATCAGGGAAAGATACAAGAAGCAAATCGAAGGGGGATCGTTCGCCATCATCAGAGCGTAAGCCTTTTTACGATTGAGGGAGGGTGGCCTCTACGAATCCTCCCCCTCCGCGACCGCGTTCGTTTCCTTTGTGACAACATCAACAATGTAACTGTGTCTTCGGATGCTGTTGTGCAGGTCGTGAAGTAGATCGTGCTGTGTCCCGCCAAGCAGGACCACAATGACTGGCTCGCGCCACTCTTGCTTGAACAAGTCTATCTGACCGATAAGCCGCTGAAGCTTTTGAGTTGAGCTAAATCCCGCTTTCAGTTCGACAATCACATCGTTCGATATCGCAATGTCACATTTGATCCGTGCTGAGCCGTATTGCCGCGTCACTTTGACGAAGGGCAGCCGTTCTTGCAGGAAGGAATGTAGCGATTTCTCATATTGCGACTCTAACCTGCACTGCTGTGGGCTCCATTCGTTTATCAAGCGACGAACGGTTGCTCTTGGATTCAAGCGGTAACGGATCGCGGCCAGTGGGTTTTTTACGGCTCTCCACCCCATCATGAAGAATACTGCCCCAGCTCCGACCAGAATCCAGAAGAAATTCTCGTCGATGGCCGCCTGTGAATGAAAATAGAGGGCGATAGCCACCGTCAAAATCCCAGCACCGACAAGTCCCGTGACTCTTGCTGGAGATACTGTCTCGATTGAAGTCCTCGCCATTGCTTCCCCGATCACCCAGTTTGGTTGGGCCTGAATCCCGCAGGATGCTGTCCATAGATAGTATCGGCAGAATGGGAAAACACGATTAATCCTCAGCCAATGGTTCGATATCGGGATTTGTCAGGAAATCCGAATTTGTTGGTACGCGTCCGGTGAACCCATCTTTTCCCGGTAAACTTTTGAGGTGATACTCCCCGGCAATGGAAGATGTGTGCGTGGGTGCACGCGTCATCCGAACTGAACGGGGGTGTCGATGACAGGCAGACAGCGAGACATCGAGAAAGAACGTTACTGGCAGCAAACGATCCACAAGGCCGCACGCAGCGGACTCTCCATCCGTGAGTTCTGCCGCCAGCGCCATGTGAAAGAGAGCCAGTTGTATTGGTGGCAGCGCAGGCTCAAGGAGAACCGTCGTCCGCGAGTGGTTCAGCGAAAGGTGGCCAACGACAGCCAGGCCAGCTTCGCCCTGGTGAGCAACGATCCCTGCGCCGCCGATGCAGGCATCGAGTTGGTGCTCCAGGATGGACGCAGACTTCGCATCAGCCGGGGCGTCGATGAACCAACTCTCCGTGCGGTGCTTTCTGCCCTGGGGCCGGAAGCATGCCGACGTTTCTGGCAGCGATCAGGGTGTACTTGTGCACGGTCCCCTGCGACATGCGCCGTTCGCTCGACGGCTTATCGATGATGGCCGAGCACATCATCCGATGTAATCCCTTCACCGGTCATCTCCTGGTCTTCTGCAACCGCCGGACCGACCGAATGAAAATCCTCTACTGGGACCGGGACGGTTGGGCCATCTGGTACAAGAGACTGGAAGCCGGTACGTTCCAGTTCCCGTTCGCAGACTCCGGAAGAAAGGAGGTTGCCGCCTGGGAACTGGGACTGCTTCTGGATAATAGGAAATCGCTTCTTAGGGCTGGGTGGAGAATGGTTTCAGTTGATGAGGAAGCTAACTTACACCCTCTTCGTTTTTACACAGAACTAATTACATCACCTGTGGTGGGAGTCTGTCATAGACAGTACCTCTTCCGGTACACCTCGAGTGCGTCGGGGTCGCCGCAGATGTCGCAATCCTCTGATGGTCTTCTGAGGTACGGATATGCAGGACAGAATCTCCCCAATGTATCCAGAACATAGTAGCTCTTGAGGACGGCCTGAGGAAAGGCCCGTTCCTTCAGAACTTCGCCGGCAATAAGCACACCGGCGATAGCGGTCACGAATGCCGCGGGAACTTCTGTCGATCTGTTCTCGACAAACAGAGGGAGCTTTGCGCACTTCTGGCGCCAATCGCCCCACCGCTCGCCGACGATTGGTGGGGCATCGATTCTCTCGGATATTCGGTGCACTTGGTCTGCATTAAATCTGCCGTTCGAGCCCATCAATTCCTGAACTTCTGATACCTGCAGCCCAAGGGCCTGTGCCATCACTTTCGTTTCATCGTAGATGGAAGTCTGAGGATAGAAGCATCCCATGCATGCGCTCTCTCCAAAGAAGACCCTTCGAACCACTGCTTCCCCGTTTTCAGTCACCGCCCCGTCCAAGAGAACTCTCGGCAGGTCCCTTTGAATGCGCCGCCGCGCCGTTCCGGTATGAACCGTCGCAACAACAAGGTCAAGGAAGCCGCGCTGACGTAGCTCTTCGGCACAAGCCTCATAGGTCGTGTCTTTCACTAAACATTCTTGGCCTGAGTCGCATCCTAGGAACTCTGCAGCGATTCTCACTTTTTTAACAGCCTGATCCGCATGCTGCTGGATCGCAAAGGGATATCGGTGGAGGTTCCGGCCGATGATCTCGTCGGGATCGACCAGAGCAAAAGGGCCTTTGATTCCTGGAATCGCAGAAAGTGTGAGGATGGCCGCTGATCCGCCGGAACCGACCCCAGCAACAAGAAGAGGGCCTACTTTTACTTCGGAGGGAAGTGCAGGATTTTTTGCCTCAGGCTGATTTACGGAATAATTGAATGCCGAGAACTGGATGCCTTCATGGAAGAAAACCGGGCGCTTCAGAGCGCTGTCAAGCCTCAGGTTCTCCAGCAGGTATTTGAACGCCTCGCAAACGGCCAGGCAGGCTGCAACATACGCGCCCACAGGATTCTCGTTCGATCCAGGCTCCACGTTTCTGTTCAAGAAGGCGAGCCAGCCATTGCTCGCCGCTTGCACCTGAGATTTCGGGCCGGAGCGCCCCACCGAGATCCGAAGATCGACCTTCTGTTCGTCGGGCTTGCAGACAGAAAAGGCGACACCACAGCTGATTTCACTCGCCAGGCCAAGTATGGACTGGCCGATTGTAGTCCCATCCAGCATGGGTGCCGGTTTCATGAGGAGCAGATCCTCCTCCATTTCCAGGTACACATGGCCCACGATAGGCGCCATTCTGGCAAGCAGGTTGGCAGCAAGAGTCAATATCCATTGGCCGTTCCTGGAGGTCAGGGCCTGGCTGGAGGCATAGATTGCGACAGTCTGCGGTCCGACCACCCCAACAATGTCAGCCCGTCTTCCCCTCAGAAGCGAGTTGAGCACGGAAATATTTTGAGACACAACAGCATTCTTCATGTCTAGCTCGTCCTAACTGGGTCGATGTGAATGAGGTCTATGGCAGCAGACCCTGTGGTCTCAATCCATCTACCTCCTCCGAGATAGCGGTGGAAGTAACATCGCCGCAGAGGCAGAGAATCAAACTGGTCGAAATTCGGCACGACTATCGAAAGGAACCCAGGGACCGAAGAGACGGCATTCACATCATCCCCTCCAGAATGCCCGTGGTCACCGGGATGAGTATGGATCTGGGCCACTATCAACAGGTCGAGTCCTCGGAGCAACTCCCCAATGCGGATCATCTCCCCGGTTGGGACCCGAACACCGCCCCATCTATTGAGACCACGTGGGATGAGTGCTGTTGTAACTATGCACACCGGATCGTGATACCAGCCGGCCCAATACACAAGACCTTCACATGGTCTCCTGCCTTCACGACGGAGATGTTTGTGCGTCGCATCTATCACCGCTGAGCTTACGAAATATGCCTTCGGCCATGGACATACCCTGCCGCGGCGCTTCGATAGTCCCTGATCTGGGTGCTCCGTTCTAACCCAGAGTGACCTGAGTCTTTCGATCAGCCGCATTTGTTGAGCTCCACTTGGATTTCCTGAAGAACTAAGGCAATAGGATACTTTTCAGGTGCCCACTGAGGCCTCCGATTGGGGTGCCCTTTCGTGTAAAACTCCTTGGTACCGTTCAGGCAGAATCCCGGCCAATCTTGCTTGTAGGCCGACATTGGATGACAGCCCTGCCCATCAAGCTGTTTGGTCTGAGGATTGACAAATACGTACGACGGTGCCTCATCTGGAAAGCCTTCGAAGGTGAGCCGGACTATGTACTTCTGGTCAGGCTTTCCTCGTGGATACATCCGAATGTAAATCTCAGGAGGCAGGAGTTCCCAGTCGTATTCTTCAAAGGCCGCCTCGTTCGAAAAGAGCGCCTGTACCGTCTTCAGCAGCTTCGTGCGGACCAGAACGGGATCCATCGTGCCTACCTCCCGGGTATCAGATTACCTCCGGCTGCTTGGGCTCGAGCAGAAGCACGGCGCCGTCTGGAATCCCCAGATCGGCAAGAGTGGACTCTTCGTTGAGTGCCTTGCCATTGAAGACCAGAACGTATTTGTCGGCCATGCTCGGGTCGAGTTTAAGTTTGCCCATTGCACTCTTCTTCAGCGGGCCGACCTTCATGTTGACATTTACCTGTTCAGTCAGATCTCCCGCAGAGGTCGACGAGATTGTGACTGTAATGTGTGGATTCATAGGTACTTCCTTCCTGAACGAGGCCAGGATTCGAAACTGCGGGGGTTTCCGCAGCTTACGCTTGCAACCCATTCTCATTCGTGATACATTCTACTAGGACTGCGTATCTTTCGTCAACAAATTTCTTACATGTGAAACGGGAGGTGAAAAGATGGCCAGAATCAACCTGCTACGCCTTGGCAAGCTTGTCCGGGAGCGGCGGGGAGATCAAGGCATCAGAAAAGTCGCTTCCGATATCGGCGTAAGCCCGGCAACACTATCTCGGGTCGAGCGGGGAAAACTTCCCGATCTGGAGACCTTCACGAAGATATGCGAATGGCTTGAAGTCGATCCTGCCGAGATGCTCGATATCAAAAAAGGCCTTGTGGTGAAAAAACGGGAGCAACAGAACTCACAAGTGGTAGTCGCGGCGCACCTTCGGGCCGACTCAGCGCAAGACCCCGAAGCAGCCCAAGACATTGCCCAGCTCATTCTGGCGGCGCAGCGTACCCTCGCCCAGCGAGGAACGTAGAGCGGTAGAGCGAAACAGCCGCCCCTCAGACCTATGTTTTCACGTGGCTTCAAGACGTGGTGCGAGGAATTCTCGGTCCAGATCCGTCGCGAAATGGGCCGGGCGGCTGTTTCTCCCCTAGATCCGTTCGAACTAGCAAAAGTCCTTGATGTTAATGTGTGCAAGCCATACCAACTCGCCGACCTCCCAGCCGAAGTAAGTCAGCGCCTGGTTGACAAGTATGCCGGCAGCTGGTCAGCTGTCACGGTGTCGCATGGCGGACTCCACCTCATTGTCTACAATCCGACCCATTCTCGAGTCCGCAGGAATAGCGACGTGATGCACGAGTTGGCGCATATCCTGCTTGAACATGAGCCGACCCAGGTTTTCTTCTCACCCCGGAGCGGTTTCGCCTTGCGTACACACGACAAAGTACAGGAGTCGGAAGCCAGCTGGCTGGCTGGTAGCCTGCTGCTGCCCCGGCCAGCACTGTTCTACATCCGCAAGCGCGGGCTGGATGATGGTATGGCCTGCGAGGAATTTGGAGTTAGCGAGGACCTGCTTCGCTTCCGCATGAACGTTACGGGTGTGAATATTCAAATTAAGCGAACGAGGGCTAGGTAGAGAAGCTCCTGACAGGGGGACGAGTCACGTCATTTTGGGAGGAAACCTGACGGGGGAAAATTATCACGTCGTGCCCACCGATGACGGATGGGCTGTAAGAAGAGAGGGTGCTGACTAGGCCGGATCACTTCACGACGCCCAAAAGGAAGCAATTGAAGTTAGGCGCGAGCGAGCCATTAGGGATTGCGGCGAGCTCGTTATCCATGGCGAAGACGGGAAGATTCGTGACAAAGATAGCTATGGTCACAATCCTTATCCACCGAAAGACACGAAGCAGATAGCGCAGAGTTTGTGCACTTTAAACTCTGCGGTTCTTGGTTTGGGAACCGCCAAAAAGCTGCAGAGTTTCTGAGAAGCGAAACTCTGCGCTACGCGCTTTGCCGAGCTCTACGGCGTGACGTTTCTGAAGGGCAGGGAAGTGCTTGCTCCCAAGCCCGGGGGGCGCATCGTGAAACCGAACGAGAGAATTGACTTCACCTCAATCGTGAAGCAGTTCCTGCCGGATGGACAATAGATAGCTGCTCATCACCGGGCTTGGCAGGGGAGGGCCGGGTCGCCGCGGCGACTCCCGACCTGGTCGAGACGGCCCTCCTGTTTTACTCTCGCGTGGCAGCCCGCCGAGGCGGGCTACCGTACCGCGGTTCCAACACCATAATTCTTTCCACTTGCCCGGCCTGAAATTCTTGCGGCGAGGAGTAGCCCAACTTTGACAACTGGGGCTCGAAATCTCTGTAACTTGTTGATTCTACGATCAAGGTTTCAAAAGGTCTTCACTACAGAACCGGTCGCCTCAGCGGCAGTCTCCGGTGAGATTCGTGGGGGT
>Ga0315279_10001565_pt1 | contig 37631 bp, 31 predicted proteins | sample YL17G06_20_MG_FD_203694 | JGI IMG/M metagenome (GOLD analysis project Ga0315279, IMG submission 203694) | Sediment microbial communities from Yellowstone Lake, YNP, Wyoming, USA - YL17G06_20 | ecosystem: Environmental > Aquatic > Freshwater > Lake > Sediment | place: USA: Wyoming | collected...
GCACCTGGGCCTGCCAAAGGTGGACATCTACCAGCTCGTCGACGTCCGCCGCCACGACTGGGAGCAGGTGATGGCCGCCGGCGGCGCACTGGAAGGACTGCGAGAGGCCCAGGAGCGGGGGCTGGTCGGCTACGTGGGCATCTCCAGCCACTCCCACCAGGTGCTGCGGCGGGCTATCGAGGGCGGCGAGTTCGACACCGTCCAGCTCAGGTACAACGTCTTCAACCTCCGCAACGAAGAGCTGATCCGCCTGGCGCGCCGGAAGGACATCGGCGTCATCGTCATGAAGCCGCTGGGTGGGTTCGGCATGTTGGGAGCCCTCAAGGTCTCTTCTTACCGGGACCGCCTGAACGCCAGCACGCTCCTCCGCTACGTCCTCTCCAACCGCCATTTGTCGGTGGCCATACCCGGCATGCGCTTCCCGTGGGAGGTGGAGGAGAACGTAGCTCTTGCCCGCACCTACAAGCCGATGACTCCCTCCGAGAAGGCCCGCCTGCGTCAGGATGCGGAGGCCTACCTGGCGGAGTCGGCGGCGCCCACCGCTCCCACCGGTGACCGGCCGGGCGCGCTTTTCCCCTAGCGCCGGAGGGCTGGGCTCTCGCTTCCGTCGGCATCATGAGCCTGTTGTGCAACTCCGTAGCCCAGGCTTTCCAGCCTGGCCGGATGGCGGGACGCCGAGGCTCGAAAGCCTCGGCTACAGTGTTCTGCAACAGGTTTGTCAAGGCCGCGTCTGGGATGTCGGCAGCTCCCCCAGCGCCATCCGCACTAGCTCAATGACGTGGTAGTTGCCCAGGCCGCGCGCCTCAGCGTCCGGCGTCAGGGTCCGGCAGCACATGGGGCAGAGGTAGCACATGGCCTGGGCGCCGGCCCCCTGGGCGTCGTCCAGGTTGCGTGTTCGCACGTCGGCTGCCATCTGGGGCTGGAGGACGGAGACCGCGCCCGAGCAGCAGAGAGCTCCCTCGCGGTCGTAGCGCCGCTCGACCCGCTCTACGCCGAGGCGCTGGAAGACGCCGTCCAGCGCCTCTTCCTTGCCCGGCGAGAGCCGGGAGGCGCAGGGGCGCTGGTAGGCGACGCGCAGCTTCAGGGGCTGCACCTCGGCCCGGTGCTCCTCCAGGAAGGCTCGCAGGTACTGGAAGAGGTGGACGGGCCGGAAGGGCACCTCGATGCCGAGCTGGGGCGCCCGGTCCACCAGCATCGCGTAGCAGTCGTCGTGGAGGAGGACCACCTCTTCGGCGCCGGTGGCGGCCAGGTTGTCCACGAAGGTCTGGGCGTGACGGCGCGTCACAGAGCCGGCGCCCAGGTGGTCGAGGAGGATGTAGCAGAAGAAGTGCCGTCCCCGGACCACCGGCAGCCCCTGAAAGAGGCGCCCCTCGAAGAGGTCCGGGTCACTGCGGCTGAAGACGCAGGCCGAGAGCACCCGCCCGCCCGTGCGCTCAACCTGCACTGGGGAGTCGGTGGCGTACATGGCCTCCTGCGCCTGGATGGTCTCCGCCGCGATGCCCAAGGAGCCGAACTGCTCCTGTCGCTCCAGGATGAGGTCGAAGGGGCGGGCCTGGGTAGGGCAGAACTCGTTGCAGGCGAAGCAGGTGACGCAGGAGGAGAGGATCGGCGCCTCGTCGCCGGCGATGAGGCTCCTGATCTCGGCCGCGGCGCGCTCCTGGTCGTAGTCCACGTAGGGGCAGCGCACCAGGCAGTCGCCACAGAAGTTGCAGCGCGTTTCCACGAACATGAGCTGATGCTCCTCTACTAGCCGCCCGGTGTCTTCCCCGTCTCTGAGGCGAGGGCGGCAGCCACCTCAGCCCGGAAGTCCGCCATCTCGACCAACCGCCCCTCTATACGGGACCGCTCGGCCGCGAAGGCGATCAGGTGGCTCTCCAGGGCAACCCGGCCGGAGGCCAGCACCTCGTCGGCGGCGCCGCGGCGGACCACGTCTACGAAATGGCGCAGGAGCCCCTCGTCTCCTCCTCCGTGGCCCACGGGCGTGAACGGGATCGTGATGACCTCCGGGCTTATCTGGCCGTGCATGTGGACCTCGATCTCGCCCTTCTCGAAGGTCCCCCGCAGCTCGCCCAGGGTGCCGCTGGCCCGGATGGTCCGAGCAGGCACGGCGGCGAATCCGTGCATAGTGAAAGTGGCCGTCACGCCGTCCTCGAAATCCAGGGCAAGGACCTGGTGGTCCACCACGTCGTTCCTCGCCCGGTAGACGCAGCGCCCGTAGGGCCCCGTCTCCAGGGCCCGGCGTCGGGTCTCCAGATCGGTGGCCAGAGAGACGTCTGACCAGGGCCAGCCGGGGAACTCTTTCAGATAGAAGCGGGGGGCGTAGTGGACGCACGTCTCCTCCACGGGGCAACCGTCCGTGCAGCGCTCGGGGGCTCCCGGCGGCGCGTCCTCGGGCCGGAAGTGGCGCAGGGAGCCAAAGGAGGCGACGTGCAGGCAGGGCCGCTCCACGAACCAGGCCATCAGGTCGAGGTCGTGGCAGCACTTGGCCAGGATCATGGGCGCCGCGTTCTTGGTGCTGCCCCACTTGCCGCGCACGAAGGCATGGGTCATGTGCCAGAAGCCCACGTGCTCGGCCATAGAGAGGGTGATGAGCCGGCCGAGGCGGCCGGAGGCCATGATCTCGTGGACTCTGGCGTAGAAGGCGGTGTAGCGCAGGCAGTGGCCGATCTGGAGGAGGCAGCCGGCGGCGTCGGCGGCCTCTACCACGCGCAGACAGTCCGCCGGCCGGGGCGCGATGGGCTTCTCCAGGAGCACGTCGTACGCGCGCTCGATGGCGGCCAGGGCGGGACCCACGTGGAGGTGGTCGGGCGTGGCGATGATGGCCACCCTTGCCAGGGCCGGACGCCTCAGCAAGTCATGCCAGTCCTGGAAGCAGCGCTCGCGGGGCAGGCCGTGGGCGCTGGCGAACACCTCCCGGCACTCCTGATCCGGCTCGGCCACGGCGACGACGCGTAGCTGCTCCGGGTTCTCGAGGGCGTAGGCGCCGTAGGTATCGCGCCCCCGGAGCCCGGCACCGATCACCACCGCTTCGATAGGTTCAGCCATGCGGTATGGTGCTCTCCTTGAACAGCGGCTCCTGACCGCCGATGATGGTATCTGGACGGCGTTGCGAAACCTAGGGCCGTTTGGACTGGAAAGGCGGGGACAGTTGGCAGCAAAGGATCGGAGCGTGGTAGAGGCCCGGCCGGGGCGGCGAAGGGCCTTCATCTCCCTGGACGAAATGAGGCTTTTGAGACGGAGGTGGCCATGAAGAGCTCTACCGAGTACTTGTGGTTCGATACCCCGCGGCGTCGGGACCTTGTCAATGTCACGGACCGGGTGTCGGAGGTGGTTAGGAAGTCGGGCGTGCGCGAAGGCGTGTGCCTGGTCAGCGCCATGCACATCACCGCCGGCATCTGGGTCAACGACAACGAGCCCGGCCTCTGGGAGGACTTCTGGGAGTGGGTGGAGCGCCTGGCCCCCACCCGAGCCGACTACCGTCACCATCGCACCGGCGAGGACAACGGCGACGCCCATCTGAAGCGAACCCTCATCCACCACCAGGTGCTCCTGCCCGTGACTGACGGCACGCTCGACCTGGGCCCCTGGGAGCAGGTCTTCTACGCCGAGTTCGACGGCCGGCGGCGCAAGCGAGTGGTGGTGAAGGTGCTCGGCGAGTAGCCTCTGAGCACCATCAGACCCGCGGGAGATCAGCCGAAAAGAATATAGGGCGATGCGCCCACTGAGAGGGCTAGCTGCGCTCTTCGGGAGACGCGGCTGGCGTGCTGGTCTTTTATGCTGAGGATGAGGCACCTGTCGGTGCGGAGCCGGGCGCGATTCGCTGAGCGGGATGGAGGTGGAGGACTGCTGAGAAGGGCCCGCGCTTCCTTGTGTTTCCCAGTCTGGGTTCTGCTCTGCCTGACGCCGTTTCTCCTGGGGGCGACGACCATCGGCGGGCTGGAGCGCATCCCCAGCTCGCAGCCGGTGCGTCCGTCGGTGTCCTCCCTGATCGAGAAGCTCCTGGAACTGCGCCGTTCCCTGACGCAGGGCTCCCAGCCTGTCTTCCCGGCGCCGGCGGGCTACCGGCTGCCCTGGGCGCCCGGCCTCAGCCACGCCGTGGCGCAGGCGCCGGGCGGAGAGCCCACTCATCAGTCGCTGTATGCCTGGGACTTCGACCTCCAGTACGAGCTGGTGCTGGCGGCGCGCGGCGGCCGGGTTTCGATGGTCAGGGCCAGTGAACGCATTGGGGGCTGCGACTCTGCTCTGGGCGGACGTGCCAACTACATCCTCATCGACCACGGCGACGGCACATCCGCTCTCTACTTGCACATCGACTACCAAGGGGCGCTGGTGCAGGAGGGGGCGCTGGTGGCCCAAGGGGATGCCATCGCCTACTCGGGGAGCAGCGGCCTCAGTTGCGGCGACGGCGGCTGGGCGGGGCCCCACCTGCATTTCCAGGTCGAGCGCACGGTGCCGGGTAACTCCCGGAGCGAGACCATTCCCGTCACATTCGATGACCTGAAGGGGGATACGCCCGTGGCCGGCAGGAGCTACGTGTCGGCCAACCTGCCGCGGGGCCTGCTGGCCCGTGCGCTGATGCGCATGTTCCCGGATCGGGCCGCCCGCGGCCAGGAGATCTACGTGCCGCCGTCTCGCTCCTTGCTCGCGCAGCGCGTCCACCTCCCTACCGCGGTGCCCACCGCCACCGGCACGCCGAAACCTACGCCCACGGTAACGCCGACATTGATGCCTAGTTGGTGGTTCTACCCCAGTGACCGGTCGTCGGAGATCCCCGTGCCGAAGAATCCTCCTCCGCCTCCGCTGCCGGAGATACCCGTCCCACGGAACCCTTCACCGCCTCCGGCTACGCCCACCGCCACGCCTACTCCCACTGGCTGAGCGACCGTCTGGCGCCCGACAGGCGAAGCGCCCCGGCCCAGGCCGGCCAGGCGCCAGGCTGAACGCTGCCTGCTGGCTTCTGAAGCCGGGGGTCAGGCGCTGCGGCCGGCGAAGGCGGGGTGGGTGGAGTCCAGCCAGATGTTGGGCAGGTGGACGTAGAGGTCCCATTGGTCTTGCGGGGCGCCGAATGTTGCTCGTCCGCGGCACTTCACGACGTGAGACACCGTTAGCGGGCCATCACAGGAAGAACTCACCGTAGTCTGTGTCAGCGAATGCTTCCCGAAGCTCGTCGTAGTTCTCGAGGATAGTCCGCAGATCATCGGGGCTTTGCTTCGTGAGAGCGACAGCGAGCACCAGGGGCTCGACCCCCAGAAACGATTGAGCCCTGGCAAAGGTGTCGTCACGCGCGGACAAGATCTCCTCGTAGAACAGCGACAGCCTGTCATGTTCTCCGAATAGTTCGTCGTGCTGCTTCACAGTCAATTCGGTCTCTTCGAAGTAGGCTTTGCACTCTTCTACGGATAGCGTCACACGTCTGGGCCTTTGGCGACTGAGGACGTTCTGGGCGATGATCGCTCTCGCTTTCTTGAGTGCTGTCACAGGATGGATGAAGGCTTTCGGTATGTTACGTAGACGCGCCGCGGCTCGAGCGTGCATGTATCTACCCGTTATTGTCGCTATCTTTTCTGAGGCGAGCGATTTGAGCATGTTGCGCCGCTGCAAGTGGAGGATTCGCACCTCCTTGTCCTGGACAAGGTGGTCCAGAAGTGCAGGGAACCCCCAAGGCGGGCTGCAATGCGAGTAGTGTAGCTTGAAACCGACGGCGCTGCTCATGCCGGGGGGCTGGCAGAAGATTCGCTCTTGCAGGAAAGCGACGGGGTCCTTGTTGCGCAGGTTGAGGTCGTCTGCATTTGACTCGTCGTACCCTTCGACGGTGAAGTCGACGTGGGTAAGAACCCAATTAAACACTTCGCCGAAGCAGGTGATGCGCGGATGCGAGTTGAGCGCGCGGGAGAGCAGTGTGGACCCTGTCCTCGGGTGGGTCAGGACAACGAAGCGAGTATAGCTGCTAGAGGTCATTTCCCCGTTCTCCATCTAGGACACCGTTGCCGTCACCAGCGCAGATGGTGACCGTGAGGCCTCCGCACTAGGGCTCCGCGAAGGTGGGGGGAGCGCTGCCAAGCAACCGCAATAGAGGGTGACCCGCCGGAAGCGAGAGAGGGGCGCTCGCGACCTGCCGGCGCACTACGTCACCCTCCGGGCGGCCATCGCGTCCAGCAGCACCTTCGCCACCTCGGGACGGGTGAACTCCCTGGGTGGCGCCTGGCCGGCAGCCAGCATCGCACGCACCTGCGTGCCCGAGAAGATGACCCGGTCCTCGGGTCCGTGAGGGCACGTCTTGGCGCTGGCCATCTCGTCGCAGGCGCGGCAGAAGAAGGTGTTGTCGAAGAACAGGGGGGTGACGCCCAGATCCTCCGAGCGGAACTCGCGGAAGATGTGCTGGGCGTCGAAGGGGCCGTAGTAGTCGCCGACGCCCGCGTGATCGCGCCCCACGATGAAGTGGGAACAGCCGTAGTTCTTGCGCATCAGGGCGTGGAAGATGGCCTCCTTGGGACCGGCGTAGCGCATGGCGGCTGGCAGCGCGGAGAGCAAGACCCGGTCCGGGGGATAGTAGCATTCCAGCAGTACCTCGTAGCAGCGCATGCGTACGTCAGCGGGAATGTCGTCGCTCTTCGTTTCTCCTACCAGCGGGTGGAGGAGGAGCCCGTCCACTATCTCCAGCGCACACTTCTGAATGTACTCGTGGGCGCGGTGGACCGGGTTCCGGGTCTGGAAGCCGACCACGCGCGACCAACCCCTCTCGACAAACGCGGCGCGCGTCTGGGCCGGTGTCAGGCGGTAGTGAAGGAGGTCTTCGTGGGGCGGCAAGCGCAAGGCGGCCACGGGACCTCCCAGGAGCACGTCGCCCTGGCCGTAGAGGGCAGCAACACCCGGGTGGGAGGTGTCCTCGGTGCGATAGACCAGCCGTGCCTCTCGGGCCTTATCGTAGGTGTACTTCTCTTCCACCGTCAGCACAGCCAGCGGCTCCCCCTCTATGGTCAGCGCCACCTGGCACCCCTCTTCGATGGCTGCGGACTCCTCCGTTGAGACGGCCAGAGTCACGGGCATGGACCAGACAGTGCCGTTGGGAAGGCGCATGTCTTCGAGGACGGAGTCATACTCGCGGCGGGTCATGAAGCCGGTCAGGGGGCTGAAGCCCCCGACGGTCAGCAGTTCCAGGTCGGCGATGGTCCGTGGCGAGAGGCGCAGTCTGGGCAGGGAGCGGAGGCCCTCGCGAAGGGCCTCGGCTTGCTCGCCTTGGGCCAGCAGGCTGACGAGAGTGCCGCCGTGGGGCGGAATAAGGCCTGGATGCTCCGTTCCGCTCATGCCTCGCCCTCGTTGATGGGTACGTAGCCCATCGCTTCCAGCTTGGCCACGACCTTGCCTGTGCTTTCCTCTATCGTCTCGGGGTCCGTATCGAGGACAACCTCAGGGTTGAGCGGTTCCTCATAGGGGTCCGACACACCAGTGAAGTTGGGGATCTGACCGTTTAGAGCCCTGGCGTAAAGGCCCTTCACGTCGCGCTCCTTCAGCAGCACGTCCAGGGGACACCTGGCATAGACTTCGATGAAGTCGCCGATGAGGGCGCGGTTCTCGTCGCGGATCTGGCGATAGGGGGAGATGGCGGCGCAGATTACGGCGACGCCGTTGCGGCTTAGCAGGTGCGCTACGAACCCGATGCGCCTGATGTTGGTGTCGCGGTCTTCCTTGCTGAAGCCCAGGCCCTTGCTGAGGTTAGTGCGGACGACGTCGCCGTCCAGCACCTCCACCTTGAGGCCCCTCTTGCGGAGCACGGCCTCCAGGCGGCGAGCGATGGTGGTCTTCCCAGAGCCAGACAGGCCCGTAAGCCAAACGGTGAAGCCCCTTTGCTCTGACTTCGCTGTCCCTCTCTTCATGCCAACCAGGATTTCCCATTCTCAGCCTGGTGACCCCGAAATGGGCACCGCTCTCGACGTGCGAAATGGTAGCTCCGGCTCGATCGGGTGTCAATCCGCTGGGGTAGCACCTAGAGACAGGCCTTTCGTATGGCTGCGGACAGAGCCGCTACCCGCAGGGCGTGGCCGGCCGGGCTCCGGAGGCCGTTGGTGATGATGGCCACGGCCAGTCCCAGGTCGGGGTCGGCCCAGCCGACGGAGCTGCCGTGTCCTCCGTGGCCGAAGGCACGGGGACTCGTATCGTATCCGAATAGGTCGACGCGGTTCCCGCCCAGGTGGAAGCCCAGGGCCCAGCGCATGGGGATGCCCAGCGAGCGGTCCCTTCGCACCTCCACCTGCACGGCTATGGCCCGCTCCACGCTCTGGGGCGAGAGGATGCGCACGCCCTCGAGCGTCCCGCCGGCGGCCAGCATGGCGTAGAAGCGGGCCAGGTCGCGGGCGGTGCTGATGCCGCCCCCGGCCGGGACCACCGCCTGGTGGACATCCGGTCGGTTGAAGGCGGCCACGGCCTGGGGATCCACTTCCTTGTCCATGGCGTAGAGACGGGCCACGCGCCCCTCCAGTTCCGGTGGCAGGCCCAGGTAGGTGTCCCCCATGCCGAGGGGGCCGGTCACCTCCTCGCGCAGAAACCGCGAGATGGGCCGGCCGTCGATGCGCCGTACCAGCTCGCCCACTACCCAGCCGAAGTTGAGGGGGTGGTAGCCTGTGTCCTGTCCCGGCTCCCAGATGAGCTCGATCTCTTCCATCGCCTGCACGATGGCGTTCCAGTCACCCCACTTCCGCGGCACTAGCTGAGGCGGATTCTGAGGGAAACCGCCGCTGTGGGTGAGGACGTGGCGGATGGTGACGGCAGCCTTGCCGTTGCGGGCGAACTCCGGCCAGTGGCGGGCCACGGGATCGTCCAGCCCAAGGCGGCCCCGTTCCAGGAGGATGTGGAGGCAGACGGCCGAGAGGGGTTTGGTGGAGGAGAAGAGGACGAAGAGCGTCTCCGGTGTCACCGGCTGGCCCGATGCCTGCTCGGCCGGGCTGCCTGTCCGGTGGGCAGGCAGGCGGGCCAGGCCGCCGCACAGCTCCAGCGCCAGGCGTCCGTGGCGATAGACCGCCAGGGAGGCGCCAGGATGGAGGCTCTCATCGATCTGCTGCCGGAAAAGGGCCTCGACGGCGCGCAGCCCCTCGGAGTCCATGGCGCCGGCTTTCGCTTCTGTCGTCATTGTGGTCTCGTGCACCGGTCTTGCGGCCAGAGTCCGGGAACCGGCGACCGTAGCTTAGCCGAGAGCATAGGTGGCGTAAAGGACGGCGGGCTTGGCGTGGCTGACTGGCTGTTGGCGGGCAATGGCCACCCGTGCCTGATGGCCATCAGCAGAACGACTTGCCTGCCACAGATTGACACAGACTAGCACTGATGGCGCCCGGCGTAGGCGCCGTGCATGGAGGACGGCAGCAGGCGGGCCACCGCCAGCATGACCTGGTCCAGGGCGGCGTCGGCGGCCTCATCGCCGGCAGCCTGGAAAGGCTCCAGGCTGACCGGCGGCCCGAAGGTGACTGTGAGGGCGCCCTCGACCTCACGGATCGCTGCCGGTAGCACCGGAATGTCTCCACGGCAGAGGTGGAGCAGCAGTCGGCCGATGCTGCGGTCGGGCCGCCGTAGGGAGCGGTCCGGGCTGTTGCGCCCCTCTGGCAGGAGCCCCAAGGGGGCAGGCGTGCCTCCGCCGGCGGGTGGGCGCAGGGCCCGCAGCATGGCGCGGGCGGCCTGGGCCCGGCCCGCCAACATGAAGTCGGCCGTCGGCACGACGATGTGCCCGTAGGTAGCGGCGACGCGCCGGAAGAGCCAGCGCAGGAAGGGAGCCGGCCAGGGCAGTGGGCCCAGTGGGCGCGCCCGCCACTCTCCGGCCATCGCCCAGCGCATCTCCGGCGACTCCAGCCGGCGCGGCGCCACCGCCATCGAGACGAGGCAGACGCCCCACGCTACCCATAGTCCCGGGCGCTGGTAGTGGTTGGCGACCACAACGAAGGGCCCCTGCGCCGGTACGTGCTCCTCCCCAGCGATGCGCGGTGGAATAGGAAGCCGGCCCAGCAACCAGCGAGTGTCGGCGGAGAAGGAGCGGCGGCGTCCTGTGAGGACGGAGACGAGCATCGCCAGGAGGTAGAGGAGCGGCATCCTGTAGCCCTGAGGCGGAGGAGACGGCTGGTGGCTCATCGACGTGTCGAAGGCGGCTCCCCTTACCGGATGGCTTCAGGATACACGCTGACGTGCAGGCTGTCTCCTGTCGGGGAGATCGGTCAACGGATAGGAGAACGGATTAACGGATGGGCTTGCATCCGCTTGGCCGTTCGCTATCCGTCGACGGATTCGAACGGGATGCTGTGATTGACAGGGGGTGCCTTCCTCGCTAGAGTGGTGATACTGGGGGCCGGTAGGGAGAGCAGGTCCGCCCCTTTGCCCGACGGGCAGGCAGGCCTCCGGTTTGTCGATTACGCGGATGGGTTCAGTGGAGGTGACCGGTGGAGGAGTCGAAGGAGCCACGGCAGGAGGGGTCGCAGGAAGCCCCGGTGCCGTCGAAGATGGAAATGACTGGGTCAGAGGCGGGCCAGGATCCGCCCGCTGAGGGACAGCCGGGAGAGACGGGGGTTCCTGGGGGTCCTACGGGGCCGGCCTTCGACAGGCGGCGCAACTTGTTGCCGGGCGCCATTGCCGCCGCCGTGGTGGCATTCGCCGCGGTCGGCATCTTTGTCCTGGGGATGTTCACCCACGCCATGGTAGATTCCGATGGAGGAGGGGGAGGGGGTGAGCAGCGAGCCCAAGGGGTGATAGGCAGCTTAAAGAGCTACGCTGATCAGATAGGGCTGGATACGGATACCTTCAACACCTGTCTGGACTCCGACAAGTACGCGTCGGAGGTACAGAAGGACGAGCAGGACGGTATCGCGGTCGGCGTGCAGGGTACGCCTGCCTTCTTCGTCAACGGTGTCCTCATCTCGGGTGCGCAGCCATACTCGGCGTTCCAGGCCGCCATTGAGGCTGCGCTGCAAGGCGGGGCCATCCAGCCCCCGGCGCCGACACCCACCGTTGCGCCCGTCGCGGTATCTGCGGACGACGACCCCGCCCTCGGGGCTGATGATGCCCCCGTCACGATCATAGAGTTCAGTGATTTCCAGTGTCCCTACTGCGCCCGCTTCAGCACGGAGACGTTGCCCCAGATCATCCAGAACTACGGCGACCGAGTTCGCTTCGTGTACCGCGACTTTCCGCTCACCAACCTCCATGACTACGCCGTCAAGGCTGCCGAAGCTAGCGAGTGCGCCCATGAGCAGGGCAAGTTCTGGGAGTACTACGACCTGCTATTCAAGAACCAGACCGCCCTGACCCAGCAGCTACAAACCGAAGGGCTAGGCGGCGGGTAGCGGCTCCGGGGGGCCGTTGCCGCATCGGATCATCCTCGATACAGACATCGGGACGGACGTCGATGACGCCCTGGCCCTCGCTTTCGCTCTCCGTCACCCCGAAATAGACCTGGCCGCCGTCACCACCGTCTCCGGCGATACCCATCTGCGCGGGCAGATAGCGGCGCGCCTTCTCGCCCTGGCGGGCCGCAGCGACATCGAGGTGGCGGCTGGCGTCCGCGAGCCCCTGCTGCGGCAGAAGGCCGCCACAGGCATGTTCTGGGCCGGTCACGAGGGACGGGGGCTCCTGGAGGAGGGGGAAGAGCTGCCCCTTTCGCCACGGCACGGCGTGGACCTGCTGGTGGAGTCCCTGCGGGCGGAGAAGACGGAGGTGGTGACCGTGGGGCCGCAGTCGAACCTGGCGGCGGCCCTGATCAGGGAGCCGGGCATCGCCGAACGCATCTCGCGCCTGACGGTGATGGGCGGCTTCTTCCATGCTTGCGAGCTGGAAGGGCGCACGGTGCCGCCCATCGTGGACTACAACCTGAACGCCGACCCGGAGGCCGCCGTCCGGGCCCTCTCCGCTCCCATCCCGACCACTTTCGTCCCTGCCGACGTCACCATGCGGGCCTGGCTCCTGGAAAGGGACCTGCGCCGCCTGGAGAAGTCCAAGGACCCCCTGGCCCAGGCGCTGGCCCGGCTGGTGCGCATCTGGACGCCCGTCCAGCGGCGCCTTCTGGAGGCGCTGGGGCTGCCCGCTCAGACCGAAGTGGTGGCTATCCTCCACGACCCCCTGGCCGTGGCCACCCTAGTGGACCGGCGCTTTGTGAAAACGGAGCGGCTGAAGGCCACCGTCGCCATCGTGGACGGCCACGTGCGCACCTTCATAGACCCGGCAGCCGGTCGAGAGGTGGAGGTGGTGACGGACGTGGACGCCCGCGCCTTCGCCGAGTTCTGGCTGGAGACGGTGCTGGGAGGCAAGCCCCCAAGGGCTCACAACGCTCGTTCTTCGTAGGTCGGGGTCTTCAGACCCCGACAGGGGTCGCGGGGGTCTGAAGACCCCCGCCTACGACTCGTATCCCCATCCCTACAACCCCTGCTTCTTCCAGCGGGGCTTTCGCTTCTCGATGAAGGCGGCGGCGCCCTCCTGAGGGCTGTCCTCCCGGAACCAGAGCTGGTTGTGGAACATCTCCGCCTCGATGCGGTAGCGCTCCTCTAAAGTGTGGCCGTAGGAGCGCAGCACCGACTCCTTGTCGCTGCGGATGGCACCCTGGGGCAGGGTGCAGATTTGCTCGGCGAGCTCGCGGGCGCGGGGCATCAGGCGCTCCTTCGGCACCACTTCGTGCACGAGGCCGATGCGCAGCGCCTCCTGGACGTCGATGCGGCGGCCGGTGATGATCAGCTCCAGCGCGCGCCCCAGACCAACGATGAGGGGCAGGCGCACGGTGCCCCCGTCCGAGAGGCCGACGTTCCAGCGTCGCTCCAGGCAGCCGAACTCGGCGTGCTCGGCGGCGATGCGGATGTCGCACCAGGTGGCCGTCTCCACCCCGGCGGCGAAGCAGTAGCCGTTGATGGCGGCGATGGTCGGCTTGAAGATGTCGAAGCCGCGTGTGTAGCCCACGTCGCCCTTGGCGTTGTAGATGCGGGTGCGCAGCCGGTCCACGGTCCAGGGGCGCGGGTCGAGCTGGGAGATCATCTTCAGGTCGGCGCCAGCCGAGAAGGAGCGGTCGCCGGCGCCGGTGATGATGGCCACGTAGGCGTCATCGTCGTCCCGGAAGCGGCACCAGGCCTCGACCAGGAGGTCGCCGGTCTCGAAGTCGAGGGCGTTCATCACTTCGGGCCGGTTGATGGTGATAGTGACGACGTGGCCTTGCTTGTCGTAGAGGACCTTGGACATGTGATACCCCCTTACCCTACGTACTCCTTGAGCTGGGCGGCGGTTACGGCGTTGCCGCGGGCGATATCGCGGAAGAGGTAGGCGCTGGGCCGGGGCCGCCGCTTCAAAGTGCCGGGCTCCATGGCCACCATCCCGAACCACTGCTGGTAGCCCTCCGCCCACTCGAAGTTGTCGATGAGGGTCCAGTGCAGGTAGCCCCGAATGTCGGTGCCTTCCTGGAGGGCACGGTGCACCTCCGCCAGGTGGCGCAGCAGGTGCCGGCAGCGCTGGGTGTCATCCTTGGTGGAGATCCCGTTCTCGGTGACGTAGACGGGGGGGCCGTACTGCTTCAGGCGCATCAGCTCGTGGTAGAAGCCCTCCGGGTAGACCTCGTAGCCCATGAGGGTGAGCTCGGCGTCCGGAGGGGGCAGGCCCCCGATGTCCGGCGGCTGGTCGTGGGCCATCCGGTGGCGGCTGTAGTAGTTGATGCCGATGAGGTCCCAGGAGTCCTTGAGGCCCGGGGCCTCCTCACCCTGGCCAGCCGGCGGCCCCACCGTGCCGGTGTCGATGCCGGCCAGGAAGTACTCGTTCATCAGCAGGTCGGCGAGCTGGGCCGCATTCCGGTCGTCCTCGGAGTTCGGGTCGTAGGGCTCGATGTGGGGCATAGCGAGCACGGGGCCCACATGAGGGTTGTGGGAGGTCGACTCCTTGACGGCCCGGTACATACTGCCGTGGGCCTGGAGGAGGTGGCGGGAGACGGTCATGGCCGTGTTCCAGTCGCTCTGGCCGGGCGGGCCGCCACCAAACAGGTAAGAGGCGACGACGATCATGGGCTCGTTGATGGTGAGCCAGAAGGGCACCAGGTCGCCCAGCTCCCTGGCGATGAACCCCGAGAAGCGGGCGATGAGCTCGACGGAGCGGGGGTTGGTCCAGCCGCCCTGGCGCTCAAGCCAGATGGGGTTGGTGAAGTGGTGGAGGGTGACCATGGGTATCATACCGTGGCGGTGGAGGGACTCCATGACCTGCCGGTAGTGGGCCACCTCCTTCATGTCCCAGCGGCCCTCCTCGGGCTCGATGCGGCTCCACTCGACGGAGAGGCGGTGGGCGTTATGGCCCAGCTCCTGGGCCAGGGCGAAGTCAGAGTCGAAGCGGTTGTAGTGGTCGCAGGCCAGGCCGGAGACGTCGCCCCCCTTGATGTGGCCCCCCTGCTGCTCCCACTCCCACCAGTTGTTGTTGGTGTTGTTGCCCTCCACCTGGTGGGCGGCGGTGGCGCAACCCCAGAGGAAGTCTTTGGGGAAACGCAGGTCGGTGTAAGCGCTCATGGAACCTTCCCTCGCTCGCTGCTAGCGGTAGTCGAAGACGACCTTGATGGAGTGGGTGCGCGGCTGCTGGACGGCGGTGGCGACGGCCTGCCGGTACTCAGGTAGGGTGAAGCTGTGGGTGATGAGGCCGTCCGTGTTCATCTTCCCCGCGCGCATCAAGCGCGCGATGAGCTCGAAGGTGCTCACACGCTCACCCTGCCACTCTTCAGCGCCGTGAGCCAGCACGCCGATGAGGTCCACCTCCCAGAACCAGACGGGAGTGAGGTCTATCTTCATGGGCTCCAGGAAGACCCCCACCAGGACCACGGTGCCCCGGGCCCGCGCCAGTCGTAGTGCGTCCTTGAGGGTGCTGGGGATGCCGACGCAGTCGTAGACGACGTCGAAGCCGCCGAGGAGCATGCGGTTGCCGAACCTTCCCTGGTAGACCTTGCCGCCGGTGAGGCGGGCCGCCTCCTGGTAGAGGTCGGCGCCCAGCATGATGACCTCGTCAGCGCCGTGGCGCCGGGCCATGTCGGCCTGGTAGGGGAAGCGGGCGAGGACGGTGACGTGGCAGTCGGGTTGCAGGGCGCGGATGGAGAGCAGAGCGCCGAGGCCTTGAGTGCCCTGGCCGATGATGAGGGCCTTCTCTCCTGGCTGTGGGATGCGGCGACAGACCGCCCGCATGCCGGAGCCGATCGGTTCGATGAGGACGGCCTGTTCATCGCTCAGTTCGTTTGGGATGGGGAAGAGCAAGCCCTCCTCGGTCACGAGCTCCTCGCTCCAGCCGCCGCCCACGGTTTGGCTCCGCAACTCTTCGACCGGTTTCTCGCAGAGGTTGTAGTTGCCGACGGCGCACTGGCGGCAGAACGGCTGGCGCCCGAGGCCCAGGCAGCTATGGCCGCGTTCCTGGACCACCCGGTCTCCCACCTTTAGGCGGGTGACGCCCGGCCCCACCTCTGTCACCTCGCCCACGATCTCGTGGCCCATGTAGGGGTAGGTGGTGGTCGTGATGGCGGCAGGCGCGATGCGGAAGTCGCCCTCGCCGAGGACGAAGTGGAGGTCGGAGCCGCAGATACCGCAGAGGCGGTTGTGGACACGGACCTGGCCCGGGCCGGGAGAAGGCGGCGGCGGGACCTCGCGGAGGTAGATGGTGGAGAGCGGGCCGAAGTAGGGGGCACGGCCTAGGTGTCGCATGAACCTGGTGAAGAGGACGCGGGCGGGACTGATGCTGGAGAGGACAGCCTTCATTGCTCCACCAACCTTTCGGGGTTTAAGAAGCGGCCTTTGGGATCGGGCTTGTCTGCCTGCCTGCCGGCAGGCAGGGTGGCAGGCGGTATGAGTATGCCTGCCGCCCGGCGAGCGGTCAAGAGTTGGAAACGCCTGATAGGGGAGCCAGGCTCGAAGGCGTATACGGCAGAAAACCGTTGAGATCGTCCATCTTTCGGACAATGGGCCCCTCAGTGTGTTCAGGGTTGCCCCACTGGTCGGCTGTATCGTTCTCTCAGGGCCTGTGCGGCCTGTCTGGCGGCCATATCCAGGGCTTGCGCTGGTTGACAGGCCGGAGCCGCCGTGGTAAGAATGGTAATGGTTTACGGTCGAATCCCGCGAAAGCGGGAACGGGGGAACCAAAGCAGACAGGGGTGAATCCTGCAGGGGCAGGAAGGGCAGTCTCTTTCAGCCCTAACCCGACAGCTAACCCCGTAGGCCACTGAAAGAGGACTGGCTTCCCGCAAGGCCTAAGGCCGGAGGACTAGTCCTCCGGCCTTCTTTCTTGTCCGGCGTCGCCACGGCTTGCGTCGCCCCGCCGCGGTCGGGAAGGAAGTCCGCCGCAGCCCGCCGTGAAAACGATGCAACGGCATCCGGTCGATCTCTCCGTGCAGCAGGCCTGCGCCCTCGCGGCCCAGGTCTTGAGTGCTCGTCCCTCGGCTCTCGTCAGCGACCTCGACGGTACTCTCAGCCCCATCGCTTCTACACCGGAAGAGGCCTCCGTGCTGCCGGGTTGCCGGCGCGCGCTCGAGAGGCTCCTGGACCAGATTGACTTGGTGGCCGTCGTCTCAGGCCGACCGGGCGGCGAGGCGAAAAGGCTGCTGGGCGTGGAAGGCGTCGTCTATCTCGGCAACCACGGGCTCGACCGCTGGATAGGTCTGGAGAGGCCGGCGGGCCCGCCTGCCGGGCAGGCGGAAACGGCCTGGAGAAGCGTCCGGCTGGCCCTGGAAGACCTGAAAGAGGCCCTGGCTGGCCAGCCAGGCCTGCGTTTCGAGGACAAGGGCGCGACTATCTCCATTCACTACCGCTCGGCCCCGGATCCGGAAGCGGCCCGGTCGCTGGTGCTGGCCGCGGGCGCGCGAGCGGCCGCCCGCCATGCTCTGGCCGTAGGAGAGGGGAAGAAGGTGGTAGAGCTCAGGCCCTCGCACTGGCCCGGCAAGGGAGCCTGCCTGGAGGAGCTGGCCCATGGCTGCGGCCTCCGGGGTCTGGTCTACCTGGGTGACGACCACCCGGACCTGCACGCCTTCGAGGCCCTGGCTCAGCTCCGACAGCGGGAGGGTCTTCTGGCACTGTCCGTCGGCGTGGCCGGCCCGGAGTCTCCCTCCGAGCTGGCCGACCGGGCCGACGTGCTGCTGGCGGGACCTGAGCAGGTAGAAGCTTTCTTGCAGGAGCTGGTCGAAACCTTGGGCTGACTATCTATGAACCTGGGCGGGGTAGGAGGTGTCGATCTTGAACGGCGTCCAGATCCGGACGAGAAGGAGCGCTCTGACCGAGAAGGTGCAGCGCGAAGTGATGGAGACGGTGGTCCTCCGAAATGAGGAGGTGGTGGCTGTACTCCCGGAGGGCGACCCCCTGGCATACGCGCTTCAGCTCTCGACGGGCGAGCTTCTGGAGTTGCGGGACAAGCTGCGCCCTATCCTCGAAACCCGTCCCAAACTCCGCTCGCTTCTGGATGCGCTCATCCAGTACCGGCGACAACGCCGGCGAAGGAACGACCATCGGGCCATCGACGGCCACTAGACCACGGTGGAAGGAAGGGAGGCCTTGATTTGAGCGTCACCATGGACCGAGAGTCGGGCGTGCGACACAAGTGCGCCGGCCTGTTCGGCGGCAAGCGCCTGGTCATCGCCAGCAACCGGGGCCCGCTGGAATACGAAATGGAGGACGGCCAGAAGCCCACGTACCGCATCGGCTGCGGCGGCCTGGTGACCGCGCTTCTGGCGAGCGCGCGCCTGGCCGACGTTACCTGGGTTGCAGCGGCCCTGACTGAGGCGGACCGGCGCGTCGCTGCCAGCAACGGCTCCGCCCCGGAGGGCAGCCGGGCTGTCGGCTGCCAGGTGCGCTTCGTTGTGCCCGATCGGCGAGCCTACCACCTTCACTACAACGTCTTCAGCAATCCTATTCTATGGTTCCTTCATCACTCCATGCTGGATGGCCTGAACAGGGACGACCTCTGGGGCCAGATGGAGAAGGCCTGGGAGCAGGGCTATGTGCCCGTGAACCGCGCCTTCGCCGACGCCATGGTCGAGGAGCTGCGGCGCCCGGGGAGCGCCGGCGTCGCCCTTATCCAGGACTACCACCTCTACCTCGCCGGCCGCTATGTCCGCGATAGGGCGCCGGACGCCGTCCTCCAGCACTTCGTCCATGTCCCCTGGCCGGAGCCCCATGCCTGGCGGGACATCCCCTCGCATATCACCGAGGCCATCTGCGATGGGCTGCTGGCCAACGACGTCGTCCGCTTCCAGATTCAAAAGTCCGCCCACAATTTCCTCCTCACCTGCCTCAACTACATCCGCGGCGCCTTCATCGACTTCGAGAAGGCGGTGGTGAGCTATGAAGGACGGCGCATCAGGGTGCGCAGCGGCGCCATCTCGGCAGACCCGCGCTACCTCCAGCAAAAGGCGGCATCACCGGAGGCGCAGGGCTACCTGAAGAAGCTGGAGCCGCTGGCTGGTGAGCGTACCATTGTGCGCGTCGACCGGGTGGACCCCAGCAAGAACGTGCTCGGGGGCTTCCAGGCTTTCGACTTGCTGCTGCGCCGGCACCCCGAGCTGCGAGGACGGGTGAAGTTCCTGGCCTTCCTGGTGCCCTCGCGCACCGGCATTCCTGAGTACCGCCGCTATGCGGGGCGGGTCTTCCGCCTCATCGACCGCATAAACGCCCGCTATGGGGACGAGTCCTGGCGGCCCATCGAGGTCTTCTACGAGAACAACTTCGAGCAGGCGCTGGCCGGCATGACCCTCTACGATGTGCTCTTGGTGAACTCCCTGGCCGACGGGATGAACCTGGTGGCCAAGGAAGGGCCGGTGGTGAACCAGCGTGACGGCGTCCTAGTCCTCTCGACCCGGGCCGGCGCCTTCCAGGAACTGGGAGAGGGTGCCCTGGCCGTGAACCCCCAGGACGTGAAGGGCACCGCCGAGGCCCTCTGGCAGGCCCTGGAGATGCCGGCCTCGGAGCGGAGGCAGCGGGCCAGCCTATTGCGCGCCGCCATAGCCGAGCGGCCCCTGCTGACCTGGATGAGTGAGCAACTGGAGGAGCTGCGCGAGGTGGCCGTCGGCGCCACTGCCGAGCCGGAGCTGGTGGGTGTCCGCAGTAGCTTCTCGAGGGAGGCGGTTGCGTAGGCGCCGATGGAGAGCCGGGCCTAGACCCAGCGACAAGGTTCCTTAGCTGGAAGCCCGCTGCCGGACCGAGGTCCGGCAGCGGGCTTCTGGGTTCGCTCCCTGGGCCGTGGGGCCTAGGCGTCTGCCTCCATCTTCCTCACGTCCACGCGGACGCCGCGGTCGATGGGGGCCGGCTGCCACTGAAGAGGCCAGTAGCGCAGGTGCCCGTAGCCCCCTGCCAGGTGCAGCCATTTCACCATCCCCGGCTCCACATTGGCGGCGTCCTGCCACTCCCGGAACTGGTATGGCTCCCAGCCGTTGTAGATGATGACCTGTCCCGGCCTCACGGAGGGCGATAGCTTCACGGGGAGGCAACAGTAGCCCATGTCGTTGAAGACGCGGACCTCCTCGTTGTCGCGGATGCCGCGGGCAGCGGCGTCGTCGTTGCTCATCACCACGTGGGGTCGGCCGCGGTGCGTCTGCTGGATGATGCGATTCACCACGTTCATGGAGTGGATGGACCAGCGGTTGTGGCCGGAGGTCATGACGAAGGGGTAGTCGCCGCCCTGAGCGGGGTCCTCCTTGTGGACGGGGAGCTCCTCGCCGGCCTCCAGGAACCAGTCATGGTCGATGTAGAACTGGGCGCGGCGGGTCAGAGTGGGATAGGGGATCTTCTTCTCCGTGTGCCAGCGGAAGGCGGCGTGCGTCTCGTCCGGCTTCAGGTCCGACGCCTGATTGAGGCTGATGGGCGAGAGCCCCCAGTCGGTGAAGCGGATGTAGCCTTTCTGGCGTAGGGTCTCCAGGGTGGTGCCCTTGGGCAGGGTGCCCACGGCCGTCGTGTCCTGGACCCACTCCTCGGCCACCCGCTCTGAGTCCTCAAACTCGCCGTTTATGGTGAAGGCGTCGTAGAGGGTGCTGAGGTCGCGTGGGAAGCCGTTGGCGTCCAAGTATTCGCTGAATCCGCGGTCCCGAGCCCGCTCGGTGATCTTCTCGGCCAGGCGGCGGGCGATCTCGTATTCGGGGAGCGCCTCGTCCGGCGGGTCCACGGCCCGGTCGGAGAAGGTGAGGTTGAGGAGGTGCGGCGTTGGGATGTGGAAGGTCACTTTCTCGTAGTGTTGGGCCGCCGGCAGGAAGAGGTCCGAGTAGAGGCCGGTGGTGTTCATCCGCCAGTCGATAGTGACGATCTTGTTGGCCTTGGGCCAGAGGTGCTTCAGGAGCTGGACCTGGCCGCCGCGGGTGCGGCGCAGGGAATTGCCGCCGCACTCGATGTAGACGCGGGTGGGCGCCTGGTCCGTGGGCCGGGCTACCCCTTCCCACCAGCCCTTGCTGAGGGCTTCGTTCATGTACTCGTCGAAGGTGCGGCGCATGGAGGGGTCGTTCCATTCGCGACGGTTCCAGTTGTCCTGGTAGCCGCACTGGTAGTACCAGAAGAAGACCGGCGGCGTCATGGACTGGTTGGGCATGGACCGCGCCGCCAGCTCGATGGCGGCCATCTCCTCGGTGAGGGAGGGGTCTTCGGCCTTGAGCTGGGCGATCATCTCGGCGCGCATGGCGAGGATCTCCTGCGTCTCCTCCACCCCGCTGCGGCTCTTGGCGGCGAAGAGGAAGGGCCCGTCGAACGAGCCTGTGGACCACTCGATGGGCCCGGTGCCCTTCTTCCCCCAGTTGCCGGTGAGGCCCATGACCAGCAGGTAAGACCGCACCTGGAGGTCGGCGTGGTAGTACTTGAATGATGTGCCGCCGGAGAAGATGGCTGCCGTCTTGGTGGCCATCTTGCGGGCCAGCATGCGGATAACGTCGGGGTTGACGCCGCAGATGGCCGAGGCCTTCTCGGGCTCGTAGTCGCCGAGCTTCTCCTTCAGAATCTCGAAGGCAGGCGTCACCTCCGCCTCGCCGCCACCGGCGAGTCGGACGCGGTAGCGGCCTTCCAGGGCCGGGTCTATCTCGCCGAGGTCGAGGGTGGCCCGCGGCGCCTCGACGACCTGACCGGTTCGGGCGTCGAAGAAGTAGAAGTGGTCGTCAAGGCCCCCGGCTTCCAGATCACTTTGGCGGAGGAACTTGCGGGTATCGAGACGGACCAGCAGGGGGAGGTCGGTCTGCTCCTTGACGAAGTCTGCCTTGTACAGGTTCTCGGCGATGATGACCTGGGCCATGCCCAGGCCGAGGGCGGCGTCGGTGGCGACGCGGATGGGGACGTAGTAGTCGGCATGGATGTGGGAGGGCGAGCAGTCGGGTGCTATGAGAACCGTCTCGGCACCCCTGTAGCGGGCCTCCATCACGAAGTGATGGGAAGGGATCATCGTGTAGACGGGGTTGGCATGGGTGGTGATGAGGAACTCGGTGTGGAAGATGTCGTCGTTGCTGCTGGCCGGGTTGAACTTGCCAAAGGTGAGGTAGATGCCGGGGCTGAAGTCGTTGATGACGGCGTTGACGTCGTTCTGGATGCCGCCGATGTAGTTGATGATGCGGCTCAGGGCCATAGTGGCCATCATGCCGCCCTGGGCGGGGGTGCCCTCGAGGACGACGCAGTGAGAGCCCGCCTCCTGGATGGCATCGATGATGGCGTCGGCCAGTTCAGTCATCGCCTCGTCCCAGGAGATGCGGGTCCACTTGCCCTCGCCGCGGGCGCCGGCCCGCCTCAGGGGGTGGAGGACGCGCTCTGGGGAGTAGAGGAGCTGGCTCCAGCAGGCGCCCTTCTGGCAGCCCATGGGATTCATGTCGGGCACGCCTTCCTCAATGGTGGGGAAGGTGCCGGCCGGCTCCTCCCAGGCGACGACGCCGTCCTTGACATAAACACGATACGGGCAGTTGCCCGGGTAGCAGTCCACGCAGTGGCTGCCCCAGGCGACTTTGTCCCACTGCCACTTCTGGCGGTAGAGGTCTTCCCAGGCGCGGTAGGGCTGCTCCTTCTGAGGCTTGGCTGCCGGCTTAGGCTTTTGCTGGAGGGCCCGCAGATCGAGGGTAGGAACGAACATAGCCGGCCTCCTGTCGAACCTGGCTTGAGGGTGGCTGATTATCGTGCGGGTAGCGAAAGGTCGACAAGTGCCATTCGGCCTGAGGCACGAGGACAACAGACCCGTCAGACGAGCCCGCGCTGCCCTTCGGTCGTGGGGTGCCTAGACGCCGAGGATGTGGACGGAGACGGCCGCCGGCTCGCCGCGGACCATGCCGCCGCCGTTCTCGGTGAGGCCTACCCTGGCCTCTTTGACCTGCCGGTCGCCGCACTCGCCGCGGAGCTGCCAGAAGACCTCGCAGAGCTGGGCGGTGCCGGTGGCGCCGATAGGGTGGCCTTTCGACAGGAGGCCGCCGCTGGTGTTGACGGGCGCCTTGCCCCCCAGGTCCGTGTAGCCGCTGTCGATGAGGCGGCCGCCCTCGCCCGGCGCGCAGAGGCCCAGCTCCTCGTAGATGACGATCTCGGCGGGGGCGGTGGCGTCGTGCAGCTCAATGACGTTCACGTCCTGGGGCCCGATGCCGGCGGCCTCATACGCCCGGCGCGCCATGCGGGTGCCGGCGGTGGGCTCCTCGGGCGCCAGGTCCTTGCCGGAGCCGAGGACAGAGGCCCGCACCAGGACGGGCTTGGTGGTGTACTGGCGGGCCTTCTCGGCCGTCGTGACGATGAGGGCGGCGGCGCCGTCGCCGATGGGGGAGCACATGAGGCGGGTGAGGGGCTCCGCCACCAGCGGCGAGTCGAGGATCTCCTCCAGGGTGTAGCGCTCGCGGTACTGGGCGTGAGGGTTGAGGGAGCCGTGGTAGTGGTTCTTCACCGCCACCTTCGCAAACTGCTCCTTTGTCGTCCCGTACTTCTGCATGTGGTTGCGGGCCAGGGCGGCGTAGATGTCCATGAACATGCTGCGCGATTGGCCGGCGCCGGCGCCGCCGGGGGCGGTAGCGGCGGGCTCCTTGGCCTTGGCGGCTGCCTCCTCCTGCATGCGGGCCAGGATCTGCTGCACCAGCTCCACGTCCACTGCCGCGCCGATGGCCTGGTAGGAGCGGCGCTTGTCCTCGTGGTAGAGCTTCTCGACGCCCAAGGCTAGGGCGACGTCGTACATGCCGGAGGCGACGTAGAGCCAGGCCAGGTGAAAGGCGGTGGAGGAGCTGGCGCAGGCGTTCTCCGTGTTGATGATCGGTATGTCGCCGAAGCCCATCTCCCGCAGGATCACCTGCCCCCGGATGCACTCCTGGCCGGTGATGAGGCCCGCCGCGGCGTTGCCGACCACGGCCGCCTCGATGGCGGACTTCTCCATGCCGGCCGAGCGCAGCGCCTCCTCGACGGCCTCGCGACCCAGGTCCTTCAGACTGCGGTCCAGGAACTTGCCGAACCTGGTCATCCCGCCACCGATGATGGCTACCTGTCGCATGTCAAACCTCCACGCTAGTGAACAGGAACCTTGGTGCCGCCGGCGTCCTCAAGATATACGACGCCTGCCGCTGTCGCAAGCGAACGCTGCTAAGCCTGGGTTGCCCCGGCGTCGTATACTGTCGAAGGCCCCCGACCGGGGCCTGGAGTTTGACCCCTCGGATTCTCATGCGCAGAACGAAGATCATCGCCACCGTAGGACCGGCCACGGCGTCGGAGGAGCGGCTGCGCGCCCTCCTGCTGGCAGGCGCCGATGCCCTGCGCCTCAACTTCTCGCATGGGACGGCGGATGAGCACCGCCGGTCGCTGGTGCTGGCCCGCCGGGTCGCCTCCGAGCTGGGGCGTCCTCTGGCTGTCATCCAGGACCTTCAGGGCCCCAAGATCCGCACCGGGCCCCTGGCCGCCGAGTCTGTGGAGTTGGTGGCGGGCACTCAGTTCACCATCACCGGCCGGCCTGTGGTGGGTGACGAAAGCGCCGTCTCGACGACCTACCGGGCGCTGGCGAAGGACGTGCGTCCCGGCCACCACCTTCTCCTGGCCGACGGCACCATCGAGCTGCGGGTGCTCTCCACGGACGGCCTCGACGTGCGCACGGAGGTGGTGCGCGGAGGTGTCCTCAGGCCCCACCAGGGGATTAACCTGCCGGGGGTTCCGGTGAGTATCTCCGTGCCCACCGACAAGGACCTGTCGGACATGAGGGCTGGCGTGGAGATGGGAGTGGACTACGTGGCCCTCAGCTTCGTCCGTGGGCCTGAGGACGTACGGCGGGCGAGGAGCTTCCTGCGCTCGCTAGGGGTCCGGACGGCTCTCATCGCCAAGCTCGAGAAGCCGGAGGCCGTGGAGCATCTGACCTCGATCCTTCGCGCCTGCGATGGGGTGATGGTGGCCCGCGGCGACCTGGGCGTGGAGATCTTGCTTGAAAAGGTGCCGCTTCTTCAGAAAGAGATCATCCGCGCCGCCAACCAGCGCGGCGTGCTGGCTATCACCGCCACTCAGATGCTGGACAGCATGGTGCGCCAGCCCGTGCCCACGCGGGCCGAAGCCAGCGACGCCGCCAACGCTGTGATCGACGGCAGCGATGCCCTTATGCTGTCGGCCGAGACGGCCATCGGCGCCTACCCGGTGGAGGCGGTGGCCATGCTCGACCGCATCATCCGGGAGACGGAGGTCGGGTGGTCTCGTCAAGAGATCCAGGGAGTGGGGCGTATCTCCGATGCCCACGCTCTAAGCCGAGCCGCTCGCAGCCTGGCCCATGACCTGGATGTCGAAGCCATTGTGGCCTGGACGCGGAGCGGCCGCACGGCCCGGCTTCTTTCCGCGGACCGGCCGCGGGTGCCCATCTTCGCCTTCACTGCAGACGAGGACGTACTCCGCGAGCTGGTCCTGTGGTGGGGCGTGCGCCCCTGGCTGGCCCACTATCACGAGAGCACCGATGCCCTGGTCCGCCATGCCGAGGAAGAGCTCCTGCGAGCCGGCCTCCTTGAGAGGGGAGGGCGGGTGATTATCCTCGGCTCGACGCCCTTGGTTAAGGGCGTGCACACGAACTTCCTGAAGCTCCAGGTCTTGGGTGGCGGGCGCCCTTCCTGATCCCGACCCATGGTCTGCCGCCGATGGAGCCCTGGGCGCTGTCGCGGGGCTCCCTGCCATTGACGGCAGGCTGTACAATGGGCACGGCCCGGCCCGCTCCGATGGGGCTAGTGAAGCCCAATGAGCAGGAACGCACGACGGAGGTGTCCGCCATGAGGGGTGATGAACGCTCGCAGGAAGAGGTCATCGAGGAGTTCGCCCACTACGTGTCTCCTTCCAGGGTGGCGACGTACCGCCAGATAGGGTTCGCGATAGTCCCCGGGCATCGCGAGGGCTCGCGCATCTGGGACTGGGACGGCGAACGTTCCTTCGAGGACCGCGCTTTAGTGTCCAGGAGGTCGCGATGACCAGCTACGTACCACCCGCCGGTGCCTCCCCGGCAAAGGCGGCAGCGCTCCGCGGCGCCTACCGCCACCTCATCCCAAGCAGGCTCGAAGCCTTCGAGCGGGTGGGAGTGTCGTTCGTGATGGGCCGGCGGGAGGGGTACCGATTCTGGGACATCGACGGCCACGAACTGATGGACTTCCACCTCAATGGCGGCACCTTCAACCTCGGGCACCGCAACCCGGATATCGTCGCTGCCCTGGTCGAGGGGCTGGAGACCTACGACATAGGCAACCACCACTTCGCCTCAGCGCCTCGCGCTGCACTCGCTGAGCAACTGATCGCGTGCTCGTTCGGGGGAGCGCTGTCCTACGTGGTGTTCACCACAAGTGGATCCGAGGCCATCGACGTGGCCATCAAGTCGGCCCGGCGGGCCACCGGCCGGCGACGGATTGTGGCGTTCGACTGCGCCTACCACGGCCGCAGCGGGCTGTCGGGGGCAGCCGGGGAGCCCTCGAACGCCCGCTCGTTCGTTAGCGACCTCCCCGATGAGTTCGTCACGGTGCCGTTTGGGAACCTCGACGCCGTGGAGCAGGCGCTCGCCGCCGGCGAAGTGGCGGCTGTGCTGGCGGAGGTCATTCCTGCCACTGCCGGCTTCCCGATGCCTCCCGATGACTATTACCCTGCGGTGAGGCGGCTTTGCGACCGCCACGGCACGTTGCTCATTGCCGATGAGGTCCAGACCGGCCTCGGCCGCACAGGTGACGTGTGGGCCATCGGAGGTTGGCATGTCGTCCCCAACATCCTCGTCACCGGCAAGGGGCTGTCCGGCGGAGTGTACCCGATTTCGGCGACCCTGCTCGATGAGCGGGCCGGCCGGTGGTTGCACGATGACGCGTGGGGCTACGTGTCGACCTTCGGCGGGTCGGAACTGGGCTGCATCGTGGCTCAGAAGGTGCTGGAGCTCAGCACCGCGCCCGCCACCCTCGCCAATGCGCGCGCTATGGGCGCCTACTTCAAGGAGCGCTTTGAGCAGCTGGCCGCCCGCTACCCCTACCTCGTCGAGGTGCGCCAGCGTGGCGTGGTCATGGGCATCCGCTTCGACGACAGCAGCGGGGCCCTGCGGATGTCGGGCGCCCTTTACCGGGAGGGCGTGTGGGCGATGTTCTCTGGCTTCGATCTCTCGGTGCTACAGTGGAAGCCGGGCCTGCTCATCGATCAGACGTATGCGGACGAGGCATTGGCCCGGTTTGAGCGAGCGCTTGCTGCCGTACAGGAGCAGCACGGCGCTGGCCGGAGTGGCAGCTGATGGTCGCCAACACGCATCCCTTCTATCGCCAGCCCTCGAGTGAGCAGATCGCGGCTCTCACCGAGCTCGCACGGGCGGCGCTTCCCGCATGGGGACTGCAGGCGGACAGCTCGCTCGAGCTACTCGAGGAGCGCGAGAACGCTGTGTTTGTGGTCACCACCGGCGGCGGTGAGCGCTTCGTCCTGCGGGTGCACCGGGCCGGCTATCACAGCGACGCCCAGATCCGTTCGCAGGTGGCCTGGGCTCGAGCGCTGCAACGGGACGGCATCGTCCACACGGCCGACGTGATCGACACGAGCGGCGGCGAGCCGTTTGCCGTCGCGTCCCACCCCGATGTCCCCGAGGAGCGGCAGGTATCGCTGTTGCGGTGGGTCCCTGGAACCCGGCTGTCCGAGCTGGGCGGCGGTGCCGAGCAAGAGTTCGAGCTGATCGGGGACCTCATGGCAAAGCTGCACTCGCATGCGGCGGGATGGGAGCCGCCGGTGGGCTTCGAGGTGCTGTGTTGGGACGCCGATGGGTTGGTGGGGGACGACCCTGAGTGGGGCCGGTTCTGGGAGGCCGACGGCCTCGATGCCGATGACCGTGCGGTGATGGTGTCCTTCCGGGAGCCGGCCCGGCGCCAGTTGCAGGAATTCGGCACCTCCCCCGACCGCTTCGGGCTCATACACTGCGACTTTCTTGCCGAGAACCTGCTACTCGAGGGCGACCGCATCACGCTGCTGGACTTCGACGACGCTGGCTACGGCTGGCACCTGTTCGACATAGCAACCGCCCTGGCGATGGCGACGATGCGCGACGACTACGACGATCTGCGCGGTGCCTTCGTGGCGGGCTACCGCCGCCACCGACAGCTCTCGGATGAGAACCTCGCCTGGTTGCCGCTCTTCCTGGCGCTGCGGGCTGCCACGTACGTCGGGTGGGTTCACACCCGCTCCCATACACAGTTCGCCAAGGACCTAGGAGGCCTCGTCCGCCGAGTCGCCATCGACATGGTTCGCCACTTCCTCGAGACCTGACAACCCGACCGTAACGCGGGCCTGGGAGCGACTATGGGAGGTGAGATGGACGGAGGAGGACTGACGGAGGGCTTCCGCGAAAAGCGAAGTCGTGGTCGGCCAGCCGGGGCGGGTGCGACGAATGGGAAGACCCACCGCCGGCATCCTGCGTCAGCGGTGGGCCACTGGCTCCGACAAGTCAGGCTCCGATCCTGCTGCCTCTCTATCGGAGCGCTATCCCCTTGGGGGAAGCGGCCGCTCTCCCGGAGGCGGGGGGACCGAGAGAAGGGCGATGCGCTTCCGTACCAACAGAATAACGGCCGAACGGCCCGATAGTGGGTAGCGACGGGGTGAAGGCGGGGTGAGGAGTCGGTGAAGGCGTCAGGCGCTGCGGCGCTGGGGCGCACGGACGCTGGCGATGGGAGTGGCCCGGGCCGGCTTGGCGGTGGCGGCGCGCCGCTCCAGCATGTATCCAAAGCCCCGCACGTTGCGTAGCACCCAGGGATCGGCCCCGCCCTGCCCAAGCTTCCGGCGCAGTCTGTACACGTGGACCTTCAGAAGGTCCATGGCTTCCTGCTCCGGCAACTGGAGGTCCAGCGCCTCCTGGGCAAGCTCGTGGCCGGAGATGACCATGCCTGGTGAGCGGGCCAGGCAGGCCAGGATACGGAACTCGGTGGGAGTGAGGGGGATGGGCTGGCCTTCGATGCTGGCCTCGCAGCGGCCGCGGTCGATCCTGAGGCCACGGACGGTGACGGGCGCGTCGGCCTGACCTGCGCCCTCCTGCGCTCTCGACATGCGGAGGAGGCTGGAAAGCTGAGCAGCCACCCAGGAGGGGTCCACGGGGTGGGTGAGGCAGACCGTGGCGCCGGCATGGAGGGCTGCGGCTGCCTGGGAGGGGTTGGCCGTGAGAGCGAGGAGAAGAACCGGGCGGGACAGGCGGGCGACCTGTCGGCAGAGGACCTCGCCGCCCCCGGGTAGAGCGGCCAGGTCGAGCAGCACAACGGATGCCCGGGACCGTTCGATATCGTCCAGCGTTGTGGGCTTGTACTCGGCCGCAGTCACCGAGAATCCCAGGCCACGCGCTGCCTCGGCCGTTCTCTGGGCGTCGTTTTCCCGCGCCCCCACAATGAAGAGCGATGGCACCACTATGCTGTCCGCATGCTCAAATGGGGTTCCGCTGGTATTATCGGCAGAGGTGAAGATCGGGTGAAATCGAGGTGTGGCGGGGGCCGTATCCAGATACGAGGGCCGGTTTCGACAAGAGTATCAGAGGGATGCCATCCCGCGAAGACTTTACCCAAGCATTCCGGGATGCTATGATTATTGCGAGGCGCATCGCAGGGAAGCGGGGCGTCCTTCCTCGGCCACCAGCAGCGTCTCCTTCCCTGCGGCGACTCTTCCACCTGGCGGCATTGTAACACGATAGGGCCATCGCCGAGGCGCTGGTCCTGGTGCTGTCAGAGGCGTTCACATCTCGCTGCATCATCCCTCCTCCCTCAGACGCTTTCATATTCCCTCTTGCGTCCTCTCAGAGTCCCCATAGCCTGATCAGATTTTGGAGCGCCAACAATAGGGGCGACTCCTGATATGCGCCTTGATGCCGGGCGGCCATAGTAAGAGGGAAGCACCCCGGAGAAGGCAGCCAGCCAGAGGTGCATGGTCACAACAAGCCTCCCTGCCGCCCGACCGCAGAGGCTGCGGGTCCTGGTGGTGGAGCCTCTAGAACTGGTCAGGCAAGGCATTCATGGGGTCCTCGCTTCTGAGGAGGACTTGACGGTGTTGGCGGCGGCCGACCCCGATGTCCGGTCTCTCGGCCGCGCCCGCGAATTCGCCCCTGATGTGGCCTTGGTGGACTTCGACTCCGCCGGGGCGGAGAGCCGCGAGTTCCTCCGCCGGCTGGCCCTGAACCTTCCCGGCGTGCCCCTGGTTGCCCTGGCCCAGGAACCGGACCTGGAGAATCTTCTGACTGCCGTGAGGCTCGGCGCTCGCGGTTACCTCCTGAAGAGCGTGGGGGGCGCTGCCCTGGCGCGGGCCATCCGCGGTACGGGAAGTGGTGGCTCTATCATTGACCCTATCGTGGCTCGTCGGCTGCTGGACTACGTAGCCTCACAGCCCTTCCTGCCCGCTCTGCGACACGATGTCCTGGGCCGGGCTGCAAGCTCTTTGCGGTTGCTCAGCACGAGGGAAGCGCAGGTGCTGCACTCCCTGGCTCAGGGGCTCAGCAACAAGGAGATCGCCGCTGCTCTGGGCCTTAGCGTGGGGACCGTTAAGACGCACCTCCGGCACATCTTTCGCAAGCTCGGCGTCTCCGACCGCACCAGCGCCGCCGTGGCCGTTCTGCGCGGTGCCGCCAGCTCCTAGTTCTCTTGCGTTTCTTGGGCCACGACACTCTGCCCAATGGCCGATACGGACTGAGGGGTTCCCATCCGAGAATATCCTTGGGAGTCTCTATTGCTCGTAGTGACAGGAGCCACGGGACAGAGCACGGGGGGAAGGCGCAGACGTAGGACAGTCGACACGTGGGGATGCAGTCTTTGCCCTTCAAGAGGTCTGACCGTTCATCGGGCCCAGCGGGCTCGGAGGAGGCTGTGGCCTCCTCTGAGGCGGAGGCAAGCCCCGCAGGGGCGCCACCGCGCGGCGCTGTGAGCCTGCATCAAAGCTACTACGCGCTCATGCGGCGTAGCCGGCTGATGGCGGTCGCCTTCTGGGTGGCGACGGCTTACTTTTTCTACTGGGCTATCCCCTGGTTCCCAGGAGGGCTGAGCGAGGGGGACTACACTGAGCAGGTCTCCCTCACCCTCATTCTTGGAGGCCTCTGCGCCATCCTGGGGGTCGGTACCCTCATCCTCAGGCAGCACCTGCGCCGGATGAGGGAGGCCCTCCTGGCCTGGACAACGGTCTATGACGAGACCACGGGCCTCTATAACCGCCGCTACTTCTTCGACCGTCTCTCCCTCGAGTGTGAGCGTGCGCGTCGGCAGGGCGCCACGTTTTCCCTTATCCTCATGCGCCTTGAACACAGCAACCGCCGCGGGCGCAGCCCGAGTGCCGGTGCGCTGCGGCGATTGGGCGCTGTCCTTACCCGGACCGCGCGCTCGAACGATCTGGTGGCGCTCCTGGGGGCCAACGAGCTGGCGGTGGCGGCCATGGGTGTGCCCCGCAAGGTCGCGCCGCAGGTGGTGGACCGGCTCAAGAAGGCCTTGGAAGGGTCTCTTGTCGACTCCGGTGAGAGCCTGAGTCTGCGCCTGGGAGTGGCGACCTATTGCGCCCGTTGTCGCGACCCCAGCACGCTGCTGCGCTCGGCGCACCGCTCCCTGGCCGGGAGGCCCTCCTCAGAAGAAGAGGTAGAGGACAAAGAAGAGCCGGCTGCCTGAAGACCTCTGGACCTGACCCGAAATCGGCACGTTTCACCCCTAAGCTGGAGCCCGGACCTGCGTCCGGGCCCTAGCCTTTCTAGGCGGGGGCGCACACGCGGCCTGAGGAAGCAGGCACCCTCTCCAGTCCTCTTGTGGCAGTCGTGGCCGCCGCGCTAAACTGTGCCCAAGTTCGGCCCGTGCCTGTAGGTTCAGGGGCAGGCCTGTAAGTGTACGTCCGGGAGAGCCATGCGCTGGATCCCTGAGCATTTGCGGGTCCCGGTGGAGATCAGCGGCTGGGGCATGTATGTCCCCGAACGGGTCATGACCAACGAGGACCTGGCCCGTGAAACCGGGCTGGACACGAGCGATGAGTGGATCGTCACCAGGACCGGGATCCGTCAGCGCCACGTTACCGGCCCCTCGGAGGCCACCTCTGACCTGGCGGTAGGGGCAGCCAGGGAAGCTCTGTCTTGCGCCGGCCTTGAGCCCGCGGACATAGACCTTATCATCGTGGCCACGGCCAGCCCTGACCACATCACCCCTTCGACCAACTGCCTGGTCCAGGAGCGGCTGGGCGCCCGGCGTGCCCACGGCTTCGACCTTAACGCCGGCTGCACTGGGTTCCTGGCCGGCCTTCAGATGGCATGCTCGTATCTGGCGGCTAGCCTGGGCCGCAACGTCCTCCTCATCGGCGCCGAGCTGGCCACCCGCCTCATCAACTGGAGCATCCGCGAGAGCGCCGTCCTCTTCGGGGATGGGGCGGGAGCGGTAGTTCTCCAGCCATCTACCAGGCGGAAAGCGTGGGCGTTCTCCATGCGGGACCTGGGGCATTTGCAGGAGCTCATCAAGATCCCGGCCGGCGGCAGCCGACACCCTACTTCGTCAGAGACGCTTGAGAAGGGCCTGCACGACCCCCTCTTCGACGGGCACGCCGTCTTCAGGGAGGCCGGCCGGGCGATGGTGGAGAGGATGCGGGAGGTGCTCAACCAGGCAAGGCTGGAGCCTCAGGATGTAGACCTGGTGGTTTCCCATCAAGCCAACATCCGGATCATCCAGTACGTAGCGAACAAACTGGGCCTCACGAGAAACCACAGCGATCCTTTGCCCGACCGCGTCTTCGTCAACATCGACCGCTACGCCAACACCTCCACGGCCAGTATCCCCATCGCCCTCTGCGAGGCAGTGGAGGCGGAGCGTCTGCGTCGGGGCGACCTGGTGGCCATGTGCGCCTTCGGCTCGGGGCTCACCTCCGGCGCCGCCCTGGTGGAGTGGTAGAGCCTCCTCGCTGGGCTGGCTTGGCTTCCCTCTTCCTGTCCCGCTAATGACGCCGTCTGGTTTCGGGGGGCAAGTTCGACGTCGTCTCGTGGCTGAGGTGCGGTAGCCCTGCCACCGTCCGCCTGGCTTCGCTGAAGACGGTGGGCAGGGTGGCGCGGTCGCGGATGAACGCCACCGCCGCCAGCGCCAGATAGGCGCCGCTGAACCCGTAGCGAACCGTCTGATCCGTGAGGAAGAGCTGCGTGGAGAAGAGGACAAACAGGAGTCCGGCCTCCAGCAGCGAGATGCTGAGGCTCGCAAAGATGGCGACGGCGAAGGCCGACTGGGCGGCGGTGAGGAGGACCTCCTCCGCCTGGCGCCCGTCCATGGGCAGCGGCGAGAACGTGTGTCCAGAGATGCTATAGGCCACGGGCAGGGTGCCTATGAGGAGGGTCCACTGGTTGACCTTCGAGGATATGAGCATCAGCATGCCGGCCAGAGCCTTCCCCCGGGCGGCCAGGACGGCGGCGATGATGAATTCAGGCGCCTCCGACGCCAGCGGCGCCAGCCACTGTACCAGCAAGAACTCGCTGATGCCCCGGGCCCTGCCGATGTCCACCAGCCCCTCGGCGAAGGGCTCCGCCGACGCGAAGACTACTCCTGCGGCGTAAAGAAAGAGCAGTGCGACGACGACCCGTCGCGGTATGGGGGGCAGTGTCCCGATGGTGTGCGCCGGCCCCACCAGCTCCGGCTCGCTGCTGGGGGCGCGGGAGACGATGTACATGTATCCGACGAAGATACTCATGAGCACCGCCGTGTCCAGCAGGGAGAGATGGCCGCGGATGGGGATGGAGAAGCTGTAGAGGGTCGCGGCACCCAGCGCCACCAGCCCCAGCGACGTGTCGCCGCGCACGCTGAGCGTGGTCTTCTTTGTCTTCAGCCAGAAGATGGCCACCAGGGTAGGCCAGGCAAAGCCCACCAGGAGGCGGTTGGCGCCCGTCATGTTGGCGGTGGCAAAGTGAGCGTTCTGCGGCACGTCAGGCGCCGTCCAGGCGAAGTAGAGGTCCACGGCGTACTCAGGCAGGACGGCGATGAGGGCGATGAGCGCCAGGGCCAGGCCGCGGGAGACGTCGCGCTCTGCCGCCTCCGAGATCCAGGTCAGGAGGAAGGCGGCGGAAAGGATGGCGGTGCCGGAGATCGCGACCGCCACCCCACTCGTGAGCTCGGTGCCGCTCAGCCGGAGAAGGGGGGCTGGGGCGGCGACGACGACGGTGATGCCTACCAGGAGCCAGTTGCGGAGGGGGGAGTTAGTGGCTTGCTGCATTCGCCATCGTGTGGCTGGCCTGCCTGCCGGCCGGCAGGCCGATTACTGGCAGTATAGCACGTGGGCCTGTCGGTTCGCAGGCCTGGCCGGAGATGGCAGGGGGGCGGGCGGCACGCCTAAGGGCCGCCGTGGCGGTGGGCTTTCGCCGCCTGGCGGCGAAGGCCAGGCTTATGGCGTCAAACGAAATGAGTTGTCCACCTCATCCCGTCGGGCCAGACGGGGAGACAAACCTCGTAGGGGCCGACCTTCAGGTCGGCCCTGGGCGGAGCTGAAGCTGCGCCCCTACGGCTCGGATGTGAAGTTATCTTGTTGAAGACGATGTGCCGCGCCTTCGCAGGCCGGTCGCCGCTATCCCTGTGTGGGTTTCCTGGCCGGGCGACGGCGGATGCGCTCGATGGTGATAAGGCGGGCCTCTTTGTCTACGGCGTAGAGGACGCGGTGGAGGCCCGCGCGGAGGCTGTAGCGGCCGGACGCGGTGCGACGCCGGGCGCCGGGGGGCCGGGGATCCGTTTCCAGGGTGTCGAGCGCCTGGTGGATAGCCTCCAGGGCGTTGGGGTCAAGCGCTCCGAAGTCTTCCGAGGCTTTCGCACCGATCTCGACGTGATAGGCGGGACCTTCCGGAGGTTCTATGGCTGTGTCCTCAGACGTTGCCCCGCCGTCGGCGAGTCTCTCTCATAGCTGCCTGCTGGCCTTGCCTCTGCTCGGACGCCGCTGACACTACTCTTCCCTCCTGGGACACCTGTCGGCCGGGGCGGGCGGCCGAGGGCCATGCGTATCTTCATGTTCTCCTGACGTGGCGAGGGGCGCGATTAGGCGGAGCCCCGATCTTCCCTGGCCAAATGTCCTGAAAGGCCGGCGCGGAAGGCCTTGGTTAGCTGTACCCGGTCCGGCTCGCGGCCGGGCGGGTTTCCAGATCAGCCGTGGCGCCGAGAGCGGATAGACGGCCGGTTCCTGGGGGCAGGGTCTCAAGATCCTCCTTGAGCCGGTAGCCGCGCGCCGGGAGGGTCCAGATGAGGTCTTGGGGCGCCCCCAGGAGCTGTAGCTTGTGCCTCAAGTTCCGGACGTGGGCCCGCAGCACCTCACAGGCGCCGGTGCCCGGCTCAAACCCCCAGACGTGCTCGAGCAGTTCGTCGCTGGTGACCACGCGGTCCTTGCGCCACATGAGGTACTCCATGAATGCGCATTCAAAGCGGGTCAGATGGATGTTGCGACCCTGGTACCCCAGCATCCGCCGGACGACATCGAGCTCGACTCCGTGGGCGTGGAGCACGGAGCCTTCCTCCGCGGAGCGGCGGAGCGCCGAGAGGACGGCCTGGAAGACATCGTGGGCTGGAACCGGCCGCTGGAAAACCGCGTCCCGGCCCGGCTTGAGGGAAGATGAGGTGAGGGCCTCAGCACTCTCTTCGGAGCTGACGATGTAGATGACGGGGGGCGTCAGGTCGCCGAGGGCCTCCGCGAGGGCAGCGGCGAACTGTGCTGGGGCCATGTCCCTCACGGCGTCGTCGAAGAGGATGAGGTCGGGGATGAGGCCGCCGTTGTGGTTGAGCCAGTCAAGTCCCTGTGCGGCGGACTCCAGGGGCGCTGCGATGAGGCCCATCTGTCGCGCCGTTGCCACGCGGGCCTCGCACAATACGGGGTCGCCGTGGAGGATCCAGACTATTGGAAGCGGTTCCGCAACCACACGCTATCTGCCCCACGCGCCCCGCCCATATGGGGTCCTCCGGCTGCAATGCTCCCGCACCCGGCACTGCGCGTCTATACTGATTGTTAGGTACCATGCGTACTGTCAAAGTAGCTACCCATCCGGTGAGTGGCTGAAATCCCGCCGATCGAGGGTGATTGGTGCGTTCTTGGTGCGCCTTCGGTCGCCGGATTCGGACGCGACCCCAGCCTAAAGGCTGGGGCATCGAGAGGCGAACTATGCCCCCGCCTTCAGGCGGGGGTCGAGGATTCTCCCACCAACGACCAACCAGTCACCGGAGCTGATGGGTCTGCTGAAATACCTTTTGCGGCAGCCCCGCCATTCCGAGTCCGCCCCGGCGGACGAAGAATCTGATTCATACAGGCCCTTCGCTTCGCTCAGGGCGACAGAACAGAAGGGCGTTTCTCAACACATGCTATCTGACAAGTGCCTGCGCGCCGCCGCCCTAACTAGTCGAGCAGTCCTTCCCGGAGGGCGCGCACGCCTGCCTCGGTGCGGGAGGCCGCGCCCATCTTGCTGAGGATGTTCGCGAGGTGCTTGCTGGCGGTCAGAGTGCTGATGCTCAGTTCGACGCCGATCTCCTTGTCCGCTTTGCCGGCTGCCACCAAATGGAGGACGGTGAGCTCACGGAAGGTCAGGCCGTAGGGATTCCCTCGCTCCATCTGGCGCTCTACTCTGGCTTCCAGTTCCTCCCTCGCCTTCTCAAGGGCCTCCTCCGCCTGCTTGCGCTCGGTGAGGTCGCGTAGTGCGGCCACGGTGACCATCTTTCCCTGGTATGGGATGGGTCTGCCGCATACTTCAACGGGGAAAGTGGTTCCGTCTTTCCTCAGGCCTGTGAATTCGAAAGGCTCTCGAGACTTCGACACGATACTCTGCAAGACTGCATCGCGGGACTCGGGCGCCACAAAGTCCAGCACGTGCATTCTGATGGCCTCAGAGAGTTCGTAGCCGAACATGGCGGCCAACGCCTGATTTGCCTCGAGCATCGTGCCCTTTCTGTGAATCGCAATCCCCTCAAAACTTGCTTCAGATAGTGTGCGGAATCTCCTCTCGCTCTCCCGCAGCGCCTCCTCCGCCCGCATGCGCTCGACGACGCGGCCTAGTCGCTCGGCGATTGTGTTGATGAGGATTCTCTCCTCCTTGAGGAAAGGCCCCTCGTCGCTCTCTGGCCTTTCGTCTAGGTAGCAGACTTCTACGTTGCCGCTGCGCTCCCCATGAACGACGATGTCGCAGCTCTGCCTCCATGGAGTTTCCCTGAAGTTCTCGGTCGCGAACTCTCGACCGTCTAGGATGATCCGTGCGCAGGCAGTTATCGGATACTGCCAGGCCGGGCGAAGGAGAGCAGTCGTTCCCTGGAGTATTTCGTCCACAGAGATGCTGGGGTTCTGAAGCAGATTGGAGAGGCGACGGAGGCAGGTTAGTTCCTTGAAGCGCTCGCCAAGTTCATGCATGCGCCGTCGCAGCGCCTCCTCCGCCCGCTTGCGCTCGGTGTTGTTCCTGCTTCTGGCAGGGTGAGAGCCGTTTGTCTGAGCGGTCTTCTTCTGGATCATGGCGCAATGCCCCCTGAAAGACTTGTGGGGTGGAACAGGCGATCAGTTCGTTGAAGAGGCGGTGGTAGCGACTGGCAAGAAAGGACGGCGGGCTGCGAAGTCCTCAGCCGCCGGGTAGCGCCGGGAGCGCAGGCCCTGCGCGGCCGGGAGGAGTACAGCGGAAGACCCGTGTTCAAGGCCACGCCTCCTTGAGGACGTGGCGCTCAAGGCCGGCCTGAGTGGCCTAGGGCGTCAGACCGCTGGGTCCGGACCGCATCTCAATGTCCCAGAGGCCGGAAACCGGCTCCGGCTAGCCGTTGTGGGACAGGGCGATCGTACTCCCGCGGGGCGGCTTGTCAAGGCGCACGCGTGCGATGCGTGATGCGAACCAGGCCGATTGGGCTGCGCCCGCTTCGCGTTGACAGCCGACCTGGCTGGCCGCTACACTGGCATTCTGGCGCGAGCCTGTAGCGCTCAGGCGGGGGGACGGCCGCGGGGCCGTTCCCTTTTGTCCCGACCATCCATCTACCAGGAAAGCCGCCGTGCCCAGTCGCAGCAAGAAGGAGTGGTTGGAGGGCCCCCCCCGCAAAGCGGTGGAGCGCTCCCCCGGGCGGCCGGACCCCTTCGAGACCAGCTCCGGGGCCGAGGTGGACGTCCTCTATACCCCTGAGGACCTGGCCCCCTGGGATTACCTGGAGAAGGTGGGCTTCCCCGGCCAGTATCCCTACACGCGCGGCGTCCAGCCGACCATGTATCGGGGCCGGCTCTGGACCATGCGCCAGTATGCCGGCTTCGCCGACGCTGAGGAGTCCAACCGCCGCTATCGCTACCTGCTGG
>Ga0315279_10001566_pt1 | contig 37606 bp, 24 predicted proteins | sample YL17G06_20_MG_FD_203694 | JGI IMG/M metagenome (GOLD analysis project Ga0315279, IMG submission 203694) | Sediment microbial communities from Yellowstone Lake, YNP, Wyoming, USA - YL17G06_20 | ecosystem: Environmental > Aquatic > Freshwater > Lake > Sediment | place: USA: Wyoming | collected...
TCCATGGGCAGGTCCCGGTGGACAAATATCTGCGATTGCTTGGTACCATGGATCTGTGCCTCGCGCCCAGCGTTACTGCCGCGGACGGCGACACCGAGGGCGGCGCCCCGGTCACGGTCATCGAAGCACAGGTCGCCGGCATACCGGTCATAGGCTCAACGCATTGCGATATTCCCGCGATCGTTGCGCACGGGGAAACCGGCCTTTTATGCCCGGAGCGCGACGTAGAGGCATTAGCGCACAATCTCGGCATGCTCGCGAATGATCGGGATTTGCGGATGCGAATGGGGGATGCCGCGGCCCGCCGGGCCGCGGAAAACCATGATATCCGCAAGCAGGTGCTTGCTCTTACGGAACTGTACCGTTCGCTGCTTCCGGAGCTTCCATGAACGGGAAAGCGTCGGAAGTCCAAGGCCTGGGACCGGCGGGCGGCGAACGCCTGGGCACGAAGGCGGTGCGCGGATCGCTGTGGATTTCGCTCTCCACCGCGATCTCCGTGGGCGTTCAGGCATTGTCGATGATTATCCTGGCCCGCATGCTGACGCCGGCGGATTTCGGGCTTTTCGCCATGCTCATGGTGTTTGCCGGACTGCTGCGGGCCGTGGCCGACTTCGGCGTGGGCAACGCCATCATCCAGCGCCAAACGGCCACGCAATCGCAATTGTCAAGCATGTACTGGCTGTCAATCGCCGGCGGCGTTGCGCTCTGCGCGCTCTTTATCGCGATCAGCCCGCTGGCCGCCGCATTCTACCACCAACCCGCCATCAATGCGCTGGCCCCCTGGATCGCCGCGACGTTCCTGCTTGCGCCTCTGGGAAGCCAATTCGGTTCGCTTTTACAGCGCGACCTGCGCAATGCACGGATCGCCATCATCGAAATTTCCGCCAACTGCGCCGGGCTTGGTACGGCGATCTGGCTGGCCTGGCGCGGGACCGGCGCTCTGGCGCTGGTCGGACAGTTGCTGGCCATGTCCGCGGTCCGCTCCGCAATGCAGATCGTGCTAGGCCGGCGCGCGTGGCGCCCGGATATCCATTTCTCGCCGGCCGGACTACGCCCCCTGCTCTCGTTCAGCGGATTTCAAAGCGGGGAGCGGATCGCCAATTTCATCGCGGCCAATGCCGACTATTTCGTCATCGGCCGGTTCTGCGGCGCCGGCGCGCTTGGCTTTTATAAAATGGCCTTTGATATCATCACGCTCCCGCTTCGGTTTGTCAACCCCATCGGCAACCAGGTCATGTTTCCGGCGTTCGCGCGGAAGCAAGACGATACCGCCGTGATCACCAATGCGTTTTTAAAAGTCGCGCAAGGGTCAGGATGGGCGGCATTCCCGTTTTATGCGGCCTGCGCCGCGGTTTCCGGCCTTCTGGTCCGGGCAATCTGCGGCAGCGGATGGACCGAATCGGCCGTGCTTTTGGCGCTCATGGTCCCCATGGGTATTGCCAAATTCATCAGCGTCCCATCGGCAATCATGGCATTGGCAAAAGGAATGGTGAAGATCGGATTCAAATGGAATTGCATCGCCGCTCTGTGCAACATGGCCCTGTTCCCCATGGCCGCCTATTGGCAGGGCGCGCGCGGCGTGGCTGCGATATTTTCCGTGCTGTCCGTCGCCTACGTTGTCATCAGCTATCGTGACTTCATAGGCAAAACCATCGGCCTGCGGGCCTCGGCGTATCTTGCGGAGATCGGAAAGCCGCTGACGGCGGCCTGCATAGCGGGGATCGCGGCCTGGCTCGCAACGCATGGCCTGCGCAGTGCCGGCATCGGGGAATTATGGGCCCAGGCGATTATGGCCTGCGCGTGCGGGCTGATCTGCTATGGGGGATTGGCGTGGTGGTGGATGAGAAGGAAAAGGGGGGATTAGGCGGCGGATTTTTGGAGCAGGATGCGGATGCGGGCTATTGCTTGCGAACAACCGCCATATATGCCCACGTGTACCGTTCGTTTTTAAAAAGCCGATCCAGCACAAGTCCGGAAATCTGGATGCAAAATCCAATCACCGGAATAATGGGGATATATTTCATCGGCCCTTTATGAAAGTGGTAAAGGACCGTTGTTGATAGCTGGGCAACGGTGACAAAGAAGCCGGATAATGCTTTTATTTCAAGAATTTCAAAACCGGTTTTTCGAAAAAGATATTCAATTGCGTATTTCGAAAATCGGAAGAAATCGCGCGGCTCTTCATGCAAATACCAGATGAAGGGAATACCATAGATCGCAACGCCTCCCTTTTTTAATATCCGATGGCATTCGCGCAAGGCGATTTCCGGCTCTTCAAGATGTTCCATAACCGCGGTACAGATCACGGAATCGGCGGCGTCCGATTGTATTCCGGTCGCGTAGGCTGTGGCCATAATGTCAATATTGTATTTCTCATTGATAGGGCAGTGATGGTCGATGCCTATATATTTCGTTGAATGCGCCTCGATCAGCCGGCTATATGGCTTTATGCCGCAGCCGATGTCGATGACAAGCCCATGGAGATGTTGAGCCGCAGCGCGCTTGAATTCACGAAAGAAAACAGCGTGCACGAGCCAGTTTCGGGAATTGATGGTGGGGATGTCACTTAGACGAGCTGGCATGTATTAGAAACTTCTGGCTGAATAGAATGCCGTTATCACGCTATTCCAGGCTCTTTGGGACCCGCCATTCGTGGGCTTCTTCAGAATTAATCGAAAAGTATTATAACCAGGGCTTACTGGAAAGCATTTCGTCTGGAAAAAAGTGGCGCATTTTTGATAATCTCCATATATAGTATAAAACAATTCATCTTCCGCCATGGAATTTTTATTAGTCACAAGGCCGGTGATTGTCATATCAGTGGCGCTTTCAACGAATTGAATACTTGAGGATGCATTTACTATTACAAACCCATTTGCAGGAATATTCATAGTTACTGATAAAACGGTATTTTCGCCTGTAATTGTATAATAATGGCCGATATGGTCATTAAAGACATAATAATTTATCCCACTTAAATACAAAGAATCATGCGTATGGTCCCCTTTCGCGACCTGATCGGCATTCGCTCCTACGTCCCCATTTGCATTAAGATTCTCGAATGTCACTCCAGTTGCTCCTATATAATTCGCATGCGTATGATCGCTTCTTGCCACGGAATCCTTTGACCCGGTCCCGGCGAATTTAGCGTTGACGGTCACGTTTCCGGTCCCGCCTGCGGGCGAGACGCTTACTCCGGCGCCCGGGGTTATCTGTGTCACGCCTGCCGTGCCCGTGCTTCCCACGCTATCATTTGCCCACCCGTATCCCGTTGCCGTTTTTTTCCATGCCTGTCCGGTTGCTCCGCCAGTCCATAAGGGGTTGACTTTTGTGGTGTCGGCTTTCCGCTTGAGACTGTCGTTTATTGCGGCGATTTTAGCGGGCACGGTAGGATCGGTTTCCGGGAGATTGGTGAGTCCCGCGCCGCTGCCATTGAATTTTGTTCCGGTCACTTCGCCGGTTACGGACACATTGCCGTCTTTGGCGGTAATGTTCTTATTATTGGGCATCTCGATATAAAAATTCCCATTCGATGCATCACCGGTCCAGCCGACCTTGGCGGTCTGGTTCGTTCCCGTGGTGTCCCAGAATTGAATTCCCGACTTAGGCTGCTGGGCAAATGTCGATAGAGAAAAGATGGTAATGATCGCCAATGCACGCATAGTGGTTCTCCTTGGCTTTATCTGTATGGTTATCATGCTCATTCTTACATACCTCTTGTATTCAGCTCCCGCCGCTCTCCATCCCCCGCCGTAGCCGCTTCAGAGAAGGTCGGCCGATCTGACCATTGGGTTGCTCCAGATTACCATTTCCCTTACGGTTTGCCGCGCCTTCCGCTGACCTCTGAGGCTCTGACATCTGCCGCTCCTGTCTTGTTCGTACGTTCGTTGCCTTATCTCCGTTGTATCGGTATCGTGACTTTCCCGCCTACATTCAGATTATCAAGATTGTATCGACCTTCTGCCGGTATAATGATAACTCCCGCGCCTGGCGATCCGGACGCCTGCTTTATCATGGCGTTAAGGCTTTGCGTTGTGGCTATGCTGATCGTTTGAATTGAAACCGAAGGGCTGAAATTGGCAATGATGCCGGCATTGCCGCGAATGATGAATTTCAGCGGATTTGCATTTCCCGTTGTGTCCCCGCTCCAGTTCCCGAAAGTATAGCCAAGACCGGCCTGCGGTGTGATGGTCACCGTATCACCATAGGCATATTTCGTTTTATTCGGGCTAAGGCCGATGGCGCCGGCGGAAAGGGGCGAACATACCGCCGACAAGGTGAAGGTGTCCGGCCGTATGAAGATTGCGGAAATTGTTGTGTTTCCATTTCGCAACAGGACCGTCGTTGCCTGCGATGTGGAATCTTTGATGATCGCAGTACCGGTCCCGGCTGTTTTCCGCCAAACCTTGAAGGCATAACCGAGGCCCGTTGCCGGACTGGCGGAGATTGATATGGTATCGAAATAGCCAACGGCGCTGTCATGCGCGATATTGATGCCGCCGCCTTCCGCGGGCGATTTCTGCACCGATAATGTGCAGATGATCTTATCAAAATGTGCAATCAGGCTCTTTATCGTATCAATGGTGATGGACGTCGCGCTATCCAGCGATGCGGACGCGCCTTCCCACCGGGAGAACCGATAGCCGGTGGCAGCATGCGCCGTAACGCTGACCGATGCACCCTTCACATACGAAGTCGAATCCGGGCTCTTGCTCACCGTGCCGGCCGCGGTCGGCAGAATGGAAATGAGAAGCGGAAAACGCCCAATCCGCGCGAAGTTCGCCTCGATGATAAGCGAACTGTCTGCGAAGAGCTTGATGGTGTCGCGCGATTTCATCGCATCAGGGACCGAGCCGGACCATCCGGCAAAATAGCATTGCGATTTCGGCTTGGCGATAAGCGTGATGGAATCGTGAAAGGCGAAGGTGTCGCGCGCGGGTGATTTGATGATTTCACCGTATGAGGTGTCGTTAACATTCGCGATGACCGTCAGGCTTTTTGATGCGAACGTCACGGCGATCGTATGATTGGAGGCCACCGATGCGAAGGTATACGATCCCGCCAAACGGGCGGGCTGGTTTTCCGCTCCGTCAATGAGTACCCGGCTGGTCTGATGGCCGATTGCCGGCTGGAAATCAAACCGCACGGAAGAATTCAGCGCCGCTGAAACGGTGGTGTCCCGCGCAAGCGATACGGATCCGAAAGCAATGGTCCCGTTTCCGGTGACGTCTATGGTGATGGAATACGAGCTTGCAAGGATGGAAAGATGCGCGGAATCGGAGAGATCGTTGCCATAGCCATTGCTGACTTTGGCCTGATAATACCCCGTATCCTCGCTGGAAAAATTATCGATGACCAGATTGTTGCCCGCGGCATCGGGGACCAGGGTCCCGTTTTTATACCATTGATAGACGAGGTCTGTGCCGATTGCGCGCGTGCGAAGGATCACCGTCATCCCCGCCACGGCCGCGGTGTCGTGCGGATGGGTCGTGATTATCGGCGCGCCGGCCGCCTGGAGGGCGCAATGGGCGGCATCGCTGGTATCGGAAAATCCATTTGTGTCGGCAACCACACACCAGTATGCGCCGGTATCGGTGACGGCTATATTGTCAATTGTCAATCCGGCCGACGTCTTGCCGGCTATCACGGAACCGCCTTTGTACCATTGGTACTTCAACTGCCCAGTCCCGCCGTCGGCGGCGATGAAGAAGACGGCGCGGCCGCCCAGGGTGACTTGAGCGTCCAGCGGCTGCGTGGTGACGGCGGGGATCTTGACGATCGTAATATTCAATACAAACTCATCGGAGCCATTATGGTGCCAGGCGGTGATGGTATAGGCCGTTTTCGCATGCACCGAATCAGGGGTCCCGGTGATGGCGCCATAATGCCTGCTGATGGCCAAGCCATGGGGGAGAGAAGGCTCGGAATAAAATGAATCCGCTCCGCCATTAAACGTAGGAGATATTGGAGAAATGGGCTTTGTCGCATAAAAAACCAGGTCGGCGTTCGGGTATTTCAGGTTTGACGGAGGAATGTCGGTAGGCCTTGTCGGCGGCGCGCAATGCAGCAGAAGAAGGAACAGCACCCCAATGATGGATATATAGAATGTGCGCATGGCATTATTCCCGGTAAGACGAAGAAATATAGGTGATTTACAGCGTGGAATACAATACTGTCTGAAATCCTGCTTTATTGAACATAATGGCACTTCACGCAGAATTCCGGAGCTTTATTCCCTCGCGCCATCATCCGCCATTTCCGGAATTCCGCGCTGTTCATGCATTCCATCAATCCGCGGCTTAAAACATTCCCGAAATTCATGATCTTGGGAAACGGTTTAGCGCAGCAGGGGGCCAGGTATCCGTCCCAGGTGATGTACATTGAATTCCATGGATACGGGCAGGTGGCAAAGCCTTTTTTAATGCCGGATTTAAGGGCGACAATGCGGACATTTTTGCTGTTGCCATGGGCGATTGCCCTTTGGATCGCGTCACGATATCCGGAGGACTGATAATAGCGATATACCGATATATCCTTGTCCGTCGCTACCAGGTTCCAGGTGTTGAGATACAGTTCATGGATGGATAATCGCGCTGCCAGGTCGATCAGTTGCGGGATCTGTTGCGCGTTGTCTTCCATAACGACCATATTCAGCTTGACTTGCGCGCGTTGCCCGGCGCAGAGACGGGTGATTTCGCTGAGGTTGGAAGCGAATGCCGCATAATCGCCCTTGTTCCTGATTTTCTCGAAGGTTTCGCCAATACCGTCGGTGGAAATCTGGATGGTGTCGACCATGCCGGCGATCTTCCCGATGATGGCCGGTGCATTGGGCAGAAGCGCATTGGTCGAAAGGAAGATCGCCACGCCCCGGTTTCTGGCGCGGATATGCTCGATCAGCGGAACGAGATGCGGGTAGAGCAGCGGCTCGCCAAGTCCGGTCAGCGCCAGAGAGTCGAGGTAGATGTGCGATTCGTCAATAAGCCTCTTCGCGGACGGGAGGTCCATGTGGCCGGTGTCCATCTGTTTTCCCAGCGAGTATTCGCGCGCGCAGGTGATGCAGCGCAACTGGCACAGGTTCGTGACTTCGAGCATCAGCGATGTGGGGTGGGGGAGCGCCGGTCTTCGGCGCATGCGCGCGATCCGGAAGGCGGCGGCGTTGGTCGCGTAGCGCAGCGCGTCAAGTCCGCGCGGCAGGTGCCGGATGCGGCGGAGGACGATGTTGATGATTCTGGCGCTGAGCATGGAAATTCCGTCTATCGATAAATAAATTTTGCCGTGCACCTGTCGCATACGATCGTCTGCGTTCGCCTGGCCGGATCGATCTTCGACCTCAGCCTTGCTTCACGATACAGCGCATTGTTCCAGGAGAGCGGGAAACCATCATCCAGCGCATTGCCCCAGTCCGGAATGTCGTAGAGGCAGCAGGGCGTGACGCCGCCATTGACATTAACGATTGCCGTTCGCCAGAGCCAGAAACAGGGCCTTCGCTTTCGTGTGACATCAAGCGCTGACGCCGGCATCGCCAGTTTCCTGTACAACGGATTGCGGGGCAACCATTCCTCCTGCAACGCGGGCTGTACGCCGGCTGAATAGAAATTCAGGTTGCCAAACCGGACCTCATCCGCGCCGGCCTGAAGCACGGTCTCGCGGATTTCATCGAGTTGGCGCTCGTTGTGCCTGGTCACCAGACATTGCCATTCGATGCGGGGCGTCCGGGATCCCGCCTTCTTTTTCGCGGCAACAAGCGCATGCAGGTTGCCGAACACCTTTTCGATCCGGCCGCCTTTGCGATAGCGCTCGTAAACCTCCTGCGTGATGCCGTCACCGGAAATGATCAGGTGCTCCAGCCCGCATTCCACGCATTGTGCCGCGTCAATGGGAAGGTTGAAATTGGTGCTGACGACCGTCCCGATATTGCGTTGGGAATTCAGGCCTATGATGCGGTATATATCGCGGTTAAGAAACGGTTCGCCCCAATCATAGAGAAAAACCTGGAACAAGTATGGCGCGAGCGGTTCGATAAGCCTGCGATAATTCTCGAATGTCATGCGGTTTTCACGCGGAACCCCTTCGCCCCTGCCGGTCTGGCACAGCGGGCAGTGGAGATTGCAGGTATTGCTGATTTCCACGAAAAGGAAATAAGGGAGTAGTCCGGCCATGTCCGGATTGTTCATAAGCAGGCGGGATTCAACGCGCGCCGCGTTGACCAGCTTCCCGAATGTCGCATGCCGCAGATACAGTGCGAGATACCGTGCGTATCGCTGGAGCTGTTCTTTGCGCATGATCTAAGCTACAATAATGCGTTTATGAAACGCAATCTCTGCTGATGGCCCATAGCGGGGATCGTGGCATCTTCGGGATATCGATAGCGGCCTGGGCCGATCAATGTATCGTCGCCAACGTCACGTGCGGCGGCGTTTCTTCAGAGAATGGTACACGCGTCGAAGCACCGTCAAGCCGAACCCGCGGTACAACTCGCGGGCGGTCCGGTATAACCACTTCGTCGTGGCCGCGATTTCCAATTCCGTAAGAAATGATCGCGTGTCTCTCAACCGATGGTACAGCTCACATGTAGAACACGGCAGGTCATCGCGGCAAGGCGCTTGTCCCAGGAGGAGGCGCCGGGCGTAGCTGATTTTCTCGCCGTTGATGGCCGTGACGTAGCCATCCGTGAACGCGTTTCCGCCGAACTCAGCCCAGCTATTCCAGCAGCATCCCAGGATCCTGCCGTCCCAGTTGACCTTGGGACTGTGCCACAGCTGGAAACAGGTGGACCGCATGTAGTCGCGACCGGTGAGAGACGCATACTCCTCGCGGGTCGTCGCGATCCATCCAGTGTGCGCTTTGACAAACCTTGGATCCCGGATCGGGGACAGCTTGGAGTCCCATGACATCTTGGGGATAAAAGCCATGCCGAGTTCCCTGGCCATCTCCTTGGCGCGGGGGATCTCATGTTCGTTGTGTCCAAAGACAACGAATTGCCACGTGAGCCGCGGATACATGGATCGATGCTTCTTCTTGCATTCGTTTAGTGTGCGGATGTTCTCCAGGACCCGCCGAAGGTCTCCGCCGACGCGATACTGCCTGTAGGTGTCTTCTGTCGCGCCGTCTATGGAGCAGGTCAGGGACCGGAACCCGTATGCGGCGAGGCCATCAAGGACGTTGGTCTTGACGGTGTTCATATTGGCGCCGCTGTCGCAGCGGAGGGTGAGCCCTCGTTCGCGGGCAAGCCTGATTACGTCGAGAAGCTCCGGATTCAGGAACATCTCCCCGCGGTTCTCGAACTCAACGGAGCGGATCTGCGGGTTGGCGTCAAGGAGCCGGCCGAAGCTGTCGGCATGAAGGTGTCCGCAACCTACTGCGGGAGGATAGCCATTGCTGGTTGTGGGACAGGTAGGGCAGCGGAGCTGGCAGCTCGCGTTGGCGTCGATGGTCAGGCAAAGAGGGGATGCGCTGCTCTGTGTACTCACGATCCGACTTCGCTTTCCTTCATCAAATTGAAATGATAGAAAAATATAGAAGATGGCAGCAATATGTTATTTTTAATGGAAAACAATCCGATTTTCCATCATTGAAACGTACTAATATACATAGCAACAATGTACGCGCTCCGTAGTAATCATAGGTAAAACACTGCGAATTTGAAAGATGGCGTATAATATGGTTTTTGATGTTATTATGCCAACATACGATAATCTTGAAGAGCTGAAAGCGTGCCTGGCGGGATTTGGCGCGCAAAGTTTTAAGGATTTCCGCCTATGCGTCTGCGTTGATGGCTCGCGCGATGGGACTCTCGAATATTTGCGCAATACACATTGCTCTTTTCCAATGGATGTGCTCCATCATCCTCGGTTCCAGCATATTGGCAGAAATGCCACGCGTAATTTAGCATTGCCGCTGTTAAAAGCGGAATATGTGCTACTTTTTGATTCTGATGCCAAGCCCGTCCCGGAATTGCTGGCAAAGCATCTTGAGGTTCTTTCTGGAAAAAACGTAATCTCTTCGGGCATACTGTATTATTCAAATACGGACCAGAACCCGTGGGCCTGGTATTTATCCACGCGTACCCGGTATCATTCCCCACAGGGGTCTCTATTGCCCTATTCTCATTTTGCAAGCGGCAACGTTGCTTTTAAAGCAAAATATTTTATTGAGCTTGGCGGCCAGGATGCCGCCATGCGCAATTATGGCGGCGGCGATATTGAATTCGGTATCCGGCTCTGGGACCGGTATCATTTACCGATAGTTAATAATGCGCATGCGTGTGGCTATTCGACCATGAACAAAAAACTCGATTTTGCTTTAAGCCAGTTATACGAATTCGGTAAGTATAATCTGCCGTATATTCATGGTAAGCACCCCGGCCATCGGCACATCTACAACCTTTATTTAATGGCGGGCAAAGGCCTTTTGCCTTTCATGTACCGCATGGTGATGCGGCCGCGGATCCAACGGTTCTTTATAAAGAAAGCTGGAGCGCTTCCTTTGATAATGCGGAAATGGGCCATCCATTATTCAGCTGCCGTGAGTATTTGTGAGGGATTTAAAAATCGAATAGCATAGAGGCTGGTTCATGCGCGCGGCTTATTACTGGCGGATTCTTCTTGTGGTAACATGGGTGGTCGGATTTCCTTTATTTTGCTGTCCCAACCCTTTTCATCCTACGTTCACTTTATCTATTTCCATTGAGGGAAACGGTTCGGTTTCGCAGGAACCCGACGAATCCATTTTGAAGGCGGGATGCAGGGTCACGCTGACGGCAATCCCGGATTCCGGCTGGCTGTTCGTGGGCTGGTTCGGTGATGTTCCGTCGACCGAAAATCCATATGCTTTTTCCATCGGCCGCGATCTCACGATCACCGCGCATTTCATACGTAAACCGGCTGATGCAGACCTCGCTTTCATCCCCGCGCGCGGCGGCAGTTTTTCCATGGGGTCAAATGCCGCGGGGGCCGGTGGTGACGAACGTCCCGCGCATACGGTGCGATTTACCTATGACTATTTCATCGGCGTCCACGAAGTGGCGCAGAAAGAGTTCCGCGATGTGATGGGCTATGATCCGGCGTCGTCCGCGGCCTCCGGGCGCGGCGACAGCTTTCCGGTCTTCAACCTCACCTGGTACGAGGCCGCGCTCTACTGCAATGCGAAAAGTAAAGTCGCCGGCTATGATACGGTCTACGCCTACACGGCGCGATGCCCCGGCAACGGCAATTGCCCGTATGTGCTGGAAAATCTGACGATACGGTATGGCGCCTTCGGCTACCGGTTGCCCACGGAAGCCGAGTGGGAGTATGCCTGCCGCGCGCACAGCGCCGCCGACTGCTGGTGGGGCGCCGCGCCGGCGGACTCCTTTGCCTGGTACAACGTCAACAGCGGTGATCATGCGCATGTTGTTAATGGCTGGCGGCCGAACGCCTTCGGTACCTGCGATATGGCGGGCAATGTCGCCGAATGGGTGAACGACTGGCTCGGGGCGTATGGGGATTCGGCCGCCGTCGATCCCGTGGGGCCCCGGGGCCTGCCCCAGGAGACGTTCGAGAATTCCTGGGAACGGCCCATCCGCGGCGGCTCTTTCCGTCTGGGAAGTTCGTTCCTGCGGTCGAGCTGCCGCCGCGGCCCGTATGCCGCCAGCGCGCGCGCGGTGCAGGACGACATCGGGTTCCGCGTGGCCCTGGGCGCTTTTTTCCCGCACGACGCGGCGTATCGCCAACCGGCGCTCGATTCGCTTGACATTCGTGATGTGTGCCTGAAATCCGCGCTGGTCTCCTTCATCGGCACGACCCATGTCAAGCTGGTCTTCGTGCGCATGGAGCGCGGGGTGCGGCAGTTGTGGTATATTGATTTTTCGGAGCCGGCGCCCATGCCGCGGCTGCTTGCGGACACCATGCAGCCGCACCAGCCCGTCATTTCCCCCGATGGCCGGTTCGTCGCCTACAGTTCGCTGGGCGAAGGCTATATGGGCCGGTCGCAATTCACCGTGCGCGCACTGGATACCGCATCGCGGAAGAGAACGGTGACCCCCCGCGATCGCAATGCCTTTCTCCCCCGCTGGTGGGTGGACCGCGCAACCGGCGATACGTCCATCATCTATACCGACGGCGCATCGCTGGACAACACGGTGCAATGGTCCGGCGAACAGACCTGGATCCAGGACATGGCGGGCGATGCATTCAACGGAGCGCCGCGGGTACTGTGGCCGCGCGGCTCCTATCACGGCGGTCGTTCCAGCGACGGCCGGTTTCTGGGCACCGGGTATCCGAGATCAAAGCTTGTCGATATGGGAATCCCCGACACGAACCTGCCGCTCTTCATCACGCCGTATAACGGACGGGACGACAATCCGCAGACATGCAATCTCTCCATGTCGCCGTCGCTTGCCGATCCCGGCGACGCCATGCTCCTGGATTTCGGGTATCCCCGCGTCAGCACGCTCGTGGGCGCGTCCTATGGTTTTCATGCCGTGATTTTCATCTGCACACCGCGCTATCTGACGTCACAGAATGTCAAGGCCTGGTTCATGGTCCCATCGGCGTATGAACAGTGGGACGACGTGGAGTACACCAACCATCCGCGTTTCGGCGCTGCCATGGCGCGCACCGAAGGCGATGCGGCGTCCAATACGGTTTTTTGCATCGATCTTGCGGATTCCGCGTATCTCAGGATAGCCGCCGGGACCGACATTCGCGAACCGTGGCTGTGGATCGATCCGGCCGACGTTGCCGAAGTCCCGGACCCGTATGCATTCTTCGGGCAATACGATCTTCCGGTGGAAACCTACAGCCAGGCGATACTGGCGCAGAAACTTCGGCTGTTCTGGAAGCGGCGTTCGCAGGTGGATTGCATCATTATCGGCGGCTCCGAAGCGCTCTGCGGCGTGGATCCGGGGTCCATGCCCGGCTTTACGGCGCTCAACTGCGCGCACCATGCTTCCAACATGCCGATAAGCATGTACATGGCAACACGTTACGCATTGACACATGCGCCCGGGCTGCGCGCCGTGGTGGTCGACCTGCTGGCGGGATTTCTCGGTGTTGATGCATGGAAACCGCCGGCACGGCTCAGCGGCTGGTACGATAGCAAAGGGTTTGAGCTCGATTCGGCGAACGATTTCTGGCGATCGGGCGTGCCGCCGGCCGTGACCGGCAAAATAGCGCTGTTCGATTCGTCAAGCTGGCCGTTCGCGGACGCCAACGGATACCCGCGCATGGAAGCAACCGGCGGCTGGGGCGATACGATCATTGACGGCAGGGACTACGCGCTGTCCGATTCGCTGGTGCGCGCGTCGCTTGGATGTCTTCGGGCGATCGTTGACGCGGCCGCCGCCGAGAGCGTGGCGGTGCTGGCCGTCAATTTCCCCGAGAACCCGCTGTACCGTATGAGCAGCATGGCCGGCCGCTACGGGCCGTCGCCGGCAACGTACGATTCCCTGACAACATGGCTTTCGGCGCTTGAATCATCGCACCCCAATTTCCATTTTTATGACGCCAATGCGCGCGGGCTGCATGATTATGCGAACGCCGAGGCCCAGGACTGCGATCATCTGGACCGCCTGGGCGCGGCAAAGCTCAGCGCGCGGATTGACAGCGTGCTCCGGCGGATCGTCATCAAATGAGGGCCCGGTGTCGCAATTGACCATACTGAAAAACACGGGCGCGTCGCGCGACGAATGGGAGCGCGTCGCCCGGGCCTGCGAGTATGCGACGTTTTTCCATACGCCGTTGTGGCACGAGCTGTGCGCACATATGGGCGCGCGTTTCAAGCCTGCAGCACGCGTTATGATCTTCAGCGACGGATGCGCCGCGGTCCTGGTCGCGGGCCGGGACAACCGCCGGTTGCGGTCGATGCTGCATTCGTCGCCGGCCGGCACCTACGGCGGCTGGATCAGCGACAAACCGTTGACACCCGCGCATGCCCGTCTGCTGGCGGAACTGATCGCCGGATACCGGGCCATAGCATGGCGCGAAAATCCGTTTGACCCGCTGGCGGGCCGGTACGACATTCCGGGCGCGGTTGAAGATTTTACGCACGCGTATTGCGTGAGCGCGCCGGGAGACGATCCGCTGCGCGGCGCGAGCGGCGGGCATCGCCGCGCCGTGCGTCAGGCGCGCGAACACGGCATTACCGTCCGCATCGGAGGGTCCATCGATGATTGGCGCGGGCATTTCGACGCCTACCGATCGTCGCTTGCGCGATGGATCGGCCGCCGGCTGCGCATCGGATCGCGCTATTCCTGGGAGTTCTTTTCCGCGCTGGCACAAGCGGATTCGCCGCATATCAGGCTCTGGATCGCGGAGCGACATGGCAAATTGCTTTCCAGCATGGTAACATTCTACTGGAACCGGCATGCCGTTGCCTGGCATGGCGGCGCGCATGCGGAATCGTTCCACTTTCGGCCCAATGACCTGCTGCTGGAGAGCTTCGTGCGCGATGCGCGGGAACAAGGGTATCGGCATATTGACCTGAACCCGTCGGCCGGACTTGACAATGTGGCCGCTTTCAAGGACCATCTGGGGGCTTCGCGATTGCCGCATCGTGTGTTGATCAGGCGGCCGCTGTGGGCCGCGATCATAGCGCGGCTTCGGTCGCGTGGGCGCCGAATATGAAGAACGATCCGCAATCCTTCCACGGCAGGCGATCCGCCATTGCGCAGGCTGGGGCGGCCGTTGGCTGTATTGCCGGCTGCGTTGCGTGGATCGTTTCATGCGCCAATCCCGTTGAGCATGCGCAAAAGCCGGTGCTCACGACCATCACAACCGATACCACCATCGCCGCCAACGACAACGTCTGCCTGCAGGCGCACGCCACGCGCGGCCGCGAGCCGGCGGCCGAATATCGTTGGTCAATCGACGGCGGTATCACCGCCGACACCGCCGGCGGAACCTGGTGCCGGTCGTGGCTGCCGTCCGATGCCGCAGAGCAGCAGGTGCTGGTATGGGCGCTCTTTGCGGACGGGGAAGTCGCCGGCCCGGAAACCATACGGGTCACTATTGACGGATGCAAACCACTGATCGCGCTGCCCGCCGATACGATCGTGGCCGCCGGCGAATCCCTGCGGGTCACGGCAACGGTGCGTTCCGCCTGCGCCGGCATTGCCGGATATCGATGGTCGTTTGACGGCGGCGTGACCTTCGCGGACACAACGCGGTCGCTTGCCAATGCGCACGCATGGTCGGTCGCCGACACCGGCATGCGGGGGATAGCGCTGTGGGTCACCGACGCCGCCGGGAACAGGTCGCCCGCGGATGTCATGCGCGTGCGGGTCATCGACTGTTTTGCCGATCTGCGGCTGCCGCCGGACACGGCCCTTGTTGTGGGCGACACGCTGACGATTACGGCCGCCATGATCGCCCATCGCAATCCCATCGCGTTCTATGTCTGGTCCTCGCGCAGCGCACCCGCCGATACGACGCATGTTCCGCGAATTGTCAAGATATGGGGGCCGGGTGAATCCGGCGTTGACACCGTCATCGCCAAGGCGTGCGATATGGCCGGCCATTATTCGCGCCCCGACACCATGGTCGTCACGGTGGGCTCCTGCGCACCCGAGGTCCGCCTGGTCGCCGATACCGTCGCCTTTGCCGGTGATACGGTGCGGATGTCCGCAACCATTGTGAACGCATGCCGCGGCGTCGCATTCTTCGCCTGGTCGTGCGACAGCGGAAAAACGTATGCCGATACCACGTATCCGCCGCGCTTTACGAAAGCTATATCGATGCGCGATACGGGGACGATGGCGATCGCGGTGCGGATCGTGGACCGCGCCGGCGAAGTATCGGCACCGGCACGGGCCGTGCTTCGCGTCGGGCTTGATCCTCCGGCCATTGCGATCATGGATGACACCACGATTTCGGTGAATGATACCGTCATGCTGCACGCGGCCGCGCGCCCGGGCGCCCGGCCGCTGGACCATTTTCTCTGGTCCGTCGACGGCGGGCCGTTTGATCTCATCACCGGGGATGCGCTGCTTCCGCGCTCCTGGCCTGTGGGCGCGGCAGGTACGCATCGTGTCAAGGTCGTGGCCGTGGACATCCGGGGCGTGGCGTCGGCCGCCGATTCAATGATCGTGACGGTGCTTCTCAATCCGCCGCGCGTCAAGGCGCCGCACGATACGACGATCTCAGCGCGCGATTCGCTGGTCGCGGTATTTTCGGCCTCCGATACCAACGGGCCCATAGCCGCATACCTCTGGAGCGCGGGAGGTCCGGGATGGACCGACAGTACCGCGGAACCCCGGCGGACGATCCGGTATGGCGGTGTTTCGCCGCTGACGGTCTTTGTTGGCGCGCGCGATGATGATGGACTTGTTGCCGCGGACAGTTTTCGGGTTACATTCAATCATCCGCCGGCATTCGTTGCCATGACGCAACCCGCGGAAACGGCATGGGTGCGGCTGGCCGATTCCTCGTGGGCAAAGGGCCGGGTCCGATTTTCATTTTCCGCGCTGGATTCGGACGGGATTTCGGATACCATCGCGTATCGGCTGTATCTTGGAAAACGCCTCGATTCCCTGGCGCTGGCATATGAAGGCCATGATCCGGCCGCGAGCATCGAGGGTCTTGACACCGCGCGCTATTACTGGATGCTGATTGCGCAAGACCTCTTTGGCGACACGGCCGCCTCCGCGGGAAGCTTCATGTGCGTCCGCCAGCGGACCATCTGCTTTGCCGGCCATTCCATCGTGTGGGGTTTTGACGGGGACGGGGTCAGCGGCGGCTTCCGTAAGACAGTATTAAAAAGCATGCGCGCCGCATTGCCGGGCGCGCTGCAATCGGTTGGGCCGCTGCTCACGGGCCAGTTGGATCCGCCCGCCGATGACTCCACTCTTGCTGTGGGCGGGTCCACTGCGCCCCAGCTGCAAAGCGTGCTCGTGTATGGCGCCCCGGAACTGACGGCCGACTTCTGGGTCATCATGCTGGGCGTCAACGGCGGCTACCAGGCCACGGAAAAGACAAACACGATCTTGATTATCGAAGAAGTCCACCGCCGCAATCCCGAAGCGGGCATATATGTCGTTGGCGGACTGCCGTATCCTTTCCCGGCCGGCGCCTACGACCGCTATTACTGGGGAAGAATCTATCGCAAGGAGTTCGACAGCCTTCTGATCGACACGGTTGCCGCGAAAACGGCGCAAGGATGGGACATCCGCTTTGTCGATGTATACAATGCATTCATGTCCTCCGATACCACGCGCAATGATTCTCTGTTTACCGATGACATACATCCCAACCAGCGAGGATACGGGGTCATGGCCACGGCGATTCTCGATGCCATGGGTATGCCGGTGGTACACTGACGCGGATCATTATTCCAGTGGACGGAGACCGTGCATGATGGTACAATGTTTTTGACGATTGCAATGCGAAAAGGGCATTCCGATGAAATATGAAATGGAAATCAAGAACGGGTTTCATATCCTCCACATGCGGGAGGATGTGGGCGGGACCACTGATCTCGATGCGTTCAAAGAGCTCATACGCGGGCTTCTGGACAAGGGCATGAAAAACCTTGCCATCGAATTCACACCGAATTCGTATTTCTGTTCGCTTACCTTGTCGGTACTTGTCCAATTTTTGGGGTTTGTCAAGGAGCGCGAAGGAGAATTGGTGATTTTAAGGCCGAACGAACGCATCGCGAACACGCTCCAGATCGTGGGACTGCATAAATTGATTAAAATGGCCAACGCGGAAACCGATCTGCCCGGCGGCGAATAGGGCGGACCCCGGATCCGGATAATCCGCGTTTTCAGGCAAAAAAGATCTTGACTTTCCCGCCGTCGTCGGGTACAATTAAATCAGCCGCACAATGCACAGATACTGATGTGCATTTTTCTTCATCTCCTTTCTTGGGGCCGCAGGGAGCAGCGCCTGCGGCCTTTTTTTTATGCGCCCGGCAGGGCGTCTTCTCATATGCGGTCAATGCGGCAGGCTCTATTGACCTGTCTATTCGGTCGATACTATTTTAGATACGCTTTTTCCGGGTTTTTCCAGCGCAATGCAGCTATTGTTGGTCAGTAGCTCAGTCGGCAGAGCAAGTGGCTGTTAACCACTGGGTCGGGGGTTCAAGTCCCTCCTGACCAGCCATATAAGACCCTCAGAATATGCCTTAATTCGCATAAAAAAGGCATTTCTGGGGGTTTTCTATTTCCGGCAGTCTATCGCCGCGTAAAGCAGGCAATTAACCAGGGAATCCGGATGCGATTGCTTAAACAACAAGGGTGATGATCGAAAGCATACAAAGCCGTATCCGGCCTTCGGGCTGGATGCGGCTTTTTTATTGCCGCAACGCGGCCGGGACGGCGCAGGATTGAGGAGCATGCTGGGGGGATGTTCCGGGATACCCCTGGGCGCATGGGCGCGGTCCTGCGCGCGCGGGATGCATGCCGCGGCACAGGCGCGGGCGAGTGCAGCGGGGCTATATTTGCACCGGCTGCACAACGCGGCGTGTGTCATTCGGGTGCGGCTGCCGGCGGATCGCGCGGGCGAGCATAGGCGGCACTGGGAGCGAATGTCGGCGGAACTGCAGCGCCTGGCGCCGGGTACTCGGCAGGATTCGGGCGAGGAACGGCGCATGCTATCGGCGGACCGGCGGACCGGCAGCCCGCTGGACCAGGACATCGGGCGTGAACGCGGGACACCAGCCGGAAACGGAAACCGAACAAGATAATTTGATACCCTATTGACTTGAGAGATATATACTACCATAAGCGAGGGTTTACATTGCAAGAAACATGAACAGCACCGTCGAGAAGAATGCGCACCGAGGCCGGATAGCGGGAAAATAAATATGGGCGCGGCATTAAGCTCACGCGCGTTCCGCCGTGTGCGGCTGCTGCGACCAGAGATAAAAAACCCGCATCAGGTGAGTTCACGCACAGAGTCGGCGGAATTGCGGAATGCCTGCGGTTAAGGACATGGAGAAATTACGTCCGCCTCTGGTATTGCGTGTACGAGCCGCATACCGCTAATGAATGAGCAACAGCGAGAATATCATGCATAAGCGCAGCGCTGATTTTATTGGCTTCGACCATAGCGGGCGCGCGCATGTGCGCAATGTAAGCCCGCCCTTTTAGTTTGTAATAGGCTTTGATAAAGTTGCTGCCGGTTGAGCAAAAGAATATAGTCCGGGCGGGTTATGGGCTTTGCCAGAACGTAAAGCCCGGCGGAAATCGCGTTCCCCTTATGTTTCCCCCATGTCCAGACGCAAAAAATTGATAGCCGAGGTTTCGCGAGCCATTTTTAAGCGGATGAAGCACCTTTTTTACGCGCCAAAGGGTTGACAAGGGGGTATGGGGGAAAAGGGACACAATAGCTGCCTTTCCTTTTGCTCAACCGGCCAGACTACCATAGGTGATTTCTCGCGCCGATGTCAATGCTCCGGCGCGTTGCTGATAGGCAGAGGATTGCAGGCCATCGGCGGATTACAATATTGGGCCGCATGGCTTTGGCGAAAGTAGATTCTGAATTCCTTCCTTGCATAATCGTTCGGAAATTATATTGCCTTTGAGAAAGGATAGCACATGACAGACCTTGCCGTCGTTCAGCCGATTGAAAGCCGGATATTCCTGATCCGCGGGAAGCGGGTGATGATCGACCATGATCTGGCTGCTCTATACGAAGTCCAAACCGGGCAGCTTAAGCGCGCAGTACGACGCAACACCGATCGCTTTCCGGCCGATTTCATGTTTGAGCTGACCAAAGATGAGTATGAAAATTTAAGATGCCAAACTGGCACCTTAAGATGGGGAGCGCATGCGAAGTTCCTGCCCTTCGCCTTCACTGAGCAAGGCGTTTCAATGCTTTCATCCGTTCTCAATTCCAAACGCGCTATACAGATTAACATCCAGATCATGCGCGCGTTCGTGCGCCTGCGCGAGATCGCCATGCAGGACAAAGAAGTCTGGAAGGCGATCCAGAGGATAGAAAAGCGGCTGGAGGTGCATGACCAGCAGATACAGATAGCCTTCGCCGCGCTGAAAGGTTTGCTCCAGCCAAGGCAGTTGCCGGTCAAGAGCGAATATTCGCCGGATGGGAAAAGGGCCGGATTCGGACCGCGCGAGGGGAAAAGCAATCGATAAGCTGCAGCGGATCACGGGGCGCCGGCTATCTGCTCCAAAGCTCTTTCAGAAAATTCCGCTTATAAAACAGACCCCCGAAAAAGAGACGGCGAAGGACCGAAGGGAATCGCCGTTTACGGTCGGCGCGCACCTTGCGAATAATAGCGGGCCATGCCCGCGGATGCAGCACTATCCATGTGATGATCTGGAGCAATGCCAGTATCATTATCTGCCGGCCGAACGTGGCCGCCCACTGCTCGAGTTTGCGTGGCGTAAATTCAGGGGTTTCGATCATTTCCCGCTTAAAAATTTCTCCGTGCATGCCCGAACCGGCTTTGGGCAGGATGGGTGCGGTCAGATAGCCGTTTTTCCTGCTGATTTCGTGCAATTCCGTCAACGGCAAAGGCCGGGCCAGGCCCAGGTGCGGCATGGAGCCGTAGTGCAGCAGCATGCGTCTGGCAAAGCGGAATGTGTCGCGAATCCGGCCGCGCGTTTCCCCAGGAAATCCGATGATATAAAAGGCGTGGGCGTCGAGCCCCGCCCTGTCGCACGATGACAGCGTTTGTTCCACGTCGATCAAATTCAGTCGTTTTTTAACAATTGTGTCAAGGACTGTCTGATTGCCCGATTCAACGCCGATCACCAGGTAGGTGCATCCCGACGCTTTGATTTTGGCGATCAGCCCGTCGGTCAATCCCTCGGCTCGAATGCCGTTCGGCGTGTCCCAGGTGATGTCCCACCCCGCGCTGATGATCCCATCGAGCAATTGCTCAAAACGCCGTGGTTGGAGCGAGATATTGTCGTCTTCCAGATGGAAATGGCGTATCGCATAAGCGTCGATCAAAAACTTCATGTGCCGCAGAACATATTCTGCGCTGTGGTATCGCCATCGCCGGCCCATATGCAGGTGGTTGCCGCAGAAAACGCAGTGGAATGGGCATCCCCGCGAGGTTATGAGAGATATTTCCCGCTCCGATCCGGGATAGACAAAACCGAATCGCGAAGGAAAACCGTCCGCCACCAGCGCGATATAGCGCTCCATGTCAACCAGATGATACGCGGGCAGCGGTAAAACATCGAGATCTTCAATAAAGGGGCCGTGCGGATTGATCCGGACACCGGCGCCCCGGCGGCTGCATACGCCGGCCACCTCTTCAGCCCCTTTCCCCGATTCCAGCGCAAAAAGCAGGTCGATAAGCGCCTGTTCGCCCTCTCCCTGTACTACATAATCGACAGGCGAACCGTCCGCAAGAAAATACTCAGGGCAGACCGTCGCGTGCGGCCCGCCTGCGATGATAGGGACCGAAGGAAGCACGGATCGTATTTCAGTTGCGGCCCGCAAAGCCAGATGGGCAAAATCCGAAAATGGATTGGTAATACCCACGACATCCGGCGACCGGCGGGCAACGGTTTCTGCCATCCGATGCCACGATGCTCCGATATGGTATGCGCCGGAATCATTCCGGTCAACCGTATCCCATGTAAAATCCACGAGCGCATCATATACATTCACGGAGTGACCGGCCTGCTCGCATACTGCTGCCAGCGAGAGTATTCCCGCTGGCACGCCGAACCGCGGACCGCCCGGATACGCAAGGCCGGCCGAGTAGATGGAAGGCCGGATCAGAAGGATTTTCATACTTCGCAAAGGTCGACGTAATGAAAATGGCCGCGCAGGATGCGCGGCCATTTATTCTCCGCGATCAACAGCACGCTATTTGGCCTTGGTCTCCTCGACCACTCCCGGATCTCTCGGATCGATCAATTTTGCCTTTGCCAGATGGTCGTTATAGCAGGCCGTGCTTTTCTGTGTTTTGCAGATACGGGCCAGGCCCACTTCGGCGGCCGCGCTTCTTGGATTGGCGGCAAGCGCTTTTTCAAAGTAGGTTTTAGCCATGTCAAGATCACCGCGCATCAGGTAAATACCGCCGCGTTCCGCGAGGGCCGGCGCGTACTTTTCATTGATATACAGGATGTTCTTGTATGTTTCGATGGCGTCATCAAGCTGGTTAAGCGCCGTCTGGATGCGGGCCTGCAGCATGAGCGCTTCGATGCTCATGAAATCGGATGCGACCACGACCTTTATCTGCGCGCGGGCATCCTCGAACCGTTTCTGATCGATCAGGTCCTTGACATACATTATGCGGAATGCATTGTCCTTTTTAATATCGATCAACTGTTTGATTTCGGTTTCCGCGCTTTTCAGGTCATCGGTTTCCTTATACAAATTGTAAAGCTGCGCGCGGATATCGGGATTATTGGCGTCGATCGTTTTGGCCCGGGCCAGAAGGTCGATGGCCTGCTTGGATCGCTTGGTCTCGACATAGGCATTGGCCAGCATCCGCATGACTTCCACATCCTTGGGCGACATGGTGATCGCCATCTCGAGATTTGCGATTGCCTGCGGCGTTTGCTTTCTTTTAAGCAGGATTATGCCCGCGCGGCGATTGGCCTCCAGGTTTGATGGCTCCAGGGCGATAAGCTTTTTATACGCCGCCAGCTCTTTTTCCTCGTCCTTGAGAGTGCCGTATATCTGCCCGAGTTTGAGCCAGACCTCGGCGATCGTGTCGACGATTTGCGCGGAACTGCGGAGCATCGCCGCCGCCTGGACGTAGGTGGCTTTATCTTCCGCATAGATCATTCCCAAGCGGAGGAAGTTACGATAATCCAGGGGATACTCTTTGGTATTTCCCTCATAGAGCTTGATGGCGGCCGGCTTATTGGATTTTTCCCGCAAAAACGCCTTTTTATATGCCGCATCGGGGTCTTTGACCCCCGCGAGCTTGGAATAGGCCTCATAGACATCGGCGGCTTTGGCATCGTCACCCGTGCTTTCGTAGGCCAGCGCAAGCGGTTTGAGGATTTTTTTCAACACCCCATCGGGCGGGTTTTTCGCACGCAGCCTGGCAAAAATCTTCGCCGCCATTTTCTGGTCTCCGGTGCTATTATAGGATTCGCCGATAGCCAGAAGGTAATCAACGTCGTATTGCATGGTGTCCTTGACCATGCCCAGGTATTTGATGGCGTCGGCAAACTGACCTTTTTCGTACATGTAAAGGCCGACGGTCTTGGCGACCGCCGCATCGTCGGGCGTTTTGGCCAGGTATTTCTGGTATGCCTGGATGGCGTTGTCGCGTTTGTTAATGCGTAGATTCAGTTCGCCAAGGTCCTTATACTCCTTGATGGCCTTGGGATTCATGAGCACTACTTGTTCGTACGAGATAATGGCGCCGTTGGCGTCGCCCGAAGCGGCCTGGCATCCGGCCAGCGAGGTGAGCAACTCGACATTGTTCGTCTCGGTTTTAAGGGCCATCTGATACATTTTCGCGGCGGCGGCGAAGTCTTTCTGCTTTTTGTAAATATCCCCCAGTGCGATGTATGATTGCGCATCGGCCTCCCCGGCGGCAATGGCGCCCTGGATCACGCGGACGGCTTCGCTTTCCAGGCCTTTTTTCAGCACGAGTTCTTCGTAATGCTTATAAAAGCCTTTGATTTGCGCGTCTTTGCGCAGGGCGTGACGATAGGCGTCAAGCGCCCCGTCCATCTCCTTCTGTTCATACAGCAGCTCACCCAGCGTCTTGTAGGGCTGCGCGGAGCTCGAATCGAGCACCAGGAAATTTTTCAGATAGAGGACAGCGTCTTTTTTGCTGCCTTTGGCATAGGCGATCTGGTAAAGATATTTGAAGACCTTCGGGTCCTGCGGCGTAAGCAGCGCCAGTTCTTTGCACAGGTTGAAGGCGCTGGTTGAGTCCTTTTTTGCTATGGCGAATTCCACCAGGCGCCGACGGGATGCCACGTCCTTTTTATCAAGGTCGACGATCCTGGCATCGGCTTGAGCGAGCTTTTCGGTATCGCCGGTCTTTTCATAGCAGAGGGCCAGCTGCTTCCAGCTGTCGATGGCATTCGGCTTTTTCTGCACGATAAATTCAAGCTGCGCCGCCGCCCCCTTATAATCGTTCTTTTTAAGCGTGAGATCGCACAGAATCAGGCGGGATTCGAACACATTGTTATCGAGCTGGACCGCCGATTCGGCCGCATCGCGCGCCTTGTCCCATTGATTAAGCTTCGCGGCGCAACGGGCAATTCCTTCGGCCGCTTCGGCCGTACGATTGAGCAGAAAGCTGCGCTGGAAATAGTCAAGCGCCGGCTGAAAACGGCCGCCTTCCATTTCGATGGTGCCTAATCCTAGATAAACATTCGGATCGCTGGGATTGGCTTTTTGCGCTTCCTTAAGGCATACGGTGATTTTTTCCGGCGATGCGCCGGTTTTGCGGTAGGCATTGGCCAGGCCGACCCACTGGTCTGCCGTCCGCTCCGCCGGAGGGACTTTTTCTACAAGCTGGATCACGTCGTTATATTTGCCGTCCTGGAGCATTGCCTCGATGTTTTCTTCGGATAGAGCAATCGTGCTTGTCAAGAAAAGCGCCCCGATAAACAGGCTTACGATTCTCCACTGGTACGACTGGCGCATAACAGAGCCCTCCTTGCGAAAAAGATGGATAGAGAGTAAATGTTGGCTATATTCGGTTTATGGTAGGAGTTTAAATCTAATACTCCCGCACTCTTTCATGCAACTCCCGTCAGCCGCGGAAAATGCGCCGACACATCGCTGCTGCTTATTATACAAACAGGCATGCATGAATACAAGCTGAAAAATATCGGAATATCGTCATGAATTCGCTGAGATAAAATTGAAATAGCTGTTGAAATTGCGCGGTTGGGTTGGTAATATTTATAAGAACCTGAACACTAATCCGAAATCCGAAATCCGAAATCCGAAATCCGAAATCCGAAATCCGAAATCCGAAATCCGAAATCCGAAATCCGAAATCCGAAATCCGAAATCCGAAATCCATTACTTCAATCATAGGAGTCAGCATGAAAAAGTTGCTCTGCGGCATAGTGCTGCTGTTAGGATGGTCCGCATATGGGGACCAGGACACGAGCAGGCAGGAAACGGCCAAAGAAGAGAAGCCGGCCATGGAGCTGGGCGGACTGGTGACCATCGACTACGGCACGACGATCGAGAAGGACGCGCAGCCTTCGCTGTCGCTCGGGATTGTCGATCTCGGCGCCAAGGTCAACCTCCGCGACAATGTGGTCGCCTCGATCCTGATCCGGGCGATGGAAAAACTCGATTCACTATGGATCGACCAGGCTTTTGTCTCGTATAAGCCGGGTGACGGGGACCTGGAAATTCTCTTCGGTCAGCACACGCTGCAGCATGGGATCCTGACCTCGCGGATGATCAGCTGGCCGATGATCGTCAACGACTCGCTTGAGCATTACGATGCCGTCAACGTGAAAACGCCGGCGCTGACGCTCAACTATGCGCTGGGAAAATTCGTTCCGGGCCTTGCCTTTACCGTCCTTCAGGGAAAGCCGGCGGCCGATTCGTCGGATCGGTGGCTCTATTCGGGGGCCGCCAATGTCGATTTTCTGCCGAACGATGAATCGCTCGTCCGGCTTTCGACGCTGTTTAACCAGGATTTTATCGATATCGATCTGGGCGTTTCGCTTGCGTTCGGCAATCTGATGATCGATGCCGAAGGCTATGGCCGGTTCGACGATTATTCAACGGGCGCCGGTTCGGGATACTATGCGGGCATTGCCTACACGCTGGCCGACCGGTACACGCTGGCGCTGCGGCATGATGCGGATTCGCCGGAATTGTTCACGTCGATGAGCATGCGCTTCGCCGGCGCCGTGGTGGTTGACATCACAGACGGCATCTATGCGGCGGCTGAATTCGGGCATGTCATGCCCTCCGTCGGCAAGGCCTACCAGGAGGTCATGGTGGAGATCGGCCTGGAGCAGACCATCAAGCTGCCGGGCTTCCAGCGCAAGATGCTGTCGACGGAATGATTTTTGCGGCGCGGATTGGTCCCCGTGCCGTTGCATGTCCGGAATTCCCATATAGGAAAGCCTCCCATGCGCCCGCACCTGAGACGTCCGCTGGTCATCATTGCCGCCGCATTCATCTGCGTCGGCATGGGCATCGTATGGTGGCAATTGGGTCCCATGCAGACCTATCGCATGCCGGGCGCGACGCTGCATATCCGTGCGGGGCACGCCCATTCGGCGCATCACTCATTCCGTAAAGGCCTGGAACGGGCGAAAACCATCATTGAGCTCGAAAGCGACGGCCGCATTCAACTTGATTTTTTTCCCGAGGAACAGCTCGGCAGCGAGCGCCAGATGCAGGAAATGCTTTCCGCCGGAACGCTCGATATGGCGGTTTCGGGCGTGCTCAATTCTTTCGACCCGGTTTTTGCCCTGGTGGAGATGCCCTATCTGTATCGCGACCGCGACCATGCGAAGCGCGTGTTTGCCGGACCGGTTTTAGATACGCTCGATGCCCTTGCCGCGCTCCATGGCGTCAAGATCCTTGGCGTCATGGAAGTCGGCTGGCGCGATATTACCGCGGACCGGCCGGTCCGCGTACCGGCGGACCTTGCAGGACTTGCCATCCGCACGCCCGAAGATCCGGCCATGATCGAAACCTTCAGGGCCCTGGGCGCCCGTCCGGTGCCGCTCAGCTTCAACCAGATATACGAGGCGTTGGCCGCCAAAGTGGTTGATGGAGAGGAAAATCCGCTCGAGAACATCTATGACGACGGCCTGTATCGCGTGCAGCGTTTTGTCATGATAACGCACCATATCTACAATATCGCCTATGTGCTGGTCTCGATGCGCCTCTGGTTGCGCCTGCCGCCGCGCGACCGGACGCTGGTGGCCCATGCGGTGCGGGAGGGTTGCGCCGCGCAAATGGATTTCGCTTCGCAGCAGGAGCGGGAATATGCGCGCCGGCTCAAAGAACAGGGCATGCGGTTCATCGATCCGGACACGGCGGCGTTCCGCGCCGCGTCGGCCGGCGCGTATCAAAGCGAATTTGTCAAGCAGCAGGGCCCGCGCGCGGCGTGGATCTTCGAACAGGTCAAGCAGTGCGCGGGCGCCGATGCGGTCCCCAAACCCCGGGCCGATCCGGCTGCTGCCCGTAATCCGGAATCCGGGGCCCCATGAAAATCCGCCATAACATCACCATCGGCGTCATCGTGGTCGCCCTTGCGTTCGCCGGCGTTCTGGGACTGTCGCTGTATTCCAATACCATCATACAGCGCCTGGGCAGGCAGCAGCTTGCGGCCATGCAGGTCCTGCAGATGTGGGAAGCGATCTCATCCAGCACGGCGCGCCTGATCACCGACCAGAACCCGATGCAGGCGCGCGCCGAGTGGGATTTGTCAATCGACGATTTCGAATCCATGCTGCGGCGTCTTTCAAACGAGCTTAAAAAGCCGTCGCTGTTTGTGACGAAAGCCATGCGCGAGGAGGCCGACCTTCTGACCAATCATTGGCAAGTTGTCAAGAATGAGATCGCCATCATCCGCCTCAATTTCAGCGCATGCAGCTCCCTGGTCAACGATACGGGCGGCGGATGTTCGCTCCTGGAGGAATACAGCGAAAGCGCCCGCCACAGGGGGCTGTCGGTCCCGCTTTATCAGACCGTGTACGACGTCCGCCACTTCGAGATCTTCAGCATGCCGTTTCGCAATCTCATCGCGTCGCTCATTGCCGGCCTTGGGGAAACGGCACGCCTGGGCATCTTGCATATCCATCTGACCATCTATTTCCTGGCCGGGTTCATCCTGATCGCGGCGTCGCTTTTCGTGAGCGCGGTGCGCCTGGCGGAATCCGGCGAAAAAAAGAATGAACTTCTGGCCGAGCAGGTCCATGATATCATCTGGACCATGAAACCCGACGGGTCCTTTGCCTATATCAGCCCGTCGATCAGGGCCGTCACCGGCTTTACACGCGAAGAGGCCATGGACCTTCTGCTTGACGAACGGCTTCCGCCGGAAAGCCGCGAGATGGCGCGGAGCATGCTTGCCGAGGAGCTGGCGCCCCGCGCAGGCCCGCATGCCGATCAGCCGTCGATCCATATCATTCAATGGCAGGAATACCGCAAAGACCGGACGACCTTCTGGGCCGAAGTGCAGGCGAAATTCATCCGGGACCCGGGCGGCAGGGTCACGGAAATCGTGGGCGTCACGCGCGATATTTCGCGGCGCAAGGAGGCGGAGGACGCGCTCAACGCCGAAAAAGAGCGCCTTGCCGTCACGCTTTCGAGCCTTGCCGAATCGGTGATCTCCACCGACCGCAGGGGCCGCATCACCATGGTGAACCCCGCCGCCGAACACTTGACTGGATGGGACAGCGACCGGGCCGTTGGCCGCCTGGTCCAGAACGTGTTCCTGGTGGTGGACATCGACACCCGCTGTGCGATTGAAAATCCGGTTGACACCGTGCTGGCCACGGGAAAGGCGATCGTGCAGGAATCCAATGCCCTGCTCATTCCGCGTGATGAGCACCCGCCGCGCCATATCGCTTTTTCGTGCGCGCCCATCCGCGACCGGTATCGCGCGCTCATCGGGTGCGTGCTGGTGTTCCGCGACATCACCACCGAGCGCAGGCTCCACGAGGAGATGCACCGTTCGGCCAAGCTGGAATCGCTGAGCGTGCTTGCCGGCGGCATTGCGCACGATTTCAACAACCTGCTAGCCGGCATCATGAACAACATCGGCATCATCAAGCTGTCGGCGCCGCCGGACGCGGAGCTGGCCGCCTGCTTCAACGACCTTGACGTGGCGCTCAAGCGCACCCGGGAACTGACCGGACAACTCCTGACTTTTGCCCGGGGCGGCGCGCCGATTAAAAAGGTCGTTTCGTTGCACCGCGTGCTGGAGGAGTCCTTGCGGCTGGTGCTGCGCGGATCGCCGCACGCGCTGGTGTTTTCCATCGCCCCCGATCTCTGGCCGGCCGAGGTTGACGAAGGGCAAATCAGCCAGGTGATGAGCAACCTGGTCATCAACGCCGCGCAGGCCATGGACCGGCCCGGCGCCATCACCGTACGCGCCTGCAACATCTGCGTGCTCAAAGGCGGTCCGGTGCCGCTTGCTCCCGGCGAATATATCAAGGCGGACGTGCAGGACCAGGGCGCCGGGGTCCCGACGGACCTTGTGCAGAAGATATTCGACCCCTTCTTTACGACAAAACCCAATGGGAGCGGCCTGGGCCTTGCCTCCGCGTTCTCAATCATCAAAGCCCACAGCGGCTACCTCTACGTTGAGTCTTCCTCCTCAACCGGCACGGTCATGACGTTTTACCTGCCGGCGCAGCGCGGCAAGCGGATCGAGCCGGACACGCGTCACATGCCGGCGGTCGCATCTTTGAGCGCCGGGGCCATCCTGGTCATGGATGACGAGGAGATCCTGCGCAAGGCGCTATCGAAAATCCTGTCCACCTATGGATATACGGTTGCCTCCGTGTCAACCGGCGAAGAAACGATCGACGCCTACCGGCAGGCCATGGCCGATAACAAGCCGTTCGATTGCGTGATCCTGGATCTTACCGTGCCCGGCAGGATCGGCGGCCGCGAAACGCTGGAGGAACTGAAAAAGATCGATCCCGATGTCTGCGCGGTGGTTTCGAGCGGCTATTCCAACGATGAGGTCATGGCGCATTTCAAGGACTTCGGATTTGCCGGCGTTCTCGCCAAGCCCTATAAGCTGGAAGATCTGCATGAATTGATAGAAGGGATTGTGAAGAAGAGAAATGCCGGTGATCAGTGATCGGTAGTCGGTGATCGGTGAACGAGCGTACGAAGGTACGAGCAGGCGAGCGATCGGTGGCCGGCTGAAGGCAAGTAAACCGTAAACAGTAAGCAGTGAACAGTAAAATGTCTGCAATCGGTGATCAGTGAAATGCAGGCAAGCGGCGCCGGAAAAGAGCGAGGTCGGAAGTCGGAGCTGCAGAACGGCAGAGCCTAAGAAGTCGGATCGGCGCGCAAGCGGGATGCATCTCGCGCCGCTGAGCTGCCGGGATTCCGCAATTCGCCAATCTGCAATCCGAAATCGTCAATTTTCCTCGGCAATTCGCATCCTAAAAGCGAAATCATATTGCGGAAACACCCCGGCTTTGGCTATATTTTCCGGGGGCGCCCGAACGGGCGGGCAGGGGAAGGCCGGCTCAAGCCGGCGCGTTCTGAATGAATTGATGCATAAAGTCGTTTAAGGAGACGACATTGACTCGTCCGTAGGTGATGGATTTTAAAAGGCCGTTTCGAACCAGCTCTTTGATCTCATTATAAACGGGGAAGTAGGCAAAGCCCGTGGCCTTTGAAATTGCTTTGATATACGCGCCGGAATTCTTATAAAGGTAATATAGAATCTCCGCGCGAAGATTTGGTCCGAAGATCGCCCTAACGGCAAGGTTTTTCTGGTGCTTGAAAATGAATGTCCGGTCCCCAAGAATAGCAGCGAACATAAAGCTGATTTCAGAACAATAGTATCCCCATTTTTTCCATTCTTCTTTTGTTTCCGTAAGCTCCTGGGCATAGGCAAAACCATGCTTTTTCATACGGGGGAAAAGAAGTTCCACGGCAGTTTTTGGTGTGCATTTTTTCACAATGTGCAGAAGTTTCTTATCCGCCCCGTTTTTAACCGCGATCTCAAGGAGTGCACCCAAGACGGCTTCATCGGCGGTTTTCAGAAAGTGCATCATTCGAGAGACGTTGATTAAATCGCCATAGGTAACGATCCACGTCAGCATCGCCCATACTAGGCGGGAATCGTAGCGGCCGGTCCGCGTTGTCTCAGTAATCGTTTGCTCAATGTCCAGGTCGTCGATATAGTGTTTCCCATTCATGCCCATACCAAGAGACATCCACTGGTCGTAGAGCCGGTCGATTGCGTTCTCGACCTCATCCGGGAAGGGGTTCTTTTTGGAGATAGAGGCCATTATCGAGTTCCTTATCCTTTATCTTTGCGAGATTTCATCGCTAATGCGTCAACTGTTTTAACCAGAACCTCGATGGTTGTTTCCCCAGACAGCAAGTCTTGCCTCCACATAGCAATGAACTTTTCATCAATTTTCAGCATCCATGCCTTTTCAGAATAGGCGCAAAGATCCTCCAATGTTTTGATGTCGCTTTTATCGGATATCGGGTGTTCTGTTTTTCTGGTTTCGGGTTGGAGCTCGTTAAACTTGATCTCCATGTATCTCGCAAAATCCGGATCATGCTTTGAAATCGAATCAATGATCTTATGAATAAGGTTCCTTTCCTGAAGGGTCAAATCTAATGACGTTAGATCATCAATATCTCTTTCGCGGATATTGTCAATTGCAAGCTTCATGATCACAAGATCGGCTTTTGAAATGAAATTGAGTTCGAGATATTTAAATCTATCGGGTATTCTGGTAAGACGGCTTTCATAGTCAGGATCAAGATACCGCTTGACCCTCTTTGTGTTGTCGTTGAGCCACAGTTCATTGTGGGGGTTTGGCGGTATATGCGCTTCTTCAGCCGTTTGCTCTATCGTGTCTTTAATATCCTCCATGGGTATCGATGATTTTACTATGTCAACATCGGTGGTCCTTCGGTCAATCCCATATTTAAGGATGGCCGCCGCCCCGCCGCCCACATCCAGGCGGATCTTCCGCTTTAGTTTATTGTCAAGATTATGCAAAAGTTCAAGAATTTTATCCTTGCTGAGCATCGCGGCGTCATCTGTATTTCGGGGGGCATTCATAGTAATAAAATCTAATTAATAGATATATATATCTAATAATAAATATACAATTCGGTGCAAGAAATTTCAAGGGTAAACAAATTTAAAGCTTTCCCGGATAAAGTCGCGCTCGTATTCAAAAGGATACGCTCGATCTATAAGAAGCAAAGGGCCGCCCCCGTTGTCGGTCAATTCCGACCCCACCTGGCCGCAATCCCGTAGCGATATGCAGGCAGTCCCGGTGATCAGGATATGGTTCAGCAAGGTATGTCCAGCAATTCTCCTGGCTTCTGAAAATACCACCCAATAATGCGCAACCCCCAATAAAAAAGGCGGCCCTTTTAAGGGCCGCCTTTTAATACCCAAACCCGGGAGCAAGAGATTGCTACCGCGCGCCGATCAGGCACTTCTGCGTTGCCAGCACTGCGTTCCCATTTACAACCTGCACAAGGTACATGCCGTTGGAAATCGTGCTGATGCTCAACGAGGCGGTACCGTCTTTGGCAATCTTGCGCATCGCGGCCACGCGGCCCTGCGCATCCATCAAACGCACCATGGCGGAGCCGGACAGCCCCTTGGTGATGACCTGCAGCTCAGCGCCGGAACGGAGGGTGATGGGCGCGGCTTTATGGGAGGATGACAAATCAAAAATAATGGAGTTGGCGGGCTGCGTAAGACGGGCGAGGAACATGTTACAATAATTGGCTGCTTGTCCTGAATTTGCAATTGGCGTCAAAGTACCAAATTTGAGCGTATCGCTCTTAAATGCACCACCCACAAAGACGGAATCCCCGACCATTGCGACCCCGCATGCCGTGTCCGGGCCGTTCCCACCTACCACGCTTGCCCATTTCTCCGCGCCCAGAGTGTCATATGCAGCGATAAGATTTTCATAGGTAGAAGTTGTCGCAGGAATAGCCACAGAGGCAAAATTAAACCTGCCGGAGGTAATTCCGCCTACAATTGCACGATTGCCATTCACGACTATGTCCAAGCCGTTCATCCCGATGGATGAGACGTCTCCGATGGCTTTGACCCATATAGGCGTAAGATCGGCGCCGCTGAATTTTGCGGTAAAAGCTGAATAAGATCCGGTAGTCGTCACTGAAACTGTTGAGCTGAGAGTCGCCCGTTTTACTATGCGGCCGGTGACATAGATGTTGCCGCTGGGGCTGAGAGTGATGCTCTTGGCGCAATCATAGCCGGAATCGCCGAAGACTTTGGAGAGCTTATAGGCGCCTGTCGTGTCGTATTTTAAAATGCAGGCATCCGTCGTTTTATTAACAGAACGGCCATAAACGGTGCCGGCCGGCTGCAATGTTCTTTGCAAAAGAGTATCAGTGAATTCGCCTGCCAGGTAAATGCTGTTTGTCTGGTCGGCCGTGACATCCCATGCGTAATCGTTCCCGCGCGCGCCAATCGCCTTGGCCCATTTAATTGTTCCCGTGGCAGGATCGATTTTTTCGAAGAGCATATCAGCAGTGCTGAATCTGCCGGTGACAGTGGTAAGCCCGGGCACTGCTAACGCATTTCCATAAAAATATCCGCTGATATAAATAAAGCCATTGGGTCCAACAGCTATTCCCGTCACTGCATCTGTTCCGCTTGATTCATAGCCGACAATTTTCGCCCATTGGGCAACACCTGCAGAATTGTATTTAACGACAAAAGGATCGCCATAGGCCATGCTGCTCAAGTATGTTATTTTTTGATTATTTCCAAAATCAACAACATCTGCGGCTTTCATGAGAGACACAAAGCCGCCGCAATATATGTTGCCTGAACCATCAAGCGTGATGGTTAATCCGACTTCATCTCTATCAAAAGCGCTATCGCTCCCGCCGCCGCCTGATGTTCCTGCATATTTCGCCCATTGGACTGTGCCGGCTGAATTGAATTTCGCGACAAAGAAATCCATCCCGCCAATGCTGTCAAGGGCCTGGGTCCCAATCGACACATGGCCGGTGTAATATCCTGTGACATAGACATTGCCCTGCGCGTCCGTTGCAATGGCTTTTATGCCATCCATTTTGGGAGCGCCAAATCCTTTGGCCCACTGCCATGTCTGCGCATTTAAAAGAACCATTGCCGCCGAAGCTGCGATCGCTAAACAAACCCCCATTGTTTTACGCATCACCCGCTCTCCTTTCTTTGCAGGTACATTTGTACCGGTTATTGTCCAGCTCCCCTTTAAGCCACGTATGTAATATACTCAATAGACATTAAAAGTACAGAATTTTTTATAAAGAGCGTATTCAGCTATATGGGGCTGCCGAAACAGCCGCACCCCTCGCCCGCGGACCAGGCAGCGCTGGAGTCCTGGTGCGCTGCATGGCCGGCGTAGCGCAGGACAAAGGCGGCGGAACTCCGAAACTCTTGAACTCCGAAACCCTACGGCAGTGATTCGACGGTGCTCAGCACAGGTCTCAGGGCATCGCTCTTGAACTCTTGAACTCTTGAACTCTGAAACCCTTCGGCAGTGCACAGGGCATCGCTCTTTAACTCTACAACTCCCATTTGCTTTTTCCGTCAAGAATAGTTAATTTGAAGCATGGAAGCGCAGGGTTGCCAAAACGGAGAAAGAACGAAAGACGGCATAGTGAATAGGCCGATTAAGAGAATATTGGATATGCCGGGTAAGAGGATATTGAATATTGAGGTCGCTGAATAATACCTGTTAGGGCAATGAGAGCCAATCAATCAATTCTTCCAATGGGAGTAATTCCATGAATAATAACGACCTTGTCTTGGTCAATCAGCTTATCAAGCAAAGAATGGCAACAATAGGACCAGAACTTGACGAAGGCTCGTTCTTCGAAATCTTCAGTGCTGAGCAGGTTCTGAAGGACTACGATTTGTCCTATGATGAAATAGAAGATGGAATCGTCGATATGGCTGGTGATGGCGGTATAGACTCCATATACTTCTTCATAAACGATTCCCTCTATCAAGAGGACTCTGATTACGCTTCCTTAAAGAAAGGTGTTCGTCTCAAACTAGTATTCATCCAATCAAAAGTCAGCCAAGGCTATTCTGAATCGGGGATCGAGAAACTGATTTCCGCAATACGCGATCTTCTCGACCTTAACAAGGACATCAGGTCACTCAGCAAGGTGTACAACAAGGCTCTTCTGGGAAAAATCAGAAGTTTTCGAGAGACATACATCGAACTGACCTCCAAATTCCCCGAGCTCTCGCTTTCCTTCTTCTATGTGACCAAGGGTATGCAGGTACATGAGAATGTAAATCGCAAAGTCTCGGTTCTAGAACAAACCGCGAAGGGACTGTTTACGCCATGCGCCTTCTCCTTTGGTTTTGTCGGCGCATCAAACCTTCTTTCCTTGGCAAGGCAAGCTCCAAGTACCTCTCATCAATTGAAACTTATTGAAAACCCAATTTCACCGGGTCAAATTGCCTACGTTTGTCTTGTGAATTTAAGGGACTACTTTTCCTTCATAACGGATTCCTCTGGGAAACTCAAGAAGTCTATTTTTGAGGGAAATGTTCGCGATTATCAAGGAAAGACCGAGGTGAATGAGCACATTGCCAAGACGCTTGGTAACCCAAATCGAGAGGACTTCTGGTGGCTCAACAACGGAGTGACCATTATCTGCAACAATGCCACCTTAAGTGGAAAGACATTGACCATAGAGGATCCAGAAATCGTTAACGGGCTGCAAACATCGAATGAAGTTTACGGTCACTATTCTTCCATGTCAAGTGGTACTGATAGCCGAACGATCCTCGTCAGAGTGATTAAGCCAGAAGATGAGTCGAGCCGTGACCGAATTATCCGAGCCACAAACAGCCAGACATCTATACCTGTTGCATCTCTGAGGGCAACCGACAAGATCCACCGTGACATAGAAGACTATTTGCAGACTCACGGTCTTTTCTACGACCGCCGAAAAAACCACTACAAGAACTTGGGCAAGCCAATAAAGAACATCATAAGCATTCCCTACATGGCCCAAGCTGTTTTGGCATGCGCATTGCTCGATCCAAGCAATGCTCGTGGCAGACCCTCCAGTTTGCTAAAGGATGACACGTCCTATATGAAGATCTTCAACGCGGACTATCCGATAAACCTATATCTCGTTTCAGCACAAATAACCAGAAGGGTTGAGTCCTTTCTGAGGTCCGACTCTGTCAAATTGGATTCGTCTGAAATTAACAACCTTAAGTACTATCTTGCAATGCTGGTCGCGTGCAAACTATCTGGGATTCCACGTCCAAAGCCCAGCAATATCGCTGAAATCAAAGTGGAAAATGCAAGCGAGGATTTGCTCGCAACTTGCCTGAGTACGGTCAAGGAGGTCTATCGGTCGCTAGGTTCAACGGATTTGGTTGCTAAAGGCAAAGACTTCGGCCCCAAACTTCTCGAAAAGCACGTTTCAGAAACCACACCAGTGCTGAAGACCAAAACGAAGAAGAAGCCCTAGGCATTCAACCATGACCTGTGCCGGCCCCAAACAGCCGCGAAATCCCTCAAAGGTCATGTGTGGAATTTACTATATGGTAAAGGCCCGGCAAAGGCAGGTTAACGCAACGTTAGTAAGATCTAAAAAAAGCAAGAGAGAGTGAAACCGTAATTTTATTCTAAGGCTTATAACCACTTTTTGTATTGAGGAGTGATAAATGGCAGAAATGGTACAATGGCTGAAGAACAGCATTTGTGGTATTGTTATTCTTGGCGCTGTCGGCAGCATTGCCGCATATATTCTAATGGCTTTTCTTTCGATTATTTTTAAGCCCATTATTAAATGGCTCAAGGATAGACTATTTATATTGATATTCAAATTTCTGTTTAAAAATTCGTTTGATCACCTTTCCAAAGTAGTAGAAAAGAAAAGCGTTCATTTAATAATCTCCTTCTATACTATGGAAACTGTGAATTGCATTTTCGCACTATTCATTTGCACGATTTCGACATTTGTATTGATCCTTCATATGGATAAATATTATCCAAATATTGGTAGATTAGATATCATCTTGCCAACTATAATCTCATTTACATCAATTATTTTTTTCATACGATCCGGCATGCGAATTAGTTTACTTTACTTGCTCACTGACACCGAAATCATTTCAGAAATTAAGTCGATCATCCAAATTATTCAGCAAAAAGGAAAAGCCTTGGCAGTGGATAGAAAATCTAATGACAATAGCGCTAATAATTGAAGATTAGAAACTGTAACCTGAACGGTTTCCTTGTACCCATGTTTTGGCCAAATTCTAACAAAAAAATGAGCCTGACGGAACTTGCGCGGTGTAAAGGTCGGAGGCGGTATTTTCAGTTCGCAGCACCGTCTGCCGCAGGCTACTTTTATCGTCCCATCCCCGCAATCCCCTTCCTCCTCATTCAAGCCCTACACTCCCCCTGCCTTTCGAATCCGGCATCAACCATTGCGTCATTCCAGTCTCTTGGGCGGCGCCTTTGCCGCATTGTGGTTATTGACCCTGGACCTTTCCACCAGTCCGCTGGCAAATAATTCTCCGAAAATAGTCGCGATTCCGCGACTTTCGCTTCCCCTGGTTGCATTTCCGCGACTCTCCTGAAGCATAAGGTCAACGCCCTTATTTCGCCTTTTGTACTATATAAACTCCGCTCAACAGCGCGCGAAAAATGAATTGGCATGATTGTTGATGTTATACAGTTATACATCGCACGGAAAAAGAAAAGCCGAATACGGGAAGCAGCTTGCCGGCGTGGTTGCCCTATCGTAAAGAAGGAGCGGCGCCGGGCCGGACCGCGGGTCCGGGTTTGTCATGGGAGAATGCGGATTGGCGCGCCCGCGGGGTGTGCTATACAAGTTGATAAAAACGCCGACGTACGGCGGCGTGCCCATCATATCTTATACCCTTAACGTAAAGGAGTCCCTTTATGGCGGACCAGCAGGATTATGAGAAATTGTTGCCGAAGCTGAATGCTATCGGAAAAAAGGACGTCCGGTATCCCGACATGCCGGTTGACCAAGCGGTAAAA
>Ga0315279_10001567_pt1 | contig 37601 bp, 25 predicted proteins | sample YL17G06_20_MG_FD_203694 | JGI IMG/M metagenome (GOLD analysis project Ga0315279, IMG submission 203694) | Sediment microbial communities from Yellowstone Lake, YNP, Wyoming, USA - YL17G06_20 | ecosystem: Environmental > Aquatic > Freshwater > Lake > Sediment | place: USA: Wyoming | collected...
CTCAATGCCGGCGGCCGACTTCACGCGCGCCCCGGGGGCGACGTTTACCGTCTCCTCGGGAAAGACGGTGACTTGGCGCCAGTTTGCCGTGCGCCGGTTCAGCGGGTTGGGGCCATTGCCTGCGCTCACGGTGAGCGAGACCCCGCCGTCGAAGCCCCGCCCCATTGCCGGCAGCACGAATTCGGCCATGTCGCCGCGCATTTTGCGCGCGGGAAGCGAGAAGCCGATGACGTCATCGCGCGTGTACTCCAGCCGCGGCTTCGCCAGGCCCAGCGGCGCCTGGATGCGCGCGCGCACCACCAACGGCTGCGAGCTGGACCAGCGCTTCGGCGTCGGCTCGACGGTGATGGTGGGGAAAGACAGGCGCTGCGTGACGAAGGCCTTGGCGTCCGCCGGCCGCACCGACGCGCGGTACAGGCGAATGAGCGCCTCGCACAGATACCCGGGGCCTTGCGTGGCATCGTAGTAGAGCGGGCGATCGAGACCTATCGCTCCGGCGAACAGGCCGCTGCGGCCGGCGAACTGTCGCGCCAGCGGCACGAACGAGAGCGCCTTGTCCAGCCAGCGCCGCTCGCCGGTGGCAAGGTACAGCTGGGTGAAGAAGTCCATATTGCCCGCCACCATCATCGCCATCATGGCCTTGGGGCGCGGCACGCTGTCGAAGCGCTCGGCGAACCCCTTCGCCCATTCCAGGTGCTTGGGGTCGCCCGTTAGCTTATACGCGAGCAGGGCCGTCGTGCCGCCCCAGGGCTTGCCCTGCCAGTAGGCGCCCCAGGCGGCCTGCTCCCACTTTGAGTTCTCGGCGTAGCAGTCGTCGAGGTGGGCGAGCGCGGCGGAAAGCACCCAGGGGTCGGGCGCGATTTCACATGCCCTGAGAAAGAGCTGCGCCATGCCCGGGTTATCGCGGCCCTCGATGGGCAGGCCCAGCTTGCGCTGTGTCCACCAGGAGGTGGGGAAGCGGCGCGTCTCGGGGGTGCCCTTCGAGGCATACGAGATGGCGAGCTTTTCCATCCACTCCCGGTACTTGGGGTCGTGAGTGCGGGAATAGGCAAACGCCCACAGGTAGGTGAAGCCGCCGCCGTATTCGGGGAAGTTGCCGTATTCGGTGCCCGGCTTGTTGGTGTCCCAGTCGGCATGGCGGTTCCAGCCGTAGCGCTCGCGGTCCTGGAAATGGCCGGCCATGATCGCGTCGGCGTAGCGAGTTACTGCGTCGGGGTTCATCTTCCACATGCGATCATAGGGCACGAGCTGGCGCTCGATCTCATGGCGCTTGCCCACGACCTGGTCCTCGACCAGGTCGTAACTCAGATGCGCGCCCGTGGCGAAGAAACCCGTCTTCGGATGAATCGCCAGCCGCAGGAAGTCCTGCAGATAGGCGTCCGCGGCGCGGGCGTACCTGGGGTCGCCGGTGACGTGGGAGAGGTCATACAGCGCATTCAGGAACTCGGCGTCGCGGCCCAGGTTTCCGCTCTGGGGGCTTTCCTTGGAGTTCCAGAACTTTCCCCAGGCGCCGTAGTCCGTGTCTTCCTTCCACGACTTGGCCTCCGCCGCCCAGTCGGCGAGCGTGCGCTGCGCGGGAGCCTGCAGGGTGCGCAGGTCGATCATCTGCGTGAAGAAGTGAGTGTGCACCCGCCCGTAGTGGTCGGTGCCGTAGCGGAGCATGGCGTCCGCATGGGCGTGGGCCAAAGCCAGGGCCTGCTGGGCGGTCGGGGGTCGTGGGGCTGGCGCGCCGGCGGACAACTGCGCGGCGGCAACAGCAAGACCGAACACGGTCCCTAGGAAGACAGTACGCCGAAGAATAGGCATTGCCGAGAGGGCCTCCATTGCTGGTTACTGCCCTCTGTATTCGACACGACGCGCGTCCTTCCCGCCCGTTCAGTGCGGTATTCCGCCGCCGGCCCGCCGGGGCGCATCGTCCGGCATTACCGTTGCCCCTAGAAAACGCTCTGGTCGATGTTCACCCGCCTCCGGCGGGCAAGCGCGGCGCAGATCGCACGGACCTCGTGGGCCGAGAGCCCGCTCGCGCTTCGTCTCGTGCTACGTAGCGAAGCTACTTCGCAGAGTAGCAAGCGTAGGCTACTACGCAGAGTAGCAGGCGTGGAAGCTTGTCTGCCTCTGGCATGGTTGGTCTTGGTCGGCCCGACCTGGTCACAGTGCACCGCCAGGTGCGAATTGAACTCGCTGGTGAGGCGAGCGAATAGGCGCTCGCGCGAAGTGCGAAGGCGGGCGCTGCCTCGATCGCCACTTATGGTGACCAGGCCCAGGTTGGCGGTGGGCGCCGCCGCGACTTCACGCAGGCGCCGGCCCGAACCGGTGACAATAACCGAGCCGCTGGCGAGCTCCGGCATGGCCGCGGCAAGCTCGAACGGCTCGTCATCCGGGAAAACGGTCTCGACGTCCTCCAGCGGCCAGCCGATGTGCACCGAAATGTCGCCCGCGGCGCCGACAGCTTGGCGGCTACCTGCGGTTCAGCAGCCCCTTTGCCGCTTCGACTGCGGCGTCGGCCGTAATCCCGAAATGCTCGTAGATCGTCTTGTACGGCGCACTGGCCCCGAAGTGGTCGAGGCCGATGGCGATGCCCTCCAGGCCGAGGTAGTGCTCCCAGCCTACCTTCGCGCCCGCCTCCACCGACACGCGCGCGCGAACCGCGGCCGGGAGAACGCTCTCGCGGTAGTCCGTAGGCTGCTGATCGAACAGCTCCCAACTGGGCAAGGACACCACCCGCACGTTGACGCCGTCTGCCGCCAGCTTCTCGCCCGCCGCCAGCGCGATGTGCACCTCGGAGCCGGTTCCGATCAGTATCACGTCGGGCTGACCCTTGCTCCCCTGCCACAGCACGTACCCGCCGCGCTGCACGCCGTCCGCCGGCGCGTACTTCGCGCGGTCGAGCACCGGAAGGTTCTGCCGCGTGAAGACCAGTGCCGTCGGCCCATCGCGCCGCTGCACGGCGGCCTTCCAGGCCTCGACCGTTTCGGTGGCGTCGGCGGGGCGAATGACCGTCAGGTTGGGCACCACTCGCAGGCTCATCAACTGCTCGATGGGCTGGTGGGTGGGGCCGTCTTCGCCCAGCCCGATGCTGTCGTGGGTGAAGATGTAGATCACGTGCGCGCCCATCATCGCCGCCAGGCGCATGGGCGGGCGCATGTAATCGGAGAAGATGAGGAAGGTAGCGGTGTAGGGGATCACTCCACCGTGGCGCGCCATGCCGTTGGCGATGCTGCCCATGCCGTGCTCGCGCACGCCGAAATGCAGGTTGCGGCCAGAGTGGTCTTCGGGGCCGAAATCTCCCGCCCCGTCGATCAGCGTCTTGGTGCTGGGCGCGAGGTCCGCCGACCCGCCCATGAGCGCGTGGACGTGCTCCGCCAGCGCATTGAGCACCTTGCTTGAGGCGCTGCGGGTCGCGACCGGGGCCGTGCCCGGTGGAAAAAGCCCGTCGAGGCCCTGATCCCAACCCGGCGGCAGGTCCCCGCGCCGCTGTACCTCGAGCTGGGCGGCGAGCTCCGGGTAGGCTTGGGTGTAAGCCTCCATGCGCGCCCGCCACTCCTTTTCGGTCGCCTCGCCGCGGTCGATGGCCTTGCGCATGTGAGCCAGCACCTCGTCGGGGAGATAGAACGTTGGCTCCTGCGGCCAGCCCAGGGTTTGCTTTGCCGCGCGCACGCCGTCTTCGCCCAACGGTTCGCCGTGGACCTTGCCGGTGCCCTGCTGCGGGCTGCCGTAGCCGATGATAGTCCTGCAGACTATGAGGGACGGCCGCAGGGTGTCGGCCTGTGCCGCCTTGATCGCCGCCTCGATGGCAACCATGTCGAAGCCGTCGATCGGCCCCAGCACCTGCCACCCGTATGCCTCGAAGCGCGCGGCGACGTTCTCGCGGAAGGTTATGGCGGTGTCGCCCTCGATCGAGATGTTGTTGTCGTCGTAGAAGTAGATGAGCTTGCCCAGCCCCATCGTGCCGGCGAAGCTCGCGGCCTCGCTGGCGACCCCCTCCTCCAGATCGCCGTCGGAGCACAGAGCGTAGATGCAATGGTTGACGACCTCGTGCCCCGGCTGGTTAAAGCGGCAGGCGAGCCAGTGCTCGGCAACCGCCATGCCCACGCCGTTGGCGAACCCCTGCCCCAGCGGGCCGGTGGTCACCTCCACGCCCGGCGCGCAGCCGTACTCGGGATGGCCAGGGGTCTTGCTCTCCCACTGGCGAAACTGCTTGAGGTCCTCCAGCGATACGTCGTAGCCGGTCAAGTGGAGGAGCGCGTACAGCAGCATTGAGGCATGGCCCGCCGACAGGATGAAGCGGTCGCGGTCCGGCCAGTCAGGATTGCGGGGATTGAACCGCAGGAAGCGATCCCACAGGGTGTAGGCGATGGTCGCCGTGCCCATGGGGGCCCCGGGGTGGCCGGAGTCGGCCTTCTCGACTGCGTCAACCGCCAGAAAGCGAATGGCATTGATGCACTGCTTATCCAGGTTGTTCACGGACGCGTTTCCCTCCTCGCGATTGCATGGTGACCAGCGTTTGCTCTCCGCTAACCGGCACCCCCGACGGTGATAGCGCGTGTTCCCGGTCCGGAGAGTTTAGCAAAGCCGGGTAAGGTTTTCCGTGCCGCCATTGTGTCATATATCGCCGGTCGCTGACAAGCATGTGCGCGGAGCCACCACGGGCGCCCATGTGCCGGGTGTGAGGGGGAAGCAGCATCCGCCAGCAGCCAGGTTGGTGACTTGTTCGCACAAACCGAGGCTTGTTTGGCTGCCGGTTAGTTGCTGGTATTTGGGCCGCGGTGAGGAGCGAGTCTGCGCGTTCAGCACTCTGGTGAAAGGGCGGACCAGGGCAACCACCGGCTGCGAGGGCGATTCGGCTGGAGGATGTAGACCGGAAGGGCGGGCTGCTTCTGGTGCGAGGCAAGGGCGCCAAGCAGCGCATGGTGCCGCTGATGCCCCAGACCGCCCAGGCGATCCGCGATTACCTCGCGGCCCGCGTGGGCGCGACCTCTCCAGAGGTCGCGAATTGTTCCGCGCGTTCTGGAGAACGCGCGCCCATCCCCGAATCGAACCAGCCCCATGCCACTTCGCATAGCAGCGAAGCTGCTACGCTACGAGGCACAAGCCTTTTCCTCAGCCCTCAGGGTCAGCGGCTGGCGGCGGATTTCCTGAACCGTACGCTCCGGCGACTCCTCGCCCGAGCCGGCCTGGTCAAGCGCATCACACCGCACATGCTGCGGCACACCTTTGCCACCCATCTCGTTCGCAACGGAGTGGATATCCGCACCGTCCAGGAGCTCCTCGGCCACTCCGACCTGGAAACCACCGCCAACCACCTCCACTCCGACACCCGCGCCAAACAGACCGCCGTCGCCCTGATCGCCAGTCTGACTGGATCTGCCTCTTCCTGCGCGTGCCTAACCGGCAGAACAGTAGCCATCGGCCTCTCGACACCGAGGGCGGCGATGGTGGCCAAGGCGAGATCACCATCCCCAGACCATCGGCAAGATCGAGCGCTTGCACCGCACGATGAAGGACGAAGTCATCCTGGTGGTGCACATGAGCCCGGACGAGCTGTGCGGGGCGATTGGGGAGTTCGTCCACTACTACAACCGGCAACGCTACCACGAGGCGCTGGGAAACGTGACTCCGGATGATGTCTATTTCGGCCGCAGGGAAGCGATCCTGGCGCGGCGAAAAGCGCTGCAGATTCGGACCTTCGGGGCCAGGCGCGAGCACTATCGCAAGCAGCGCGGGACCCATCAAGATGAGGGAGCAGGAACACCAAGAGTGTACCTTAATTCACCCCCCGAAATGTCCCAAGATCGCTGAAGCTCGACACCGATACTCTCGGCGTGGAATCCAACTTGGGCGTTCTCCTTACTGATCCACTTGGTGGCGAACTGTGGTGTCTGTGCACTTCGCCAGATGGCAAACTGCGCGTTACAGTGATCTTCAAGGAACCGTAAATGCACTCTCGTCTTGCCTGTCTGCATCTCGGGAAAACCACGTGTGTGCTTGCTTACGGGTGTCTGGGCCTGCTATGTGTCGTCACTTTGCTTGCCCTCGCGGGCTGCAACCATGCCGGGCAGGCCCAGAGGCAACGTGCGCTTGGGATCCCGCTGCCCCTGTTTCCTGGGGCCACGGATGTTCGAACAAGCATTCGCAAGGTTATGGGTGTTGAGCATAGGGCGGTTGGCTACCGGGTCGATCTCGCCTACCCATCGACAGGGGTGCTCCAGTTCTATGACGGCCGGCTCTCACGCGGCGGATGGAAACGAGTCCCATTTCGCGGGTCCGACGTGGGAGGGAAGTGGGCAACAGCTGAGGTCGTAACGCAGAAAGAGGCGGAAGTTGGGCTGCGTGTTCCGAAGATGGAGCGATTCTACATAGCTCAGTGGGAACAGCAGCATGAGAAGGTTAGCCTGGTTCTCCAGGTCACGGACCTTTCCTACGGGACCTGGCGGGGTAGAGAGCATGGTAATCGACTACGATCTGGTCAGCGAGTTGTGGTCGTCGTGCGGCCCTACCTAGTGCCCCGTCAATGATGGCTGGAGAATCCGTACAACGAGCGCACGACGTGGGTGTATGATGCGGCGAATGAGGTTCTCACGAGCGAAGATGCCTCGGGCGTGACCACTTTCAGCTATGATGCCAACGGCAACACCACCGGCGCACAACGGCAGGATTGACATGGCGAGGCCGTAGCGCGCGCCGGCCGCGGGCGCTAGTGCATCTCCTCCTCGCAGCTACCGATGCCGGGCCGATAGAAGCTGAACCGCACATTCGGGTGCAGCGCCAGCAGCGACATCGGAACCGACGCGTCCGGTATCCGCTTCGAGATCATGAAGGCCGTAAGGCGCATCCCGAACGGGTTGTCGTGATTCCCCGCCTGCCAGATGGAGACGCGCTGCGCCTTCCACGTCTCGACCGGCCCGACGCTGAGCGCTTGCGTGGGCACGTCGGCGACCTTGCCCCCGCCTGAGGTGCGCGCGTTCTGGATGATAGTCATGGGATGCAAGTCCACGACTCGCGCGCTCAGCTTGAGGCACTCCTCGGGTGGGGGAGGGGCATCGGTGTAGGCGCCCTCGCGCTTCGGCGGGTCGTTGAATGCCCAATGCTTAACCTCGCCCTGGCCGCCCTGCATGACCACGCAGCGCACCCTGTCGTAGCTCGCCGTGTACTCCCTCAGCTTGTCCGCCTTGGGGAAATGCAGGTTCTCATCCGGCATCACGAGCTTCGAGTCTATGCGGTTGAAGCACAGCTCGCGGTCGGCTTTCTCGAATGACAGGGGATGGGTGGCTGCCACCTCGCGGCTCCCCATATACCATTCGTCCATGCCCCAGAAGTGGGCGTGGCGCAGGTCGAGCTTCAGCGCGTTGACCAGTTGCGCTGCCAGCGGCAACTGCTCCGTCGGCCCGATGGGCCCGCAGATCCCCGCCGGCTGCTCCTCGGTTGCCTGCGACCAGGCCTCGATATATTCCAGCGCTTCCGCGAGGTAGAAGCTCTCGAGCGTGTCATAGAACACCACTTCGAACCCGGGGCGCGATAGCTGTGCCATGTCCTCGACGGTCAGCTTGGCGACGTCCTCCAAGATTTCGCGCTCGAGAGTCGTGTAATCCCACCAGCCGGGTGCTACGACGCTCACTGGTCTGGCCATGGTACTGTCCTCCGTGCCGGTCGATTGCGTTAAGTTGGCGCGCGGCGGCACCTGCACGAGAACGGCCTCTCGCGCGGGGTGCGGTCTAATGTACAACAGTTGTCCGCCTCCGTCAATGCTGCCCGCGACGCCCTGCACCGCACGGCGCTATCGCTTGGTTCGTAGGGCAGGGAGCTTTAGGCGCCTCTGGAGCCTCGTCTCCTGCCCCGCCAGGCCCCATCACCCGCACGACAGAGCTGTGGCCGAACTGCGGGATTTCGATCCAGGGCGTTTTGGCGATCGTGGCCCTACTCCGCCCTCCTTCGTCGGGCTACGCAGGGCGGTCTGCATAGCCCCGTGGGGCGACGCAGAGTGGAGGAAACTGACCTGGCATGGTTCGGCGGAGTTTACCCCTTCGCTCTGCTCAGGGCAGGCTCTGAGCAAAGTCGAAGGGCTCACTACAAGTCGAAACAACGGGGATGCGGATTTCGATACGGCAGCATTTCGGACGGAGAAGGTTCCCGCCATCGAAAAGCGGGGCGCTCCGCCCGGAGCAACAGATAGGCTTCAGCCTGCCTGTGAAGCCAGTTCCCCGCGATTCGGGTGGCGGCCCCGGTACCCCAGCCCTTGGCCGCCATAGCAGCGGCTTCAGCGGCCAAAGGGGCGGGTGTGCAGCGGGGGAAACCGCTATTCATCGCGCGCTGCCGGAAGTGCCCGCGCACCATATGGCTGCCGTGGGCCGTTCACCGGCGAGCGCTTCATCCGATGATGTGTCGGCAGCCATTTGCATATCCCCTTGCCGCGGTGGATGCGGCGATAGCTCAGGTTGACGAGAAGGCGGGGAATGAACTTCCCGCGCACAGTCACGGCGCGCTTGACGATGCAGGGGATCGAGTAGAAGCGGCGGTACGCGTATCTCTGCCCCTGCTCCAGTTCCAGGGCCGTCATGTGCTGCGGCCGAAACACCACATTGCTCATGGTGTAGTGCGACCAGTCGTGATCCGCGATCCGGCCGTCGCGCTCAAACTGCTCGTGCACGGCCGTGCCTGGAAACGGCGTCAATACAGAGAACTGGGCGGCGGCGAGTTTGTGCCGCTGGGCGAACTCCACGGTCCTCGCGAAAACTCCGGGGTCGTCTGCGTCCAGCCCCAAGACGAACGAACCGATGATCTCAATGCCGGATTTGTGGATTTTGCTGATGGCATCGCCCATATCCAGTCCCAAGTTAGGCGACTTCCCGGTCGCTCGTAGGTTCTCTTGTGACAGGGACTCCAGCCCCATGAACATCGCCTTGCAGCCACTGCGGGCGGCGAGCGAGAGGAGTTCCGGGTCCTTGGCCATAGTCAGGTCCGCCTGGCCGATCCAGCGGATACGGAGTGGGATCAGTGCCTCGAACAACTCCTTGGCTCGCCGCGGGTGGCCGGTGATGTTGTCGTCAACGAACCCGACCCACCCGCCGAGGGAGCGGACCTCCTCAGTCACTTCGGCAACGGGCCGGAAGCGATAGCGCCTCCCGAATACCGCGCTCACCGTGCAAAAGGAGCACGCGTTCGGGCATCCGCGCGCCGTCTGCACCACGTTGATGGTCAGGTACCGCTCTCCGCGCAGCAGATCCCGCCGAGGGTGGGGCAGCCCTGCCAGATCGGGATAGTCGGCGCACTGATACCGGGGTTTGAGCCGGTCACCCGCGAGGTCATCCAAGACCTCCCGCCAGATCAACTCGGCCTCGCCAACCACAACGGCGTCGGCGTGGGTGGCGGCTTCGTCGGGCAGCACGGTCGGATGGATGCCGCCCATCACCACAGGGAGGCCCCGCTGCCGAAATTCGTCAGCTAGTGCGTACGCCCGCGGTGCCGACGCGGTCATGCAGGTAATCGCCACCCAATCGGCAGGGGTGTCAAGATCAACCGGTTCCACATTCTCGTCGAGCAGCCGCACGTCCACACCTGGCGGCGTCATGCCCGCAAGCAGTGGCAAACTTAGCGGGGGCGCCAGCACTTTCCCGCCGCCCCACCAGCCCTGCGACCATGACGGCGATATGATAAGTAGCCTTGGTCTGTTCTTGATTGGCAGTAACCTCCTAGCCGCCACTCCTGCCCCTGTTCTGGCCGTATTCCGTGCCGGGACAGGCGGCTTCCGCCGCTTCACCGACTAGCCCTCGTCCGGCCACGCAGATATCCGTTAGACAACTGTCGGCGTCCCGGTGCGTCGGGAGCCACTCACCTGTGCGTCCGCCGCGTCAGTGGGATAGACTGGGGGTGGATTAAGACGTACCTCGGGTGTCCTTGGCCCTGCTTTTCCGACTGTCGCCACCATCTTCCTATAGTACTTTTCGTTGGGCGAGGATCGCTTCCCTGCCGGAAAACCAGATGATGATCTCCGGTTCTGCTAGCCGAAGCGTGGGGCTGCACCATCGCCGCGTGTTTCGATGTCAGCACGTTTTGGCGCTGGCTCGCCACCCGAAGCACCTTGGCGCGGCAGCGACAAGGGCGAAGGTGGGTGGAGGAAAGCGACCTGCCATCGAAACAACGGGGCTTCGGACGAGGCCGTGAATTTCGATGCCGGAGCGTTTTCCTCAGCGAAGTTCACCCACATCGAAATACCATGGGGCTTAGTCAGCACCGAGAAGCTCGAGATCCCTTCTCTGACGGTATCGCAGGGCGCCCGCTGTGACCAGAAAAGATGTGCCGCTACAGACTACACATGTTCTTCAACAGTAGCCGTGACGGATTCCACTTGGAGAAAGACACCGGGCTGAATCGCACAAAAGGGAAGTAGAGGTTGTCTCAGTGCCAGTTCAGCCAGAGCTGACTGGCTTCGCAGCGCCTATTGAACGGTGAGCTGGAAGATCCTGCCGCGGGACGCTCCTACCGCGGCCGTGCATCGCACCCGCCACTGCCAGGTTCCCGAAGCCTCTGGCGTCCCCGAAAGCCGGCCGTCCGTACGTGCCCGGTCTCATAGCCGCCTAACCGCTACAGAAGGGCTCAGGACAGGTTGTGCCACACTGCCCGTTCCTCTGCGCCCGGAGTGCTCTCCGCGGTTCAGTTGGTCTTCTTCGCCAGCCGGGCCGGCACCAGCAGCTTGGGCGCGATCTTGCCGTCCTCGACGTCCACGACCACGGTGTCGCCCTCGCGGAACTCGCCGCGCAGAATGCCGCTGGAGATGGGGTTCTCGACGAGACGTTGTATCGTGCGCCGCAGCGGCCGCGCCCCGTATTCCTCGTCGAAGCCGACGTCCGCCAGCATGTCGCGCGCCTGGTTCGTCAGTTGCAGCGAGATCTTGCGCTCGCTGAGCTGCCGCTCGACGCGTTTGGCCAGCAGGTCAACGATGCGCCGAATCTGCTCGCGCGTGAGCGGCCGGAAGACGATGATCTCGTCGATGCGATTCAGCAGCTCCGGGCGCATGACGCGGTGCAGCTCCTCCAACATGCGCGCCTTCATGGCCTCGAAGTCAGCCTGCTCCCGCTCGACCTCGAAGCCCAGGGAGGCCGCCTTCATCCACTGCGTGCCGATGTTCGAGGTCATGATGATCACGGTGTTCTTGAAGTCCACCGTGCGCCCGGAGGCATCGGTCAGCCGCCCGTCCTCCAGTATCTGCAGCAGCACGTTGAACACGTCGGGGTGGGCCTTCTCGATCTCGTCGAGCAGCACCACGCGGTAGGGCCGCCGCCGCACCGCCTCGGTCAACTGGCCGCCCTCCTCGTAGCCGACGTAACCGGGCGGCGCCCCCACCAGCCGCGACACCGTGTGGCGCTCCTGGTATTCGGACATATCGAGGCGCACCATCGCCTCCTCGTCGTCGAACAGGAACTCCGCCAGCGCGCGCGCCAGCTCGGTCTTGCCGACGCCGGTCGGGCCCATGAAAATGAAGGAGCCGATGGGGCGGCGCGGATCGTTGAGCCCCGCCCGCGCGCGCCGGATGGCCTCCGACACCGCGGTCACCGCCTGGTCCTGGCCGATGACGCGCTCGTGCAGGCGCTGCTCCATCTCCAGCAGCTTGTGCGCCTCCTCCTCGAACATGCGCGACACGGGGATGCCGGTCCAGCCCGAGACGATCTGCGCGATGTCCTCCTGCGTCACGTCCAAGCTGGCGTCGCCCCGGCCGGCCTCCCACTCGGCGCGCTTGCCGTCCAGCTCGACGTGCAGGGATTCGATGTCCTGCTTGAGGCGCGCGGCGCGCTCGTAATCCTGCGCCATGGCCGCGCTCTCGCGCTCCGCTTCGAGCTGGCCGATGCGCCCCTCGAGTTCGTTGACCTCCGGCGAGGCATAAGCGGTCTCGATATGTTTCTTGGCTGACGCCTCGTCCACCAGGTCGATCGCCTTGTCGGGCAGGAAGCGGTCGGTGATGTAGCGGGCTGACAACTGGGCCGCGGCCTCCAGGGCCGAATCCTCGATCTTGACCTTGTGATACTGCTCGTAGCGATCGCGCAGGCCGCGCAGGATTTCGACGGTCTCCTCCACGCTCGGCTCGTCGACGAAGACGGGCTGGAAGCGGCGCTCCAGGGCCGAGTCCTTCTCGATATGCTTGCGGTACTCGTCGAGGGTGGTGGCGCCGATGCACTGCAGCTCGCCCCGCGCGAGCGCGGGCTTGAGCATGTTGGCGGCGTCGATCGCACCCTCGGCCGCCCCCGCGCCGACCACGGTGTGGAGCTCGTCGATGAACACGACGATTTCGCCCTTGGCCTTGCGGATCTCGTCCATCACCGCCTTCAGCCGCTCCTCGAATTCGCCGCGGAACTTCGAGCCTGCGACCATGGCGCCGAGGTCGAGCGCGATGACGCGCCTGCCCTTCAGGTTCTCCGGCACGTTGTTGGCGACGATCTTCTGCGCGAGCCCCTCCACCACCGCGGTCTTGCCCACGCCGGGGTCGCCGATGAGCGCCGGATTGTTCTTGGTGCGCCGGCTCAGCACCTGGATGACGCGCTTGATCTCCTCGTCGCGACCGATGACCGGGTCCAGCTCGCCCTTGCGCGCCATATCGGTGAGGTCGCGGCTGTAGCGTTCGAGCGCCGCGTACTTACTCTCCGCCGCCTCGTCGGTCACGCTATGCGCGCCGCGGATGTGACGCAGCGCGCGATCGGCGGCATCTTGCGTCAGCCCCGAGTTGCGCAGGATGCTGCCGGCCTCGCCCGGCGTCTCCAGCAGGGCGAGCAGGATGTGCTCCACCGCGACCAGGTTGTCGTGGAGCCGCTCCGCCTGCTGCCACGCGGTCTCGGTTAGCATGCGGTACAGGCCGGGGGTGACGTAGATCTGTGCCTGGCCGCCGCCGGGCCCGCTGACCTGGACCTTGGGCTGCCGGGCGAGCGCATTCTCCACCTGCGTTTGCGCGGCGGCGGGGTCTATTCCCGCGCGGCGCAGTATGAGGTGCGCGATACCCTCCCGCTGCTCGAGCAGGGCCAGCAGCACGTGCTCGGCGTCGAGCTGGGTATGGCGGTAGCGCATGGCGATCTCCTGCGACATCGCCAGCGCCTCCTTGGCTTTGTCGGTAAACTTGCTCAGGTCCATCTGTGCTGCCTCTCAGCGCCGCGTTTCCGCGGAGGATGCGGGGCCGGACGAGGTGCGCTTGCCCGTCTCGTGCTCGCGGCGCAGCTGGGCCTCCAGCTCCTCGCGCAGGCGGCCGATACGCGCTTCGACCTCGCGGCGCATCCCGATGAGCCTGCGTTCGGCTTCTTCGCGTTCCCGCTCCATTTTGTCGAGCAGGTCGAGGATGACCTGTACGCCGGCGAGGTTGACCCCCATGTCCTGGGTGAGATGCTGGATGCGCCGCAGGCGCTCGACGTCCTCGTGCGAATAGAGACGGAAGTTGGTGCGGCTGCGAGCGGGCGCGACCAAACCCGCCCGCTCGTACATCCGCAGCGTTTGCGGATGGACGTCCAGCAGCTTCGCTGCCACACTTATCACGTAGACAGGCTCTTCGGCCTCGTTTTTCGCTGACATTGCCACCAAGCTCCCCTTGCTCCCCTTGTTTCTGCAGCCCGCGGGATCGTCGGCGGCTATCCCCACTGCCCCCGGCGCGGGTCTTCGGAGCGGGAGCGCTGTAGCTGCTCGACCAGTCCCCGCTCCTGTTCCGTCAGGTTCTTCGGCACGACCACCCGCAGCTTGACGAACATGTCGCCCTTGCCGTCGCCGCGCAAATGGGGCATGCCCATCCCGCTCAACCGCAGCCGTCTGCCGGAGGAACTGCCCGCAGGGATGGTTACCGTGACGTCGCCCCACGGCGTGGGCACCTTCACCTCCGCCCCCAGCGCCGCCTCGCCGAAGGTCACGGGCACTTCTATGTGCAGGTCATCGCCCTCGCGTTCGAACAGGCGGTGAGGGCGAATGCGCGGGATGACATAGAGGTCGCCCGGCGGCCCGCCGCCGATGCCGGGCGCTCCCTCTCCCGCCAGGCGCACTCTGGCGCTGTCGCGCACGCCGGCGGGGAGCTTGACATCCAGGCGCCTGTTCTTGCCGTCGGGCATCGCGACCATCACGGTGCGCTGCGTCCCGTTGGCGGCCTCCTCCAGGGTGATCTCTACCTCGTGGCGCAGATCCTGGCCTTTGGCCGCCGGCGGAGCGCCCACCCGGGTTCCGGCCCGGCCCGGTCCGGCGCCGAAGAACATCTCGAACAGGTCGCCGAAGCCGGGCGCCTCACCGGTGGCGTCGAAGTCAACGGTTCGCCATGCCTGTGGCCCGCCCGCTCCCGGGGCCCCCGTCTGCACCCTGCGCCAGGTGTCGCCGAGGTGCCCGAACTGGTCGTACTTGGCGCGCTTGTCCTTGTCGCTCAGTACCTCGTACGCCTCGCTGATCTCCTTGAATTTGCGCTCGGCGTCCTTATCCCCGGGGTTGACGTCCGGGTGGAACTTGCGGGCCAGGCGGCGATACGCTTTGCGTATCTCTTTGTCCGTCGCCCCCCGGCTGATGCCGAGTATCTTATAGTAGTCCTTGCCGTTCACTCGCCGCAGTTAGCTCCCATCGCCACGCGGACAGGTCATTCCACTGCTACCTTGGCCCGCTGGCGATGCTGTTGCCCAGCTTTCGGAAGCGTGACCCCGAGTACCCCGTCTCGGTATCTCGCCGTCACCCTGCCGTGGTCAATGGGGACTCCGATGGCAAACGAGCGATGAAAAGGCCCGTACGGCCGTTCCACCCGCACGAGATCGCCCTCGTTCGAGGGTTTGCGCTCGCCCCTGATGGTTAGCCTATCGCCCTCGCCCTCGATCTCGATGTCATCCCGGCCGACGCCGGGCAGCTCTGCCTCGAATACGAGGCTGTGGTCAGTCTCGCGGATGTCGCCCCGTGGCGCCCACGGGCGCGACTTGGGCGCCTCGGAAGACGCACTGCCCTGACGCAGGCCCTGCTCCAGGGCTCGCATTCGTTCGCGCAGGTTTGCCAGCTCGCCGAAGGGATCCCAACGCAGATCCATGGCAATCCTCTCTCGCGCGACGGCGGTCGCGGTCCCTATTCGCTCTTGCGGTACTCGGCGTCTATGACGCCCTCGTCGTCGCCGCCCTGCGGCGGCTGCTCCTCGGGTCCCGGTGCGGCCGCTCCCGCAGCGCCTGGCGTCTGCGCGGCCTGGTGATAGAGAATCTCCGACAACCGGTAGGAGGTTTGCTGCAGGTCCTCGCTGGCGCTGCGGATGCGTCCGGTGTCGTTCGCCGAGATCGCGTCCTTCACCGCCTGCACTTTGCCCTCCAGCTCCTGGCGCAGGTCGGCCGGCACCTTCTCGCCCAGATCGCGCAGGGTCTTCTCGGTTTGGTACACGAGCGAGTCGGCCCGGTTGCGCGCCTCGGCCTCCTCTTTGAGCCGGCGGTCTTCCTCGGCGTGGGTCTCCGCCTCCCCAACCATGCGCTCGACGTCGCCCTTGTTGAGCTGGCTGGAGCCGGTGATGGTGATGCTCTGCTGGCGCCCCGTGCCGAGGTCCTTGGCGTTGACGTTGACGATGCCGTTGGCGTCAATGTCGAAGCTGACCTCGACCTGCGGGATGCCGCGCGGCGCCGGAGGAATGCCCGTCAGGTGAAAACGGCCCAGCGTGCGATTGTCGCGCGCCATCTCGCGCTCTCCCTGGAGCACGTGGATCTCCACATCCGTCTGCCCGTCGGCGGCGGTGGTGAAGACCTCGCTCTTGCGGGTGGGGATGGTGGTGTTGCGCTCGATCAGCTTGGTCATCACTCCGCCCAAGGTCTCGACGCCCAGCGACAGCGGCGTCACGTCGAGCAGCACCACCTCGCGCACTTCGCCGCCCAGCACGCCCGCCTGGATGGCCGCGCCCACGGCCACCACCTCGTCCGGGTTGACGCTCTTGTTGGGCTCTTTCCCGGTGAGCTTGCGCACCAGCTCCTGCACCGCCGGCATGCGCGTGGCGCCGCCGACCAGGATGACCTCATTGATGTCGCTGTCCTTGAGCTTCGCGTCAGCGATCGCCTGGCGGTAGGGGCCGACGCAGCGGTCGAGGAGGTCGGAGGTCAGTTCCTCGAACTTCGCGCGGGTGATGTTCGTGTCCAGGTGCTTGGGCCCGGTCTGGTCCGCGGTGATGAATGGGAGGTTGATGCTCGTCTGCACCACGGTTGACAACTCGATCTTGGCCTTCTCGGCCGCCTCGCGCAGCCGCTGCAGCGCCTGGCGGTCGCTGCGCAGGTCGATGCCCTGCTCCTGCTTGAACCGGTCGGCGATGTAGTTGACGAGCCGCTCGTCCCAGTCGTCGCCGCCGAGATGGGTGTCCCCGCTGGTGGACTTGACCTCGAACACTTCTCCGCCGACCTCGAGAATCGACACGTCAAACGTGCCGCCGCCGAGGTCCCACACCAGGATGGTTTCCTCGGCCTTCTTCTCCAGGCCGTAGCCGAGAGAAGCCGCGGTCGGCTCGTTGATGATGCGCAAGACCTCCAGGCCGGCGATCTCACCCGCGATCTTGGTCGCGGTGCGCTGGGCGTCATTGAAGTACGCGGGCACGGTGATGACCGCCTGCGTGACTTTCTCGCCGACGTACGCCTCGGCATCGGCCTTCAGCTTCTGCAGAATCATGGCCGAGATCTCCTCGGGCGTGTACTGCTTGCCCTGGATCTCGACAACGGCCATGCCGTTGGACGCCTGTGCAACCTTGAACGGGACCATCTCACGCTCGGTCTTGACCTCGCCGTAGCGACGCCCCATAAAGCGCTTTATGGAGTAAACCGTGTTCTCGGAGTTGATGACCGCTTGGCGCCTGGCTGCCTGGCCGACGAGCCTCTCGCCGGTCTTCGTGAAGGCGACCGCGGATGGACACAGCCTGCCGCCTTCGGCGGTCGTGATTACGTGCGGCTCACCACCCTCCACCACGGCCACAACGGAGTTAGTCGTACCCAGGTCGATTCCTATAATCTTGGGCATCGGGATTCGTACCTCCCCATGGGATGTTAGCGCAGACACCGCAACTGTCCCTGCGATGTCGCTCTATTGCGCTTGTTAATATATACCTTGATATTATGGCTGTCAAGCCTGTTTTGCGGCCCACTTGCATGATATCTGCACCAAAGACCACAGGGGCCGGAAGCAACGGCCTCCAGGCGGGGGATGTAACGGTGAAGGGCGCGTGACGGGGCTTCAGTCAGCTTGAGTGTCGGCTTCGCCGCCCATGGGCAGCTCGATAAGGCCCCGGCCGAGGAGGCGTGGCGACAGCCATCCCAAGCCGGCGCTCGCCAGGATGATTACATAGGGCATGACCACGAGGTTGTACCGGCCCTCCTCGGATATGGTGGCCACGTGAACCAGGCAGGTGAAAGCGATCGCGGCAAGAACCGGCGCAAAGCGCCTTCCCGAGAAGGTGGCCACGAGCAGCCCCACCAGGCCGAGCAGCAGCAGCGCGTCATGCAACTGCCACCCGCGAAACCCCAGGCGGCCCCACGCGATGACCATCGCCTGCCCCTGGTAGGCGCTCCAGAAAGTGCGGAACTTGCGCCACAGCAGGCCGGCGTAATCTGCTGGGCGGTAGAGGACGTACCCGCCGACGTTCTGCCACCCGGCGCGCCACAGCGCCCTGTCGGCGGCGAACTCATCCGTGGTGTGCGCGGTGATATGGTTGACGATGGGGTACGTCGCCTTGCGAAACACGCCGTGAAACGGCAGATAGTTGCCCACAAAGAAGTTCAGGCCGCCATAGCTTGATAAGCCCACCGGCCTGTGGAGAATCGCCGAGTTCCGCGCCGCCCACGGCCCGGTGACGGCGGCGAAGGCGACCGCGAACGCCGCGAAGTGCCACACCCAGCGTCGCTCGCGGACACCGTAGGCCCACACCAGCGCGACCAGCAAGATTAGCGCGAAGGCCTGGCCCGTGGGCCGCACCAGCGCCGCCAGGCCCAGAATCAACCCGGCGCCGGCAAACGCCCGCGCGCGGCGCGCCTCGAAGCCGATGGTCAGGAGAAGGATGGCCCCCACCCACAGGAAGATCGAGAGCGTCTCCGAGTACAGAGCCGAGGCCGCCCACCAGAACCCTGGGTAGATGGCGTACAGAAATGCTGCCACCAGGGCTCGTCTCCGGCCGACCAGGCGACAAGCCAGGGCGAATGTCAGCAGCAGGGCGCCCAGGTCGAGCGCGAGCTGCGCCAGACGCACGAGCGCCAGCGGCGATCCGAACCAGCGCTCACCGAGCCAGTAGACCGCGGCCAGGAATGCGGGGTAGCCCGGCGTGCGTATGGCATACTCGCCGTGGGGCATGCCGTGGGCGGGCGTGCGGAACTCCCCAGTGCGGAGGAGCGTGGTGGCGATGGCATCGTACTCCCGGGCGTCTACCCCCGCGAGCGGCGAAGGGGCGTCCGCAAAATACGCGGCCCGCCACAGCGTCGCCAGCACGACAATGAGCACCAGTGGCGCCCACGAGCGGCCGGCTGGTCGGACTGTGGTCATGGCTTGGGCGTCACCATATGGTCACCAGGAGCGCGACCGCCATCGTTGCTGCTACGGTCACCGCGCACGCCCGCACCTGTTGCGGGCGAGTCGTAAGCGTCGGCGCCTCCGCGCAGGCATCCACCGGGGACGCGGCTGCCCGCGACGGCGCCGCCAGTGCCGAAAACAGTATCACCAGCCGGTGAGCGGGCGCGGCCGGGATGTAAGTCGCCCACGCCGCTGGCGCCGCGAGCCTGGACGCATCCGGGTTTTCGCCCAGAGCGCGCGCGACCTCCAGCGCCGCCCGGTAGATGACTGCGGCATGTATTCCCAGGAAGGCAAACAGCAGCACCGGCGCAGCTAGGTCGGTTGCGCAGCGGGCGAGGAATTCATGTGGCGCAGCCAGCCCACTTGGGCGCGCGGTTCCCCGACCGCGCGAGGGTATCGCGACTTCAAGAGGAATCGCGCCCGCTGGAAGATGTGGCGCAGCCGCCCCGTTCGACAAGCTCAGGGCAGGCCCCGGCCGTGACCGGATCCATCTCGCCCACACCGACACCGGCGGCAGCCAAAAAGTCAGCCGGAGCAAGATGCCCGCCAGCGCCAGCCCAACGACCGGCGAAGCCTCGGGCGCCACAACTCGCAGTCCCACCGGCAGGGCGTAGACCAGGGCCCAAGCGATGCCCACCGCGGGCGACACGACCAGCACGAGCAGCAGAACGCCCGCCAGTCCGGCCCACCGCCCGCTGCCCGGCAGGTCCCGCGCGAATACGCGCGCGGCGTAGCCAGCAACCGCAAACGGGTTCCAGCGCCCTGGCTCAGGCAGCGCCAGGGCCAGGAGCACAGCCGCGAGAAGCACATGGTCGGACTCGTACAGCATGTCAGTCAGCCGCCCTAAGTGCGCGCCTGTGAGTGCGTCGCGCCTCCAATCTTTCCATCGCCTCGCCCACGACGTAGAGCGAGCCGGTGACCAAGACCAGGTCTTCCTCTCCGGCCTGCGCCAGCGCTGCGTCCAGGGCCGCGGCCACGGTGGGCGCCTCACGGTGCTGGGGGCACATGTCGGCCAGTATCTGAGTCAGGTCCGGCGGGCTTGCCGCGCGCGGGAGCCGAGCCGAGGTGAAGATCACGCTGTCGGCGATCGGGCACAGGTGCGACCCCACGGCGCGGATGTCATGGTCGCGCGACACGCCAAGCACCAGGAGGAGTCGGCGGTGCGGAAAGAGGTCAATCACCGAGGCCGCCAGCGCTCGCGCCGAGATTTCGTCATGCGCCCCGTCGAGGATTACCCACGGCTTGCGGCCTGCGATATCGAGCCGTCCGGGCCAGCGCACGGCCGCCAGTCCGCGGCGCAGCGCATCCTCGGGCACGCTTACGCCGCGCCTTCCCAGCAGATGCAGCGCGCCGACGGCGGTGGCGGCGTTGAGGAGCTGGTGATCGCCGAGCAGGGGGCAGCGAAGGTCGCGATAGTCCGCCCCCATGGCGCTCAGGTTGAACACGTGGCCGTCGGGCCCCGAGTCCACCTGTTCGAGGACGAACGAAGCCTTGCGCTTTTCCGGGAGGAGCCGGCGATAGAGGGGTTTGCGCCCGGACGCTTGTTTGACGCGCACGCCGTGCAGCGCGGCGCTACGCTCTCTGCACGTTTCGGTCAGCACCCGCCACGCCGACTGCACCTGCGGCGAGGAGACTACGATCGAGCCCGGCTTGATGATGCCGGCTTTCTCAGCCGCGATACGCGGGATAGTGGACCCCAGCTCCGCCTGGTGGTCGAGCGCGATGCGGGTGATGACGACGACGCAGGGGTGCTCGATGGCATTGGTCGCATCGAGCCTGCCGCCGAGGCCCGTCTCCAGGACCGCGATGTCACATTCCCGCTCGCGGAAATAGAGGAACGCGATCAGGGTGTGAGCCTCGAAGAAGCTAGGCGGGCCAAGTGCGGCGGTGGGCACCGCCTCGATGATGGGGCGCGCCTGCGTAACCAGGCGGGCGACGTCGCGCTGGGGTATCATGGCGCCGTTGACGCGTATGCGCTCACGGAAGTCACGCAGGTGAGGGGAGGTGTACAGACCGGTGCGCAGGCCGGCGGCCTGGAGCACGGAGGCGATGATGGCGGCGGTTGAGCCCTTGCCCTTGGTGCCGGCGACGTGGACCGCGCGCAATCCGCGGTGCGGCTGGCCTACACGCTCCAGCATGAATCGCATGCGGTCGAGGTTCCACACGCGCGCCGCGGTCGACCGCTCGTAGTCCACCAGGCTCTCCAGGTACTCGACCGCTTGTTCGTATCGCATGGCACAACGCGCCGACGACGGACAACGTGGCCGCAACGTCTAGGGCTGGGGTTTTTCGTGACCTGACGAATACAAAGGCGAGGGAAGGTCGTAACCGTCGGCAAAATAGGCGTCGTCAACGGCTGACCGTAGATCCGACAGCTTGTTGACTAATGCTTGCAGCCGCTTCGCAAACCTATGCTGTAAAGGCCACATCCGACTCATCTTTACCAGCGCCGCATTCATGAGAGCATTCGCTTCGACGAGATCGCGTCCCAGAGCGCAATAGTCGTCATGGCTTCGGCTTTTCTTTCGCATCCACGTCTCCTCTCTTGCGGCGCTTGTGAGCACACGTTTCATTAGTCGTAGGGCAGGGGCTTGCCTCCTGCCCATACATCCTCGGAGAGGGGCAGAAGACAAGCTTCTGCCCTACAGGTCTGTCAGAAAACGCCTACCATGGGCGCGTGATGTCCGTGTAAACCGGGAAGCGGGCGCAGAGCTGCCGCACCCGCTCGCGCACCTCGCGGCGCACCCCCGCGTCCTGCCGATTGTGCAGCACGCGGCCCATCATCTCCGCGATCTCGCGCATCTCCGGCTCCTTCATCCCGCGCGTGGTCAGCGCGGGTGTGCCGGGGCGGATGCCGCTGGCGATGGCCGGCGGCTGGTGGTCGTAGGGAATCACGTTCTTGTTGGTGATGATCCCGGCTTCCTCCAGCAGGTCCGCCGCCTCCTTGCCCGTGATGTTCTGCGGCCGCAGATCAACCAGGACGAGGTGATTGTCGGTACCGCCCGTTACCAGGCGGAAGCCTTGCTCAAGCAGCCCCTCCGCCAGGGCGTGGCAGTTGCTGATGATGTGGCGCTGATACTCGCGGAAGCTCTCCGTCATCGCCTCCCTGAACGCGATGGCCTTCGCCGCAATGACGTGCATCAGCGGCCCCGCCTGCACCCCGGGGAACACCGCGCGGTCAATCGCCTCCGCCAGCTCGCGGCGGCACATGATGAACGCCCCGCGCGGCCCGCGCAGGGTCTTGTGCGTGGTGGAGGTGATGACATCGCAATAGGGCACCGGGTCGGGATGCAGCCCCGCCGCGATGAGCCCCACGATGTGCGCGATGTCGGCCATGAGGTAGGCATCCACCTCGTCGGCGATGGCGCGGCAGCGCTCGAAATCGATCACCCGTGGGTAGGCGCTGGCGCCCACGACGATCAGTTTCGGCCGCTCGTGACGCGCCGCGTTCAGGATCGCATCGTAATCGAGGCGCTCCGTCTGGCGATCGACGCCGTAGAAAGCGATGCGGTAATAGCGGCCGGAGAAATTGAGCTTATTGCCGTGGGTGAGATGTCCCCCCTGGTCCACCGACATGGCGAGGATGGTGTCGCCGGGCTCCAACAGGGCGTAGTAGGCGGCCATGTTGGCCTGCGAGCCGGTGTGCGGCTGAACGTTGGCGTGCTCCGCGCCGAACAGCTCCTTGGCGCGCTCGATGGCCAGCGACTCCGCCTGGTCCACGAATTCGCAGCCGTGGTACCAGCGCGCGCCGGGATAGCCCTCGGCGTACTTGTTGGTCATGATACAGCCCTGAGCCTCGAGCACCGCCTTGCTGGCATAGTTCTCGGACGGAATCATGACCAGGGTGTCCTGCTGGCGCTCCAGCTCGCCCGCCAGCACCTGCGCCATCTCGGGGTCAACTTCGCTCAGAGTGCGGTTCATGAGAACTCCCTGCAGAAGTCTTTAACCACAGAGGACACAGAGCACGCAGAGAGTTCCGGATTTGTCATTCCGAGCCAAGCGAGGAATCTTGGGTGTATCCAGGATTCTTCACTTCGCTGCGCTGCGCTCACAATGACAATGCCTTGCCTTCTCTGTGCTCTCCGTGTGCTCTGTGGTTTGCCCTTACTCTAGTGACGGAAATGGCGCCGCCCGGTGAACGCCATCGCGACGCCCAGCCGGTTGCACATCTCGATCGCCTCCTCGTCGCCCAGCGACCCGCCCGGCTGCACCAGGACCACGACGCCAGCCTGAGCCGCAACTGCGATCGCATCGGGCTTGGGAAAGAAGGCGTCGGATGCGAGCACCGCCCCGCGCGCCCGCTCGCCGGCTTTGCGCGCCGCCAGCCACACCGCGTCCACCCGGCTGGTGACCCCGCCGCCGATGCCCACCGTTTTGGTGTCGCGGGCGATGACGATGGCGTTGGACTTCACCCACTTCGTCACCCGCCACGCGAAGCGCGCGGTGGGTACCAGCTCCTTCGGAATCTGGTTCTTGGTCGGGACGGTCAGCTCCGGCTCGCCGTCAGATAAAGTATCGATTCCCTGGGCGACCAGGCCGCCGCTGACGCGCTTGAAATCGCGGGGGTCGGCGATGCCCATGGTTGACGCCTCCAGCAGGCGCAGGTCGCGTTTCGCCTTCAGGGCCTCCAGGGCGTCGGGGGCGTAGCCGGGCGCGATCACGCACTCCATGAATCCGTACTGCTTGATGCCGTCCAGGATCGCCTGCGCGGTGTCCATATCCACCGAGCGATTGAGGCCGATGATGCCGCCGAAGGCGGACAGCGGATCGCAGTCCAGGGCGTCGCGGTACGCCTGCGCCAAGGTGGGGGCGGTTGCCGCCCCGCACGGGCTGGTGTGCTTGAAGACGGCGGCGGTGGGTTCGGCGAAGTCGGCCACGATGCCCATCGCGGCGTCGAGGTCGAGGAAGTTGTTGAAGGACAGCTCCTTGCCGTGGAGCTGGCGGGCGGCGGTGAGGCCGGCCGCCGGACGCGTAGTGTCGCGGTAGAACGCGCCCGCTTGGTGTGGATTCTCCCCGTAACGCAGATCTTGCTGCCTGCTCCAGGCGTGGATCAGCACTTCCGGCATCGGCGGCGCGCCTGCCTGGCTACTGAGGTATGTGTAGATCGCCGCGTCGTATGACGCCGTGTGCCCAAACGCTTCAACCGCAAGCGCCAGGCGTGTCGCGTCCGAAAGCTCGCCGCCGGAATCGCGCATCTCGGCCAGCACTTGCTCGTACCGCTCGGGGCGACACACAATCGCCACGTGCGCGTGGTTCTTCGCGGCCGAGCGCACCATCGCCGGCCCGCCGATATCAATCTGCTCGACCGCCTCCGCCACGGTAACGCCGGGCTTCGCCGCCGTCTCGCGAAACGGATACAGATTGACCACGACCATGTCTATCAGCTCGATGCCGTGCTCGCGCACGGAGGCCATATCCCCGGGGTTGTCGCGGCGCGCGAGCAGCGCCCCGTGGACCTTGGGATGCAACGTCTTGACGCGTCCTTCCATCATCTCGGGAGAGCCGGTGTAGTCGGACACCTGCCTTACCGGCAAGCCTGCCTCGGCGAGGGCTCGGGCCGTGCCGCCGGTGGAGAGTATCTCGACGCCCAGGTCCACCAGACCGCGGACGAAGTCCACCAGCCCGGTCTTGTCGGAAACACTGATGAGGGCGCGCTTGATCTGGGACATGGATGCCTCCGACGCGTAGCTTCCGGACGCCGACGCACACTTGCCGGAAGTGCCGATACTATAGCATAGCGTCTCGCGGGGTGTAAAGGATATGACGCCGCCGGGCACGGCCGCGTCGGCCGGGGGGAATCAGTCACCTCTGAGAGGTCCCGCCGCCCTCGACGCGCTTTGAGCAAGAGGTCGCGGCGGCTTTCCGCAGAAGTCGGTAGCCTACTCCGGAGCCGGTGCGCCCGAGGTTCCGAGCCACGTTGAGCTTGGGAAACCCTGGTTAGCGGATCACCGACCAGCGTCGGATTGCGCTGGCTTCCCACGACAGACAAGGAGACGGGGTGCCTACTGTGTTCACGACTTGGTCGCCTTTGAGTGAAAACGCCAGGTGCGGCGCGTCGGGTATCTGCGGCTGGCTGGTTACGACGGTGTCGCTCTTGCTGGCGGCGCTCGCGCTGGGCCTCGCCGGCTTGCCCGCATATGCTGGCGGCGCGGGCCTGGACCTGCGCCTGCTGTGGACCGCCGACACGAAGAACATGCTGTTTACGGAAGCGACGATCGCCGACATCAACGGCGATGGCCTGGGCGAGATCATCGTCGCGGGCAGCAACGACCTCATCGCCTATGATGGCGACGGCAAGGTGCTGTGGGAGTATCCCATCGTCCGGGAGCGCTTCTGCACCTACCCGGCGGTGTTGATGCGCGAGGGCAAGGCGCCGCTTATCTTCGCGGCGGATAACGCCGGCGGCTTCATCTGTCTTGACGGCAAGGGCAAGGAAGTCTGGCGTGTGCACCTGAGCGCGCCCTCCAACTGGTCCGCCGCGGCGGTTGCCGACGTCAACGCCGACGGCAAGCCCGAAGTCATCCAAACGGATGAGAAGGGCACGGTGTGGGCGTTCGATGCCGTGACCGGCAAAGTAACGTGGCAAACGGCGGCCCAGGGAGGCATCTCCATGAGTCCCTCGGTCGGCAACCTCACGGGCGGGCGCATGCTGCAGGTAGCGGTCGGCACCGGCGACGGCTTCCTCACGGTCATCGATGGCGACGGCAAGAGCTTGTGGTCGCGCCAGATGGGGCGCAGCCTGGCCGCGCCGGTGATCTTCACCGCCTCCGACGGCACGGGGCGCGTGGTCGTCGGCTCGGAGGACGGCGAGCTCTTCTGCCTCGATAGCAAGGGCGATCTGCTCTGGCAGCACTCGGCGGGCAGCTCGTTGGATGCCTCCGTATCGGTGGGGGATATGGATATGGACGGCCGCGCCGACACTTTCCTGGTAACTACCGGCGGCGTAATCGAGCGCTTGGACGAGGACGGCAATGTCTTGTGGACGCTCGACATGCAGATGCGCACCGATGCCGCGGGCGCCGTCGCCGACATCAACGGGGACGGCAAGCTCGAGTACGTGCTGTGCACACACAGGGCCCGCGTGCTGGCGCTCAATGACGTGGGTGAAGTCATCCTCGACCGGCCGCTGGGCGTGACCAATGCCTACAATGCCACGCCGACCTTCGGAGATGTGACGAAGAAGTCACCGGGCCTGGAGATGGTCGTCTGCGGCGGCGACAGCGGCAAGCTGTTCTGCTTCGGCACGCCCGCTCCCGCTGATGCCATGGTGCAGTGGGGAGCTTACCGGCGCGACCTGACCATGGTCGGATCATGGCCCGGGCTTGCGCGTTCAGTGGCGGTGGCTATGGCGCCGGAGAGCCTGGCATGGAACACGGTGCTGACCGGGCAAGGGGTGCGCTTTCGGATCACCAATGCCAATCGGCAGGACCAGCCGCTGCGGGCCGAGGCCGTGTGCGTGACGCCCAGCGGCGCCCGCCATGCGATAACGGCGGACATAGCGGACGCGACCGGCGAACTCGTGCTGCCGGTGGACGTGCTGACGCCGGGCACCTACCGGTTCTCGTGGTCACTGCGCAACGCCGACGGGAAGATGCTGGCGTCCGGGGGGCGCGAAGTGACCATGGAGCCGTTCGCGAACGATCGCGGGTTGGTGCATAAGGCGAGCGCGGCGCTCAACGATGCGGCCGACGCGGCTGAGGCCACGCTGGCGCTTTCCGCCAGCGCGCTCAGGCGCGAGGCGCGGCTGCTGGAGGACACCGCCGCTGCGGTCGCGCCGCTGCAAGAGGCGGCGCTGCACCCCGGCTCCGCGACCCAGCGCGAGGCCCTCGCGCGCACTGCGGCTCTGGTGAACTCCGCGCAGCGCGGGCTCCATATCGCGGGCGTCGTGCGCCAGGCGATCGCGCTCGGGCCCGGCACGAGCGCGATCGCTTTCGAGGGTCCGATGTGGACCAACCGCGGCGTGGCCGCTTCGCTTCCCGAGCGCGCGTCCGGGCCGCTGGAGATCACTCGCCGCGTCGTCTCCGGCGAGCACCAGGTGGTCGCGGTCAACCTGTTCAACATTACCGAGCGCGAGCTGCAGGTGCGCGTGGCGATCGAGGCCCCGGAGGGAGTGACGGTTGTGCCGCAGCGGGCCTTCCCCGTGCCAACCGCTGCCGGCCTGGTATCCTGGGATGCCCTGGCCGAGCTTGACGACACCCGCGCCCTCACCATCCCTTCGTTGTCCACCCAGCAGTTATGGCTGGTGGCGGCCACCGACGAGGCCGCGGCCGGCGACCGCCAGATCACGGTGCACCTGCAAGCGATCAACGGCGCCGGGGTGCTGGAGGCCCCGCAGACCGAGCAGGAGATCGTTCCGCCGGAGACCACCGTTCATATCAATCTTAAGGTCCTGCCATTCAAGATGGCGCCGGCGGGATCGTTCCGCCTGTGCACGTGGGCGTACGTCGAATCCTCGCAGTTCAAGGACATCGCCGATGCGACGTACGAGAGCCTGGTTGGCTGGGGCAACAACGTGTTTGTGATCCTGGCCCAGCCGCAGGCGACGTATGATGCCGAGGGACGGCTGACCGGCCCGGTGGATTTCGCGAAGCTGGATGCGCTCATCTCGCGCTGGCGGGGCAAGGACGTGGTGCTGCTGCTCAACGGCTACCCCGCGCTCACGCCGGTGTCGGGCAGCGATGCCTTCGGCAGCCCGACCTACCAGAAAGCGCTCAAGCCCTATCTTGACGCGCTGGTCGCGCATATGGCGGATATGGGCTTCGACCTGCACCATTGGGCGCTGTACCCGATCGACGAGGCCGGCGGCACCGGGTGGGATTCAATCAATGCCCAGGCCGAGTTCGGTAAGGTGATACGCGCCGCCAACCCCAATATCCAGATCTATGCCGATGCGGGTGGGCCTGATCCCGCCATGATGGAGGCGATCGCGCCGTACGTTGACATCTGGTCCCCGGGTGTCAACCTGGTCACGAGCGAACCGCACAAGTTCAACATCATGAAAGCGACCGGGAAGACGCTGTGGTCCTACAACTGCTCGTACAATAACTACAACAAGGTTCTGCGGGACACCGGGTCACTCAAGGTCGCGGACATCGTGTCGGAATACCGTAGCGCCGCCATCTGGGCCTTCCGCTATGGGTTGACCGGTGCTGGTTTCTGGAGCTCGCTGACCGGCGCCGAGGACCCCTGGACGCGCACCAGGTACGAATACGTCATGATGTATCCCGGTCGCACGCGGCCGGTGACGAGCCGCCGCTGCGAGGGCGTGCGCGAGGGCATCGAGGACTTCCGCATCCTTGCGGCGCTGAAAGCCCGCCTGGACGCTACCGGCAACGCCGCACTGCCCGAGGCCGTGCGCACGCGTGTCAGGCACCTGTTGGAGGTTGGCGTGCCGCAGTACGTGGACGGTATCACCGACGAACCGAAGCTCGACCGGTTCCGCAGCGAGATGCTCGACTGCGTGGAGGCGGTGGCAGGCTAAATGCAGGCGCACGGCATGCCGTGCACTTGGGTCTGCGTCCGTCACGCCACGGATACAAGCGGGCGGGATTGATCGCAAGCGCCTGCGTGCGGAGCGCGCGCCAGTGACGCGCACTTTGCCTGGCTAGGGCTGACGAGGAGAGATGAGCAGAGAAGCCTTGGCTGTCGTCAATGTCGCACCCAACCGGGTGGAGCTCAGAGAGGTCGGCGTCCCGGACCCCGGCGCCGATGAAGTCGTCGTCCTGACGCGCCACTCCATGATCTCCAACGGCACCGAGCGCTCGGTGCTCGCCGCTGAGCGCAAGTACGGCCGCGTCGCCGGCGGCCCCGACGCGCCCCCGTTCCCGCAGGTCGGGGGCTACCAGAAGGTCGGGATCGTGGAGGCCGTCGGGCGCAACGTCCGCAGCATCAGCGAAGGTGAGTGGGTGTTCGCCACCCTGGGGCGCACCGAGCTGCACGAATTCCCAATGGCGGGGCATATCGCCGTCAGCGTCACCAACCAGGCGGAGGTGCTCAAGCTGCCCCCGCGGCTGGACCCGGTTGCCGCGAGCGGCCTCGTCCTCACGCAGGTGGGCTACAACCATGGCACGCGGCCGCCAGTGACCGAGGGCTCGCGCGCAATCGTGGTGGGAGACGGCCTGGTGGGGCTGTGGGCCGCCGAGACGCTGCAAGCGCGGGGTACGGCGGTGCTGCTGATCGGCAAGCACGACGAGCGCCTTCGAACCTTCCAGATGGAGGGCGCCAGTCGCACTGTCAATGCGCGCCATGCCGACGTTGATGCGGCGGTTGCAGAGTTTGCGCCCGGCGGCGCGCCGGTGGTTGTTGACACGCTCACGACCACCGAGGGTCTTCACTCTTCGCTTCGCCTCCTGGCCCACGACGGTCACATCGTTGCCGGCGGGTACTACGTCGAGGGGCATCACCTGATCAACTACATGGAGCTTGCCATGCGGGAGGCCACGCTCTATGCCCCGGGCGGCTGGACGCGCCCGCGCCTCGAAAGAACCATGAGTTGGATCGCCCAAGGGAAACTGCGCGTGCTCGACAAGATCACACATCGCTGGCCAATTGCGCGCGCGCCCGAAGCTTATGACTTGCTGGTGCACGGGAGCGAACACTTTCTCGCAATGGTTATAGACTGGTAGGCAGGATGAAAGCGCTTCAAATCCTCGCGCCCGAGGATGCCGCTCTGATCGAAGTGGAGGATCCTCCCGCCGGACCTGGCGAGGTGGTTGTACGCGTCCAAGCGGTCGCGAGTTGCCCGCACTGGGACATCACCATGATGGCCGGCCGCGACATCTTCGAGCGGCCAGGCTATCCCAAGTATCCGGCTCTACCCGGACAGCCGGGTCATGAGATGGCAGGCGTGGTCGAGAGCGTCGGTCCCGGCGTGAGCAGTTTCGCCCCAGGAGACCCGGTGGCCGTCTGGCGCACCATGGGCGAGGACAAGCCCGGCTACTACGCGGAGAAAGCGTGCGTTCCCGCCGCCGATCTACTGCCTCGACCGGCGAACCTCACTGCGGCGGAGACGGCGGGCCTGGAGATGGCAATGTGCGTGGCGGTCTGCTTCCTCGCTCTGCCCGATCTCGCCGGCAAGCGCGTCTCCGTTGGCGGCTTGGGCCCGGCGGGAATGATCGCGGTGCAGATGGCCAAGGCGGCTGGCGCCGCCCGCGTTATCGGCTTCGATCTCAATCCCGAGCGGTGCGCCTTCGCGCGCACCATGGGTGCCGACGATGCGCTGGATCCCGGCAGCACGAAGGCAGGCGCCTTCACTGCCTACCCCGGCGCCGAGGTGGACTACGCCATTGATTGCTCCGGCAGCGCAGCGTCGGTGCAGTTCCAGCTTGACATGGTGGGCAAGGGCATTGCCCTTTTCGGTGTCCCGCACGAGCCCTACATCTTCCATCCCCGCCATTTCGGGCTCACCCTCTACGGCTATGCGGGACATACCCGTGAGGCCGCCCGGTACGCGATGGAGCGCCTTGCGTCGGGCGCGGTGCGCTTGGCTCCGCTCAACAGCGTTGAGCTGCCCCTCAGCCGCTTTGCCGAGGGCACCGCGCTCCTGGCCCAACAGCGCGCCCTCAAGGTCATCTATCGGCCGTAAGCTCTGTCGGCCAGCAGCACCGCGCACACGATACGGGAGCTTGTGGAGCCCAACGCTGTTCGCGGCATCGCTGGATTCGATCAAGTCTGCGCGTCTTGCACCAGTTCCCGCAATCGCCTCAGGCAGCGACGAAGGCTGTCAGAGCGCGCTGCCGCCTCGGCGGGCCTCCAGGAGCACTGTATGAACTCGATGAGCCGCGAGGTGTAAGCCGGGCCGACCTCCCTGCCGCTCTCCGGTCGGGCCACCATGTCCTCCCGGATCTCACGGCGACGCGACTGCCGCGAAAGCTCGATCAGGGTTCGCTTGGGATCGGGTTCGAGTTCCGGATTGGCGGGGATCCGGGCTGGCGCGACGCCGAGAAAGGCTGCCAGGCGCTCGCGGTCTGCCAATAACCAGGCCTCGATCTTACGCACTACCACGCGGAAACACATTCTCGCGCTCGGCGCGGGCAACCAGTCGCTCACCAGTCGCGGCGCACAGTCCGCGTCGTGGTTGAGGTCAACCAGAACCGCCCATGGGCCGAAGCGCGCAGCGTTGTTGTATCCCGAAAGCCTTTGCCGCAGGGCATCTTTCCCGCGCTTGCCATAAACCACGGGTGCGGCGACTCCCACCTCCTCCGCGAGCCGTCGCAGCACCGCTTCATCAACCGGCCCTTCAACAGCGGCTAAGATCTCAATTGGCCCGTGCATTCGCTTGCCTCAGTCCCCAAAAGCCAGCACCAGTTGCTCGGCCCTTGCCGGGCGCGTTCGTGGAATCACGGCATGTGCGATAGACGCACCGCTCTCGAGTAGATGTCCGATTTCCCGGAAGTAGCCCGCGGGGCGCACTTCCGTGCCCTCCGCGCTCGGGAGTAAGAGGAGCACCTCGTCGAGCCCGATGCCGTCATCCTGTAGCAAATCGGTGGAGTGCGTGCTGAGGAGAACCTGACGACCAGCGCGCCGCTGAATGCGCGCCAGCATCTGCGGGATGAACCGAACAACCTCGGGATGCAGCGAGAGCTCTGGCTCCTCGAGAAGCAAAGGCCCCGATCCCTCTTGCACGGCCCACAGCAGCCCGAGGAGGCGCAGGGCGCCGTCGGAGAACACCTCTTCCGTCTGCCATGCCCCGTGGGGGCGCCAGTGCTCATATCTCCCGCGCAAGTGTGGCGTGCCGCGCTCGTCCCGCGACAACTCCAGTTGTCCCAGTTGGGGCACGGCAACTTTCAGAGCATTCAAGATGCGCCCCAGCCGGGCCTTGCTGGTCTTGGCGGGCGTGCGAGCTATCTGCTCCAGGAAATCCCCGCCATAGGGATCGTGTTGTCGCCCCACGGAGCGGTCAGGCTCCCGAATCAGTTGCGGCACGATGTGGAGATAGCGGATGGAGCCGAAGAAATCAGCCAGCTCGCGGAACGGCTGGTTGACATTGACCTGTTCGAGGTGCGTCTGTGTCAAGCGTGCCGGGTCGTCTTTGTCCTCCTGATCGGGGCGCACCCGCAAGTCGCTTCCCAGTTTGGTGATCCTCTCCTCCTTGATGATTGGGCGCTGCCGGTTATCCTGGCTGAAGGCGAGGCTGTATCTCCACAGCGGAAGAGTGTCATCGCTGCCGATGTCCACGCGGATGACAATATTGGGGTAACGTCGGGCCGCCAGGCATCTGAGGGAAGACACACCCCCCCGTCTCCGCACCGCTTCGCGCAGGCCGCCGCCCACGGCCACAATGTCGCGCAGGAAGCGGAACAGGTCCAGGAAGTTAGACTTCCCCGACGCATTGGGGCCAACCAGAAAGACACGCCGCTCAAGCCCAACCGAAACCTGGGAGAAATTGCGCCAGTTTTCGATCTCCACGTTTACGAAGCGCAGGGCATGTCTGCTTTCCAGTTTCATGCGACGTCCTCCTCGACCAGGGCAACGACGGGAACGAGTCACCTTGGCACTTCTTCCGTCTTGGGCGGACGAGCAGCAGGTGCATTGCAGATGCACCGGAATCTGTTCTACCGCCCTGCCATCCGCCCCTGCCCCAGCAGCACCGCGCACACCGTCTTCGCGTCCCTGATCTCGCCGCTGGCGATCATGGCGATCACGCGTTCCATCTCGACCGCGACCGGGTGAACGCGCTCGTCGTAGTCGGGGTTGCGCTGCACCGGGCGCAGCCCGCGCGCCACGAACAGGTGGATCATCTCGCTGCTGTAGCCGGGGGCAAGGTACACGCTCGCCAGCGGCTCCAGGCTGTCAGGGGAATAGCCGGTTTCCTCCGCCAGCTCGCGGCGCGCGCACTCCTCGGGGTCTTCGCCGGGCTTCAAGGTGCCCGCAGGGATCTCCCACAGGATCTCACCGGCGGGCTGGCGAAACTGCCGCTCCAGGACCACCCGGCCGTCATCCAGCAGCGGCAGTATCGCAACCGCCCCGGGGTGTTCCACCACTTCGCGCCGCGCCTCTGTGCCGTCGGCGAGGCGCACCCGGTCCACGCGGACATGCAGCAGGTTCCCATCGAAAGCGCTCTCCGAGCCGACCGTCTCTTCGCGCAGCGCCTCATCCCCGGGCAGGTCAGCCATCGCGCCGCTCCACCAGGCCGGCCGCGTATTCCCCCGCCGCCGAGGCCGCCAGGAAGAACTCCCGGTCATCCTCTATCGTGCGCCCCATGGACTGCACTTCGAGGCCTCGCTGCGCAAGCTCGTCCAGCCCCGCGTCGCCGGCGGCGGTGACGATGTCGTGGCGGGCGGGAATGTCGGCGGCTTCCAGCTTCTCGCGCACCTGCCGCGCGCGATCTTCGGCCATTTGCGGCAGCACCACTGCCGCCCGCGCCGTGGCGACGCGCCCCAGCGCGACGAGTGAATGGTGGCTGACTACGCGATGGCGCTCGCGCGGCTCGGCAAAGCTGATGCGCACGGCCGCCACTGGCCGGCCGGAGAGCACCGCGGTCGCGTTGATGATCTCGCCCTGCTCGATGCCGCCGAAGCCGTAGAGGGTGGCGGTGCCGACGTTGCCCGGCCCCTGGCCGGCGATAATGATATCGGCCTCTCCGGCCAGACGTGCGGTAAGCAGTCCGGAGAAGACGTTGACCGCTTCGTATTGGCCGCCAAACGCCTGGCCGCAGGTCACGGTGGTGTCGAGCAGTTCCGCCTCTATCAGCCGGGCGACGAGGCGGCTAACGGCGATGGGCAGCGCGGCGGCATCGGTCATGACGTAAGCGACGCGCAGGTGCGGCAGCATGGCCTTGATACCCGCCGCCGCCGGAGCAACCATGCTGTGCAGGGGGCAGGCGATGACGGGTGCGCCGCCGAGGCTTGAGGCGGTGCGCAGGAGATCGTGATATGGGCTGTCGGGCTCCTCGGCGCTGAGGCAGGAGAACTGCAGCGGCGTGTAGCGCAGCTTCATGACGTGCCCGCGCTCGTCGCGGCGCTCCCGCTGTCCCTCTTCGCCCTCATCGCTGAGACGCTTCATGACGAAATGCAGCCCCCCGGTGCCAAGGCCCAGGCGGACCGCCGTGGTGTTGAGCAGAACGCGGTTCCCAACCGCCAGCGGACCCGTGAGATCGGGGTAGTTCAGCGCTGGTTCCGCCCTGCCGCTGACTTCGACTGTCACTTCCTGGGCGCCTGCACGCCCGGCCTCGATCGAGCGCACAATGCCCTGCTCGGCTCTGAGCATCTCGGGTTCTCCGCGCGCAGTATATGGCCCCGCTTGCTATCCTGTCAAACTGCCATCGGGGCGAGTGAGCTCCGGCCGGAGCAGGCCTAGCTTAACGGCCATTGGCAGTGGGCGTGTCATGCGCGAAGCCCGCAGCGGAGGGGTGTTGCCGTCCGCGGTGGGTTGAAAAATGGGAAACCGCCGCGATTGACGCTGGGCGGCATATGTGTGATAATAACATTCCCCCTGGTGGGCGGGTAAACCCGCCACAGGCTTGGCGGCCTGCGGGTGGGGGTAAACTCTCCAGGGGCGGATGGACCTTGACAACTGGATAGAGGAGTAAGGAGGTAGGTAAGGCACGTAGCCGAGCGCGCGAGTAAGATCGGCGTGAAGAGCACGCCCGACTCGCCGCACGCGGAGGCCCGTTGCGGACGGGACGATCAGGGGAACTTGCGCTGAGCGAGTCGAGGGATCGTCGCCTACGTTGGGCGCGAGCGAGCGCGGTGAGATCGGGGGTGAGCAAGCTACTAAGGGCGCGCGGTGGATGCCTAGGCAGGAGCAGCCGAAGAAGGGCGCGGCAAGCTGCGAAAAGCTCCGGGGAGCCGCAAGCAGGCAGTGATCCGGAGGCACCCGAATGGGGCAACCCGATCCCGGTGATGCGGGATCATCCTGGGCCCAATACATAAGTCTGGGAAGGCAAGCGGGGGAACTGAAACATCTCAGTACCCCGAGGAGAAGAAAGCAAGCGCGACTCCCCCAGTAGCGGCGAGCGAAAAGGGAAGAGCCCAAACCGTCGTCACGTGATAGCGCAGCGGCGTTGTGGCGGCGGGGTTGAGGGGGCGCGCTGGGCGGGGCGCTGAACCCGCCGGGGAGTAAAAAAACCCGCGTACTAGTCGAATGCGCCTGGAACGGCGAGCCATAGAGGGTGAAAGCCCTGTAGGCGAAAGGCGCGGGACTCTCTGGGTGCGCACCCCAAGTACCACGGGACACGAGGAATCCTGTGGGAATCCGGGAGGACCATCTCCTAAGGCTAAGTACTGCTTCTGACCGATAGCGAACTAGTACCGTGAGGGAAAGGTGAAAAGCACCCCGGGAGGGGAGTGAAATAGAACCTGAAACCGCGTGCTTACAAGCGGTCGGAGTCCAGTCCCACGTCGCCTTGTGCGATGTGGGAAGGATGACGGCGTGCCTATTGCAGAATGAACCGGCGAGTTACTGTTGGCAGCGAGGTTAAGGCGATGAGCCGCAGCCGCAGCGAAAGCGAGTCCGAAAGGGCGCCCCAGTTGCCGGCAGTAGACCCGAAACCAGGTGAGCTACCCATGGGCAGGGTGAAGCCTCGATAGTCTCGAGGTGGAGGCCCGCACCGGTGTCGGTTGAAGACGGCTCGGATGACCTGTGGGTAGGGGTGAAATGCCAATCGAACCTGGAGATAGCTGGTTCTCCCCGAAATAGCTTTAGGGCTAGCCTCGGGTGGTGCTTGGCGGAGGTAGAGCACTGAATGGGCTAGGGACGCTAACGCGTTACCGCACCCAATCAAACTCCGAATGCCGCCATGTCAAGCCCGGGAGTCAGACTGCGGGGGCTAAGCTTCGTAGTCAAAAGGGCAAGAGCCCAGATCGCCGGCTAAGGTCCCTCAATCGAGCTAAGTGGGTAAGGAGGTGGGACTGCTCAAACAACCAGGAGGTTGGCTTAGAAGCAGCCATCCTTTAAACAACGAGTAACATCGGACTGGTCGAGTGGTTCCGCGCCGAAAATCCAACGGGGCTCAAGCTCGATACCGAAGCCGCGGGCCCGCGCCGCAAGGCGCGGGCGGTAGGGGAGCGTTGCGCACTAGGTTGAAGCCCCGATGCAAGTCGGGGTGGACGAGGCGCAAGTGAGAATGCCGGTATGAGTAGCGAAAATTCCGGTGAGAATCCGGGACGCCGAAAGCCTAAGGGTTCTTAGGGAAGGTTCGTCCTCCTAAGTTTAGCCGGTCCTAAGCCGAGGCCGAACGGCGCAGGCGATGGACAGCCGGTTGATATTCCGGCGCCACCACTGGGCGACCAAGACGCGAAGGGGCGACGCCGTGGAGTGAGCCAGCGCACGGAGGGAAGTGTGCGTTCAAGCCCGCAGGGCCGGTGCAGGCAAATCCGCACCACCAGGCCCGAGGGGTGATGAGGAGGAAAGGCTTCGTCCGGACCGAACTGGCGTAATCTGCGGCCTGGAAAACCCTCTAGCGAGCCTGGTGGTGACCGTACCGCAAACCGACACAGGTAGGCGGGCAGAGGATGCCAAGGCGCGCGAGAGAACCCTCGTTAAGGAACTCGGCAAAATGGCCCCGTAACTTCGGGAGAAGGGGCGTCTTTTGGCTTGACGAAACGGCGCTTCGGTGCTGCTTTCGAAGGGCCGAAGGATCGCAGTGAACAGGCCCAAGCGACTGTTTAACAAAAACACAGGTCTCTGCTAAGCCGCAAGGCAAAGTATAGGGGCTGACGCCTGCCCAATGCCGGGATGTTAAGGGGAGGGGTTAGCCCCGACTTCGGTCGGGGCGAAGCTTCAAACCGAAGCACCGGTGAATGGCGGCTGTAACTATAACAGTCCTAAGGTAGCGAAATTCCTTGTCGGGTAAGTTCCGACCTGCACGAATGGCGTAACGACTTGGGCGCTGTCTCGACGAGGGACTCGGCGAAATTGTAGTATCGGCGAAGATGCCGGTTACCCACGACTGGACGGAAAGACCCCGTGGAGCTTTACTACAGCTTGGTATTGGAGCTTGGGATTTCCTGTAGAGGATAGGTGGGAGCCTGTGAAGTCCCGACGCCAGTTGGGATGGAGGCAACCTTGGAATACCACCCTTGAGGTCTCGGGCCTCTAACCGCGGCCCCTAGCGGGGCGGCGGGACCGTATCAGGCGGGTAGTTTGACTGGGGCGGTCGCCTCCTAAAAGGTAACGGAGGCGTCCAAAGGTTCCCTCAGTGCGGTTGGAAATCGCACGCAGAGCATAAGGGCACAAGGGAGCTTGACTGCGAGACGAACATGTCGAGCAGGGACGAAAGTCGGGCCTAGTGATCCGGCAGTGGCGGATGGAAGCGCTGTCGCTCAACGGATAAAAGCTACCCCGGGGATAACAGGCTTATCTTCCCCAAGAGTTCACATCGACGGGGGGGTTTGGCACCTCGATGTCGGCTCGTCGCATCCTGGGGCCGGATCAGGTCCCAAGGGTTGGGCTGTTCGCCCATTAAAGCGGTACGCGAGCTGGGTTCAGAACGTCGTGAGACAGTTCGGTCCCTATCCGTCGTGGGCGCAAGAAGTTTGAGGGGTGCTGCCGCCAGTATGAGAAGACCGCGGTGGACGAGACCTCTGGTGTACCAGTTGTCCCGCCCGGGGCATACGCTGGGTAGCCATGTCCGGCCGGGATAAGCGCTGAAAGCATCTAAGCGCGAAGCCCTCCCCAAGATGAGACTTCTCACCCCGCAAGGGGGTAAGGCCGCAGGAAGAATACCTGCTTGATAGGCTGGGGGTGTAAGGCGGGCAACCGCTTAAGCTGACCAGTACTAATCGGCCGAGGGCTTGTCCCCCCGATCTCAGCGCGCTCGCAGTGCGCTACACACCTTACCTCAATTCACATAACCAACCACAAGGGATTCGATAACCACCAAGGCACAAAGACACAAAGACCGGATTTGAGATTCATCCGGCGGACTTCAGATCCAACCATCCCGTCCCCTTGGTGCCTTAGTGTCTTTGTGGTTCACAATCCGATTCCTTCGGGACGCTCTTAGCGTCTTCGCGTCTTAGTGGTTCAAATCCCCAGATGAGAATTCCCGGTGACCGAAGCGAGGGGGAAACACCTCTTCCCATTCCGAACAGAGAAGTTAAGCCCCTCAGCGCCGATGGTACTGCTGCCGCAAGGCGGTGGGAGAGTAGGTCGTCGCCGGGATTTTT
>Ga0315279_10001568_pt1 | contig 37593 bp, 26 predicted proteins | sample YL17G06_20_MG_FD_203694 | JGI IMG/M metagenome (GOLD analysis project Ga0315279, IMG submission 203694) | Sediment microbial communities from Yellowstone Lake, YNP, Wyoming, USA - YL17G06_20 | ecosystem: Environmental > Aquatic > Freshwater > Lake > Sediment | place: USA: Wyoming | collected...
CCTGCGAAGGAATACGCGTGTGAAAATGCCTCGCCCTTTGCGCAAGATATTGCACAAGACATCTCTTTCTCTATTCCTAAGTCCTTAGTTTCCATTTAACTGAGACTGGCACGCTACGTGCTAGCAACCCAAGTGAAACGTCTTCGAGCGTACGTCAGTGCTTGCGTCCGCGGAATACCCGGTGCGATGTGCTGGGAGGGGATGACACGGACTAGAAGACACAAGGAGGTCTAATGTTCAAGAAATGCGTGCTTGCCATCGTGATCGCTCTCGCACTCACCGTGCCCGTGGCGCGTGCCGATGATGTCAGTCCAGCCGTTAGCTTCCAGTTAACTCCAGCCAATGTGGGTACCGACTACCCCCTGAGCCTTGGGTGGGAGTTCAGCACAAACACCAACGTGGCAGTGAGCGCTCTGGGCTTCTATGTGGATCCCCAGTACGGCTTGACCCAGGGCCACGCAGTCGGCATCTACGATGCATCCGGAAACCTTCTGGTGTCGACTACAGTGTCGTCCAGCGATCCTCTCGTGGGCTGGTTCGCCTATCATCCTGTCGCCACTACCGTTCTGCCGGCAGGTGGAACGTACGTCATCGCAGCGGAAACCGGCGCTGACCCTCTCACGTGGAATCCCGATGGATTTACGGTGAGCCCCAATATCAACTGGATATCAGACAAATGGGTATACAGTGATTCTTTGGTCTTCCCCACAGAGTCTGACTACGCCACTTGGGGCACCAATGGCTGGTACGGGCCGAACTTTCTTGACCCGGTGCCTACGAACGCGGTCCCCGAGCCAGCAACAATGACGCTCTTCCTCTTGGGCGGGGGCTTGCTGAGCGCTGTGCGGCGGCGTAAGCAGCGCTAGCACGTGCACAGGTCTTGTCCTTGATGGGGCATGAGGACGCCACATGGGTGACTCCTCATGCCCTTTTTCTTTTCGCCTTGCCTTACTCTCCCCCCGGCTCCAGTGTCCTGTCCCACGTAATATTTGACAGTGAAGATGTTGAGTCGACCCCCTCACCTCTGGCCTCTCTGTCCGTCAACTGACGGAATGAGGGGAGAGTACGAGAAATAGGAGAGTGTGGACCAAAATATACTGCCCTCTGTCCGTCAACTGACGGACGGGTGAGAGGGTTCCCGTCAAGCCCTCATTGTCAACAATAACGTAGGACAGGACACCAGGTGGCGCTTCTCATCCCTGCTTTCTCCAAACGCTTTCCGACCGCACGTAGCCAGGCATGCTGTGCGTGCCATGGGCTTTTGCCGTTGCGCGTATTTGCGACACCATAGTATCGATCAGACATCTGCGGATCCATTTGTAGGCCAGGGCGCAGAGCGCCGCGTGGTGGGAGAGGCCGCGCAGGCGCCCGCCACCGCGGGTTGGTAGTAGGCGTTGGCCCAAGGGGACCGGCGTCGGGAATGAGCGGCGAATTCGCGGAAGTTCTGCCGCAGGAACTTCGGGCAAGCCATCCGCTAATGTACCCGACAGGTCTTTCCGCTGCGTTGGTTGACCGGAGCGATGCCGCTGAAGGGACGCACCCGACCTGCCACAGCCATTACCAGCGGGTCCATGAACTCGGCTGCCAAAGCCGAGAGCCAGTCGGGCTCGGGGATGGCGTCGTCATCCAGGAAGGCAACGATCTCAGTCTCGCACGCCCGGGCCCCACGGTTGCGGGCTCGGCTCAGTCCTGGCAGCGGCTCCACCAGGTAGCGGACACCCCGGCGCGCCGCCAAGTCGCGCGTCCGCGAATCGCTCGGCGCGTTATCCACGATCAAGGCATCAACCCGCGGATAATCCAGGCGGGCGACAGCCTCCAGACATTGCTCTAGCCTTTCCGGACGGTCACGAGTACAGATCACCACCGAACAGGAGAGGATGGATCTCTCCGACGTCTCTCCGGTCGGGCTCGATTCTCCAGAAGGCATAGTAGAAACCCAAACGCCCCTTCCGAACCCGGCGTTTGCTCGCCTCGAATGTAACATATAGGGAACTAGATTTTTGTGCCTTCGTGGCTCCATAGCCAATCCCCCGCAGCGTCGAAGCTCACGCCGCTGGTCTCCGCTCCGTCCAAAGCGGGATATACGTTCCCCTGTTCAGGAGGGTGCTGAAGAATGCCCGTAGAGGCGCCCCCGCAGAGCGGGGCGGCAGCCCGCCGGCTGACGGGACGGGGTGCCGGTCCGGCAGGGCGGGACCGCCGCTATCCCGCAGGCGGGACGATCAACGTGGTTGCGGGGCCAACGGGCGAGTTCAAGGTATTGTTCAGCATCCTCCTAGCGCTCCTGCCCTTCCCGGCAAAGGGGCGTCCTGGCTCTATGAAAGCGCTAGTCGGGAGGGTCCGCGGACCCGGCTGAGTTGAACCTGCTGGCCATGGGACCACGCTCTCCGAAGGCATTGCCCCCAATCCCCGCCCGAGTGCAGATTAAAACATCCTTAAATTCGGGCTCCCGGGTCGAGGGGGCAGGTACTTTAGGCTTGATAATTTCGCTTGAAAGGAGGTAACGACTATGATACGCTTTAGTGAGAAGCCGATGGGCCCTTGGCCGTGGCCCTGGCCCCCAGGGAATTAGTTGCGGGATCGGGCGGGGATGGGCAGCGGCACGGGTAGCGCATGCCCATCCAGCCCGGCGCGCATGAACCTGTATTCGCTAGCGATCGGGATCACCGGCTCTCTCCTCCAAATCCTCCTCCTTTGGAGAGGGTGGAGGTGTGGGCTATTTTCGCGCTTCCCGCTCTTTTACTCCTATATTGCCTATGTATTGTCTGGATCGACGCTGGCATTCCTGATATTCCAGATACACCCGTCCTACTACCTGGGGTTTTACTGGCGGTTTTTCCTTGTCCTTCTCCTTGTCGAATTCGGAGTGCTCCTCGAGATCTCCGATCACATGTTTGATCCTTACCCTGCTATTCGCCGGCTCGGCAGATTCCTGGCTGGTTGCGTCTGTGGCATCTTCTCTTTCTACATTGTGTCCGCATTGATGCAACCTCGCTCTCTCAGCGTCACGACACTCGATCTCTTTAAGAGGGTATCGATTACGAAAGCCGCGGTTATCATCGTACTCCTTGCAATAGCCCGTTACTACCGCTTACCTGTTGGGAAAAATGTTGCTGGATTAATGGTTGGATTCTCCGTCTACCTGGGCATTAACATAGTGAACTTCGCGCTGGCGGAGACGTTCGGACGCGCCGTGTACGGCAGCATGTTTGCCGTCGTAGGGCCTTTGAGCTTTACCGTATGTCTGCTTATCTGGACTATCAAAGTATGGCGGTATGAACCTGTGTTGCAGGAAGCCGGGCGAGTTACCGGGGCTGCTCACAAGGTTTCGGAACCCGTAATCTACCAGATTGACCGGCTCAACCAGACCCTGACGAGGGTTCTCCGCAGATGACGGCCATTCTCACTTACGCAACCATCGGTATTCTCCTCATCTTAGTTGTGGCTCTGCTCCTCCGTGAGGCCCAGGCGGAGAAAAGGGTCGAGCCCGCAGTTGAGCAGGAGCATCTTCAGGGCCTGCCGGACCAACGATTTCTGGACCTGTCGGAGCGGATTTTCGATCCCGCTGATTACTTCTGGCTAAAGCACGATCTCGGCCAGCCCCGCCTCGCCCGCGCGCTCGCGCGGGCTCGCCAGCGACTGGCGATCCAGTGGCTGAGGATCTTGAAAGCATCCTTCGACGAACTAGTGCGCGCACCTGAGCCGGTGCTCTCGGAAAGTCCCGCAAGCTCCGGCCCTCCGAGCTGGCAATTGTCATGGCTTATCCTTCGATTCCACTTCTTGCTGGGGTACGCGCTGCTTGTTATCCGGCTCTTCGGTCCGTACCATCGTCTGGTTCCCGGGTTTAACTGGCGACGCTTCATTCCCGAGTCGAGTTCACGTGAAAGGCAGCTCAACACAGTGAACTTCAGCAACTAGTGCCGTTCCAACTTATTTCCCCGAGCCGCAGCATCGACCCGCCGGCAGGATCTATTGGCGGTGCAACGATGGGAAGTAACCGTAAATAGTTGGAACGGTACTGGTCGTAAGAACCATCTCGCCCACCCGAGGAGCGACTTCCGCTCTTCTTGCACCAATTCTAATACTACCTTCGGGTCTGTCATGCCGGGCCCGCTTTGCGGGATCCCGCAAAGCGGGACCGGCATTATTCCTGGCACGGATTGGGCTCTGCAATGCCAGGATTCTTTCCGTCAATTGACGGGTCGGCTGACGGACTCGGAATGACAGGCTGTGGGGTTTCGCTCTACGGATGACGATGGCGGGTACAAGGACCAGGGAGGCCCGCACGGGGGCCATCGAGGATTTCCACGCACCGGCGTGTGCTACAGCCCTTGCGTTGACGGCTGCTTGCCTCGGGGCAGACAAATTGTACCTGTTTACCGTTAAGCGCGAGACCTAGCAGGGTGCTTAACAGCCCGGTCCGTCTGTCATTCAGAGGAGTCCGCCAACTGACGGACGACGAAGAGTCTCGTAAGTCATTGAGGAGTCGAAAGAGCAGATCCTTCTCCCGCTCTGCGGGATCAGGATGACATACACAAATCGTCCTCCAGCACCCTGCCGGACGGGCACTCGTCGTCAGAATCTTGGCCCTCCTGTTGCTATCCCAAGCCTTGAGTTGTGCTCAATGTCGCAACGCCTTTGCACAGGAAACCAAATGTTGGCCCAGGGTGCGCTGGACGCGGGCTGCCGCTTCTTCGCTGGCTACCCGATCACACCCGCCTCGGAAATCTATGAGGTGATGATGCGCGAGTTGCCCGCCCGGAACGGTCTTGCGCTCTCGGCGCCTGATGAGATCTCGTCGCTGTGCTACTGCGTAGGGGCGAGCCTGCGGGGTCTGAAGGCGATGACGGCCACCTCAGGCCCGGGATGGGCCCTAATGATCGAAACCGTCCAATATGCGCTGATGACGGAAACCCCGGTGGTGATCGCTCTGGTCCAACGTCTGGGGCCGAGCACCGGAGGTGCAACCCAGGGGGCGCAGGGTGATGTGTGGCTGGCCGAGTTTTCAACCTCCGGCGGCTATACCCTGCCCGTCTTCTCACCGAGCAGCGCAGCGGAGTGCTACGAACTCATCCAACACGCCTTCAACTGGTCCGAGCGTCTTCGTACTCCGGTCGTGCTGCTCTCGGACAAAGAAGTCGGCATGACGACGGAAGCCGCAGACGATGAGGCGCTGGCCAAGCCTCCGCAGATCGAACGCACGCCGGTGCGCGCCAAAGCCGCCTTCGCTGCTTATGCCTTCAATACCCCGGAAGAAGTCCCGGAGTTCGCGGCCGTGGGGGGAGACGTGAAGGTCACGGTGACGGGCTCGGCCCACGACCAGCAGGGCCGTCTCCGCAAGAATGCGCCGGAGGTCATCGAGGTGCTGCTCCATTTGCAGCGCAAGATCGAGGCGCATGCTGAGGAAATGGCTTTGGTGCGATCTGACCTCGACCCCAATGCTCGCCACTTGCTGATCAGTTACGGAGTCACCGCACGGGCCTCGCGCCAAGCGGTCCGGATACTGAAGAGCAAGGGATTCCCAATCTCCTTTTTGCAGATTCAAACCCTGTTTCCAATCCCGCGCCAGTGGCTCGATTGGGGTACAGCCGGCGTGGAAACTGTCTTCGTCGCCGAAGAAAATCTGACAGGCCAGTATCGCGCCGCACTCGCGCCCTGCCTGGAGGGGAAGCAAGTGTTCGGGATCAACAAAATCGGCAGCTTGATTTCACCCAGCGAAATTGTTCGCGCCGTACGCGGAGTGACGGCCTGATGGCGGAGCATCCCTACCTCTCCCCGGACGCGCAACTTCCCTACTGCCGGGGCTGCGGCCATGCCCTGGTCGTTCGTCATCTGAGCCGCGCACTTGAACGGCTCCAATTGCCTCCCCGTTCGTTGGTGTTGACTACCGACATCGGCTGCGTCGGTCTGGCCGACTCGCTCTTTCCCTATCTGCACACTGTCCACACGACGCATGGGCGCTCGACCGCGTTCGCGACCGGCATGGCCCTGGCCGAGTCGGTGCTGGAGTCCGAAGGGTTAAAGCCCGTGGTACTGATCGGCGATGGCGGGGCGATGATCGGCCTGCTGCACTTGGTTCACGCCGCGCAGCTTAACGTCGACATCACCGTGTTGGTTCACAACAACTTCCTCTTTGGCATGACCGGAGGGCAGCACTCTGCGCTGACACCGCTCAACTGGGTTACCGCCACTACACCCGAGGGGAATTGGACGCCGGCGCTCGACCTCCTGGCCTTGTTACGGGCGGCCCACGCCAGTTTCCTGGCTCGGCAATTCGCTACAGATAAAGACTTGGACACGGTGATCGCGGATGCCATTGCCTTCCCCGGGTTTTCGCTGGTGGAGGTGTTGGAACTCTGCACCGCCTACGGGACACGCTGGAATCGCCCCACCGGAACATCACTCCAGGACATCGTCACCCGCCAGGGCTATCGGCTCGGTCAAATGGAAGCCGAACGGGAGCGCCCCCCCTTCCGGGAGCTTTATCGCCGCGAACTGGAGTCCGCTCCTCGCCGGAGCCCCGAGGCCACGATGCCCAGGCTGGCGACAAGAGCCCAGCTCGCCGAGGAGTTACATCTGGTGGTAGCGGGCACGGCAGGTGAGCGCGTGCAATCGGCAGCAGCACTCTTCTGCCGCGCCGCACTGGCGGCTGGCCTCTACACCACTCAGAAGAACGACAACCCGGTAACGCAGGGGACGGGATTCTCGCTGGCCGAGATTTGCCTGAGTTCCCAAACGATTGAGTACACAGGAATGGAGAGCCCTGACGTGGTCCTGGTCGTCAGTCAGGATGGTTGGAAAGAACTCCAGTCTAACGGGACGCTAGCGCGCTGCCGGGCTGCAACGCTCCTCCTCCTGGACTCAGAGCTCGCTGTCTCACCTCCCGCAGGCCGTGTTCTCCGGCTCCCACTCCGGCAGGAGGCAACGCCCAAAGGCGCTGCCCTGGCAGCCCTTGCCGCCTGGCTCAGCAGTGCCTGCATCCTACCTTCTGAAGCCTGGGATGCTGTGCTCGCCTCACTCGCCCCCGACCGCCGCGCGCAGGCTGCGGAGACCTTGCGTATTGGCCATCAGCTCGGGGAGCGGGGAGGCGCCCCCGCCCGCTGACACCCCCGGACGGATCTCGCGGAGCGTGGACTGACTTCCTCAAGCCCTTCCTGGATATTTACTGAATCCTGCATATTGTAGTGACAACAACCGCTGTGGCGCCGGCCCCCCATCCCGCGAAGCGGGACGCTGAGGAGTCGCCCAGACAACCCGCTACGGGGAATGGCGTCGCTACAATTTGCAGACCTCGGTGGGTCCAAAGGCTGGTGCCGTGTTACCGAAATGGGTCAGATATAAAGAAGGCGGCGTGTAGCGGCGCTAGGGAATTGCGTCCCCAATTTGGATTTGGTGTTTCTCGAGCAACCTGCCCGTGGTCCGCTCTAAAGCGGTGAGCGCGAGCTGGTAGGAGATCTCTGCTTGCACCATGTTCAGTTCCGCCTGAGCCAAAACCGATTGCGCCTGCAGAACGAAAAAAACAGTTTGCGCTCCCAGCTCGTATTTGCGCTGTTCGGCCTGGACACTCTTCTCAGCAAGGTTGCGGGCGATTCGAGACGCCGCCAGAGAGAGCTTGGCCTGCTCGAGCTGATGCACCGCGTTCATCACTTCGAGGATGATAGCTTGTTCCTGCCTCCGGAGGAGATAGAGATCGTTTTCCTTTGCCACGCGGGCCCGGCCCAAGCTGGCTTGGGCAGCGCGATCCCGGACGGGCAGGTTCAAGGTTAAGGTGAATCCGTAGGTCGGGAAACCAAAGCCCCCGAGCTGGCTGAGCGCATCGCCGAATCCGCCGCGGATCACGCTGGGGGGGGTCGTAAGGGAGTTGAGTTGATTTCCTCCGACGCCGGCCGAGAGATAATTCGCAGCGAGTTCCAGGTCCGGCCGCAAGCCGTTGCGGGCCAGACGGATGCTCGTATCGTCGTTGGCAAGCTGCGGCTGTAACGCCCTGAGTTCGGAGCGATGCGCAAGGGCTTCTTCGAGGGCCGTCTTGGCATCCACCGTCAACAGTTCGCCTTGGGCTTCGGGACTTTCCAGGAGTTCCAGATCGAGGGCGCGGATATAGGGATCGAGGTCAGCGCCGATCATCTGCCGAAATTGGTCTTCAGCCTGCTTTTGCGCGTATTCCGCCTGGATCACTTGCACGCGGCGCTGCGCAACCTCCGACTCCGAGCGGTAAATATCAAGCGGGGGCAAGGCCCCCAGTTCCAGCGCGCGCTTGTCGCGCCGGTAGCTCGCTTCGGCGGCAGCGAGAGAGCTCTGGACAACTTTCAAACTCTCGCGGGCCTGGACGACGAACCAGTACTCGCCGACGGCTTGCGCCAGGATGTTGCTCACCTGGGTCTCGAAGTTCGCCCGCGATTGCTCCAGATTGCGGCGCGCAATCACGATCGGAGCGCGATTGGGAAACAAACCCCGATTGCGAAGCAGCGGTTGGGTAAGCGAGAAATTAAGATTGGAGCTGAAGTAAGGGTTCAAGAAATAGAATGTGCTGTTCGTGTCGGACTTGCTTCCCCCGAAGGCGACGCTGTATTGCGTGCCGGTTTGGAACGTCTGCGAATAGTTAAACTGCGCCTGTTGGCTTAGCGTGCTCAACGTGGGCGCTCCTTGGAGTTGGTTGGTGGTCGGCGAAATTGAGCGGGTGGCACCCAGGTTGGTGCTGAACGCCGGATCAAAGGGGCGGTAGGCGCTCAAGATGCCATACCTTGCCTGCTCGATTTGCAACTGGTCAATGCGGATGTCCGTGTTATTGACAAGCGCCAGGCGGATGGCGTCAGCGAGCGCCAGCCGCAGCTTCCCCTTGACGACGTAATCTCGCAGCCCTTCCGGCCCCTTCACTCGCGCAGGGATGTCCGGCCGCGTCACGAACTGGCGAAAGTAGTCCGGGGCGGGAAACGTCTGCGCCGCCGCCGGACGAACGGCCAGCCCCAAAAGGAAAAGCCCCACAGGGAACAGGCAAAGGCGCTTCATGTTTTTCTCCTCCTTCTGCACAGCCGTCATGCTCGTAGGCAAGGCGGGCGTTTCGCCGCCGTGGGTTTCAAAGAACAGGCAGCAGAGACCTGTTCTGCCGGTCCGCGGCTCCTTGATGCCAGCTCAGGGACAAGCCGCGGCCTCCTTCGGCCCGCCGTGCGCGGGACCTAGGAACCAGGTCCGTGCTACCTGCGGTGGGAGTGTGGTCCAGCAAAGCGGGACCAGGTGAGGGAGTTTCCAAAGCTGGTCGAAAAATCTCTTCCTCACACGAAGCACTCACATTGAAGATAAGCGGCGCGTTATTCGTAGCGGAGAGCTTCGACGGGGTCGAGCCCCGCTGCCCGGACGGCGGGGTAAGTTCCGAAGATCAACCCCACGGAGACGGAAACCAGAAACGCCAGGAGGATCGAGGCCAGGGTCACGATGGTGGACCAGCCCGCCAGCCAAGCAATCAACCGCGACATCCCGAAGCCAAAAACGATGCCCATCAGGCCGCCAAAAACAGAAATCAGCGTTGCCTCGACCAAGAACTGCCGGATGATGTCCACGCGCCGAGCCCCTACGGCGCGTCGCACGCCGATCTCGCGCGTGCGCTCGAGGATGCTGGCCAGCATGATGTTCATAATCCCAATGCCGCCCACCAGCAGCGAAATCGAGGCGATGGCCACCATAACCATTTCAAAGATGCGCTGCGTGCTTCGTTGCTCGGCGAGCAGCTCAGCGGGCGCAATCACGCGGAAGTCTCCCGCGGACCGGTGGGAGGCATTCAGGATGCCGCGCACCACTTCGGCCGTGGAAAGGATGTCGAGCGTCGAAGCCAGCTTTAGATAGATGCCGTCGATTTCGTCCTTCAATTCGCTGTTGGTATCCTCCAAGCGCTCAATGGCCGCGTAAAGCGGAACATAGATCAGGTTGTTGAGGTCCTGCGCGGGGAGACCTGCCGGAGGGCTTTGCGCCGTCAACTGCGGCCCCACGACGCCGACGACGCGGAACCACTGCTCGTTCACCTTCACGTACTGGCCCACCGCCTCCTGCTGGCTGAAGAGGCTGGCCTTGGCACCATCGCCCAGCACGCACACCGGAGCGGCCCGGGCGTTTTCATCGGGGTCAAAGAACCGCCCCGCCGAAACACGCAGATCGGCAATCAACGTGTAATCCGGGTTGACACCGTATACCACCGGCATGTCGCGCTGCGGTTTGGGAAATATTTTCGAGGGGGTAAAACGCTTGCGGGGCGTTGTTTCTTCGATGCCACTGACATTGGCGCGGATCACGCGCCAGTCGCGGAAGGTGAGCCCCGGCGACGTCTTCCGGACTTTCTGGAGGTCCTGCCAGTTGGTGGCTTCTTTCGCCTCCACGATCAGGTTGCGCACGCCGAGCTGCTCGATGAAGGCCATCACCTGTTGCTGCGCGCCGGCACCGATGGAGAGCATGGAGACCACCGCGGCCACGCCGAAGATCATTCCCAGCATGGTCAGCAGGGTGCGCAGCTTGTGAATCCGCAGGGTCTCGAGCCCATGCAGGAAGTCCGGCACAAACGCCGCCCAGGTCTTCGGAGGAGCGAGTCCTGTCCTGGGTTGCGAGCGCGTCACCGTCCTCCTCCACTCACCGCCACGCTCGGCTGCGTTACCGGACTCGCCGTCTTGCCGGTCTTCCCCGCTTGCTCTTCGGGATTCACCAGCGCCACCTCTGTTCCTTCGGCCAAATCTTCCACCGCCACCTGGCTTTCGGTGTGAGACGTGATTTTCACCTGGCGCGCCTCGAATCCGGCGCCGTTCTTGACGTAGACCACCGGCTTCCCGTCCTTCTCAAACAGGGCTTGTCGCGGCACATACAGCGCGTCTTTGGTTTGGCCACTCTCAATGACGGCCTGCACGGTGAGGCCGGAGCGCAACTCCGGGTCCGCCTTGTCCAACCCGAGGGCCACGTCAAATTTGCTCGTGGCGCTGCCAGACCACCACCCACCGCGCGAGGCCAGCCCCGCCACGGTCTTGACCTTGCCCCGGAAAATGCGGTCCGGCAAAGCATCCACCTGCACATCGACGGGTTGGCCGCTGTTCAAGTTAGTGCGGTCACTCTCCTCCACCCGGCACTGGATTTCCATCTGTTCCACATCCAGTACCTCGGCGACCATCTCCCCCGGCCCCACCTCATCCCCTTCGCGGTACTCAGGGAGCCTCATACCGGTGTAATACATGCCGCCGGAGGCATTGCGGTTTTCTTTTAGGGCCACCAAGCCCTCGATGGGCGAGGTCACGTGCATGTTCTGGATGTTTTGGTCAGCCTGCTGCATGGCCAGCTTGGCTTTGTGGCGTTTCTCCTCGGCCACCTCCAAGGACGCCTGGTTAGAGACAGTGTGTGATTGGATATCCTGTTCGAACTGGGCAAGCCGGCGCTTGGCTTCCTCCAACCCCAGCAAGTTCTTCTTGGCGTCGATGACGCTCACCAGCTCGTTGCGGCTTACTTCCAGCTCCGCGCGTTGCACGTCGAACTTGGCCTTTAACAGGTCCACTTGATCTTTCGCCGCCTGGACTGCGGCATCCGCCTTGGCCTTGGCGATCTCCTGTTCGGCCTCCCCTAGGTCGTATCGGTTCTCATCCAGATTGTACTGTTGCTCGCTCGGGTCGAATTCCACCACCATGTCGCCGGCATGCACGCGGACCCCGGTTTTTGCCAGGCTGACGATGCGCATGCTGCCCCCTACCGATGGCGCCACCAGCGTGGCGGTTTTAGAGGCCCGCAACACACCCGTGGTGTGCACCTTCATGTCCAGGGGACCGCGCCTCACACGAGCAGTGGGGATCCCGCGTTGCGGCTTCCGCAACTGGTGAAGGGCCACGCTCCCCGCTGAACCCACTGCGACCAGCCCCGCGAGGGCCACGAGCCAACGTATTTTTCTCCACACCCTCATTCCTGCTCCCCTGGGCCAAGGCAGAACATTGCCACGAACCTGTTATCTACCCGTCGAACGAGACTCGAAAGTTGAAACCCCTCACTCGTCGCTCGCCACTGGTCACTGCCTTTCCCCGGTCGGATCTCTCAGCGCCACCCGCTCTCCCGGCCTCAATCCCCTTGCCACGGCAACCTGGGTCTCGTTGCGCCGGGCCACCTCGATAACACGCTCCTCAAATTTCGCCCCAAGCAGCGCATAAGCCACCGTTCTACCGAGCTTCTGGAACGTGGCCTCGGAGGGAGCCAGAACACAGTCCGGCAACCGGTCTACCACGACGCGCACGGTGGCACTCATCCCGGGACGCACCCGCGGGTCCGTCTGTTCGAGTTGCACGGCCAAGTCAAAGTTCCGCGGGAACGGCCAGGCGGAGAAGTCGACCTTCGCCAGCGGGCTGATCTCGACGACGCGCGCCGAGAACTCTCTATCTGGGACGGCGTCGATCCGCGCCGTAGCCGGCTGGCCCACCTTGAGGCGGCCCCGGTCCGCCTCTTCAATTCGGCCGTTGACTCGCAGCGTGGAGAGATCCGGCAGCTCGACGATGCCCGCGCCAAGCCAAGCGCGGTCGCCCTCTTTGAAAGGTGGCGACCCTTCCCGGAACCAGCCTCCGGCGCGATAATTGGGCAACACGGTGGCCATGCCGTCGACTGGAGCACGCAGTGTCAGCCCGGCAATATCCTGCTCGGCCACCTGGACATCGAAGCGTGCCTTGTCGCGCTTTTGCTGCTTGCCAGCCACCTCCGCCGCACCCTGCGCGCGGTCGGACCGGAGCTTCTGCTCGACCTCGCGCAAGTGCTGCTCGGCGTTGGCCAGGACCAGCTTGTTTTTCTCGCCCTCAATCTTGGAGAGAATCTCCTGCTTACTGGCCTCGAGCCGCGCCCGCTCGACATCGTAGCGGGCCTTGGCCAAGTCGGTCAGAGCCTGCTCTTCCGTGAGCCGCCCCTGGGCACGCGTTTGCTCGATCTCCGCGTCGGCCTGCTTCAGTTCGGAGCGCCTTTGCGCAAGGGTTTGCTTGAGCTTGGCGGCGTCAAATTCCACCGCCACGTCGCCTTTTTTCACGGCAGTGCCGGTCTTGGCCAGTTTCAAAATCTGCGGATCCCCCATCCCACCTCGCACGAGGGGGGCGACGAGGGTCACGGACCGGCGCGCCTTCACTTCGCCCCGCACCTTCACGTAATCTGCGAACTCTCCGCGCGTCACCACGGCCGTGGGGACTGGAGGAGCGTTCCTCCCGAGCCGGACGGCGCCCACGCCCACGCAAGCTGCCAACGCTCCGGCCACACCCAGCAGCACCCACCGCCGCCGGCTCAAGAATTGCCTCACCTGGGCCATGATGCTTCCTACCCGCTCGCGGCTCCACCGGGGTTCCGCTCGATCTCGACCCCGGGTTCGAGGCCAGAGTCAATCACGACTTCCACGTCGCTGCTCGCGCCTATCTTCACGGCGCGTTTTTCAAAACCCAAGGCGCCCTTCATCCAGACCCACGATTTCCCATCTTTCATCACCACGGCCTCGCGCGGCAAAACGAGAACGTTCGGCAGCCGCTCCAGTTCCACATCCACCGCCGCGGTGAGATCTGGCATCAGCTTCGGGTCGCTGCCCTGGATAGAGAAGATGGCCCCAAACGCGCGAACCTTCTGCGAAAGCCCCAGACCGCTGAGCCCGATAGCCGCCAACTGCTCGATTTGGCCCGGAAAAACCAATTCCGGGTAAGCGTCCAGGCGCGCCTGTGCCCTCTGGCCTACTCGCAAGTAAGGGACATCCAATTGGTTGACACGTACCCGCACGATCATGCTTGAGGTATCCACCACCTGCATGAAGGAGAAGCCTGGCCACACCTGATCGCCTTCCTGCACCTCGCCCATGCCGGAACCCTTCCATATGGCATTCAGCACCACCAAGCCATCCAGAGGCGCGCGGATGGCCATCGTCTCAGAGTTATGCTGTGCGTGCAGCATGGCACTGCGGGCGCGGTCGCGCTTGATTTCCAGGATGCGCAGCTCGGCCTCAGCCGCCCGTCGCTTCAACTCAAACGTCTGCCGGAGCTGCTTCAGACGGGCTTCGGCTTCTTCCAGGGCCAGCCGGTTCTTCTCGGTGTCGATGCGCGAGAGCACCTCGTTCCTCAACATTTCCAGCTTCGCGGTGCCCACGTCATTCTCCGTCTGCTTGAGTTCCGTCTCATCGCTGGCGCGGGCGGCCGCTTGCTGGGCCTCTTTCTCCTGGATCTGGTTTACCAGGTCGCGGTACTCAGCCTGCTTGTCCAGGAAGTTCTTGATCTGGCTCTGGCGGTCGAATTCTGCCAGCAGGTCGCCCTGCTTTACCCGTACGCCGGCCGTGGCCAACTTGGTGATGACCATGGACCCCGAGTCGGAGCCAGTCAGCATCGGCGCCAGCACGGAGTGAGACCGCACCGCTTCGAGGGTGCCAGTCAGGCGGAGCGTGTGCAGGAAAGTGCGACGCTCGGCCTTAACCGCGCCTGATACCGCACCACTTGTTGGCTTGGCTCTTTTATTTCTCAGAGTAAGTAGCACACCAGTTACCACTCCGACCACGACCAGCGCGACAAGTATGGGCAGGAGACGCTTCCTTAAACGACGAACTGGCGGCGGCTGTACCGCGGGGAGGATCTCAACAGGGGGCAGCGCGACATCAGAGGCAGGGGGATGCTCCGTAATGGTCCGACTTAATATCCCTCGCGTGTGGGCAGACATGGTCTCCCTTTAGCGAGTCTCGTGCCGCAGCAGGTATGGATGGCACGAGCCGAAATTGCCACGTGCGCTCCGGGCTTCAGAGCTTGTGTGAAGCCTCTATTTCGGTGCGTCTTTCGTAAAGGCGGTCCTCCCGCCGTGGCGGGACGGGACCGGCACTTAATTTTGTCCCGACCTGTCGGGACTGCCCCCGTGAACGGGTCCACTACGTCAGCTCAGCCGAGTTTTCACACAGGCTCCTCAGCCCACGTATTTTGATGCTAATCATATCAGAAGAGTTAGCCACCCGTAAGGAGAAACAGCGGGGGGAGTAATCCCTCAGTCTCGGGCGGAAGGGCACGGCTTCAGCCGTGTCGAAAAGAGGCCAGTCACAACATTCTTAAACGGCTTTAGCCGCTGAGGCTTCAGGGGTTAAAGCCTGACCCTCCTTGTCTACGGCCAGCAAGAGCACAGCGCCTGAAACGGACGCCCCCTGTCCGTCAGTTGACGGACCGCGGGGATGGGTTGAGGAAGATGTAACCTCATCAACTACGTCTTTATTAATGGGGAGAGGTGTTAGCGGCGAGGCCGGTCGGAGGTGAGAACCAGACCAGCCAAGTCAGCGGAACGGCCAAAACGAGCCGTGATGCCACCCGAAGGAGGCCACGCCCCGATCCGTCGATAAAGGGACCGACCTCGCGCCTGAGCACTGCGCACCGCTTTGGGGAGCTGGCCTGGGCGTGCACCAATGCATCCTCGGCCGCCTCTGGGCTCCCGGGACTTAGTCTCTAACCGACGGATCGGGGCCATGGTGATCCGAGCTTGAGTCGATAGGGCTGGTGGCGTATGCTTTGGGGCGAAGCGGAAGCTCAAATCGGAAATTCCGGATAATTCCGCGCAACGACGAATCGAACAGGTGAGCGTGAAGAGGCTGGTTACCGGCATTTTGTTGACGCTGAGTATTGCTGTAGTGGGACAGGCAGCGGACGTCCAGCGCTGGTCCGAGAAGACCGCAAATGACTGGTACGCAAAGCAGCCTTGGCTTGTGGGAAGCAATTACATCCCCGCGGGCGCCATCAACCAGCTCGAAATGTGGCAAGCTGATTCCTTCGATCCACAGCGCATCGACCTGGAATTAGGCTGGGCCGAAGGACTCGGAATGAACACGATGCGAGTTTTTCTGCACGATCTCCTCTGGCAACACGATTCCGCCGGCTTCCAGAAGCGGATCGACACGTTCCTCAGCATTGCGGCGAAACACAAGATCCGGCCGCTGTTCGTGTTGTTTGATTCGTGCTGGGATCCGTCCCCCAAACTTGGCAAGCAGCGGGACCCACGACCCGGCGTTCACAATTCTGGCTGGGTGCAGAGTCCCGGCGCGAGCGCGCTGGAGGACGAGGCGCAGTATCCCCGTCTCGAAGCCTACGTAAGAGGCGTGGTGGGAGCGTTTGCGCATGACCGCCGGGTGCTCGGCTGGGACGTTTGGAATGAACCGGACAACAGCGGATCCGTCTATGAAAAGCTGGAACCGCCGAACAAGGCTGACTTGGTGCTCAGGCTCTTGCCAAGGGTTTTCGCGTGGGCGCGTGCGGCTGGTCCAGACCAGCCTCTTACCAGTGGGGTGTGCACGGGTGATTGGTCGTCACCGGACAGGCTTTTGCCCATGCAAAGAGTGCAACTGGGGATGTCCGACGTAATTTCATTCCACAGTTACGAAGCGCCGGAGGTGTTCGAGAAGCGCGTGAAGTCGTTGCAGCAGTACCATCGGCCGATCCTCTGCACGGAGTACATGGCGCGCGGCAACGGGAGCACTTTCCAGGGAACGTTACCCATTGCTAAGAAATACAAGGTCGCCGCGATTAACTGGGGCTTTGTTGCCGGGAAAACGCAAACCTACCTCCCATGGGACTCCTGGCAGCACCCGTACACCGACCGGCAGCCCTCAGTTTGGCACCACGAGATCTTCCGAAAGGATGGCACGGCGTACCGGCCTGAAGAGGTGAAGTTCATCCAGGAGATGACCGGAAGGCTGACGGACAGTAAGTGAGGCGCTGTGCCTAGTGAAAATCCCGTCTTAAATGCAGCGTTCTGCATTCCCCACTGAGGACGAGTTTCTGGAGTCGTTGTTGTTCACGGCGAGAAAGCTTTACCCTATGCTCCTCGAGCTTACGCGCTAACGGCTCGCCAATTATTTCTTCAGGTAGTTTTCCGAGCACGTCTTCTAGAGCTTTCTGTAGTACTGCATGTTGCCCCACGTCATTGATAATTTGGGCAGAGGCTAACGATCCAAAGCTGCGCCACAGCCGCCGGAAACGCCGTGCCGACCAAGCCAGGGAGCAGCGAATCTCCCACAACGGCCCAAGACTGCCGGCACAGTGGTTGTTGGCGCCAGCGACCTGTTAGGCGTCAGTTCGATTGAGAAATGGTGCTGCAGGAATCTGGCAGTGACTTGAGATAGTCCACCTTGACTCTGATGATCTTACCTTAGATCCTGCGCGGAGTCTCCCCTGAGAGCTCTTCTCGAAGGGCTCAGGATGACACGCCATAACGGCTTCTTCAGCAACCTGTTAGAGCTCAAAATCTAGGCTCCACGAGAGTTCCATTGGATCACTCGACTCGGGTGAACGTAAGCGGTCATCTTTTTCATCGGCGCGGTCTTCGTCCGGAGATGGTCGCGCTGGAATGCACGATACCATTCGAAATCTCTCCCCGACGAGCTGGGCGGCGGGGTTCCAATACTGATCACCGTATTTCCCACAAACTCGCATGGATATACGTCCGGTCGAATGCTGCGGCTGTTCATATTGGCCAGCGTGTACTCGGTCTTTTCCACCTCGAGCGGCGCTTCAATCCCTATATGCGTGTTCCCTTTCAGGTCATCGAAAATCATCCTGTTGCCAACCAAGGCTGGCTGGACGTTTTCCCCATCGAGCAGACACCGCACCTTGGTGCGAGAGGTCCATCCAGGAAGCCGGACCGTAATCCGCCGCAGCCCTTTGTTCTGGATCAGCACTCGACCTTCGTGAGGCAGCCAGCTCCATACATCCAGCCACGGCGCACGTCGATTAAGCCAAAGATTGACCTCTCCGCTCTCTCCCCCTTTCCTCGTGATACCCTCCCAGGCATAGTAAATGGCTTGAGGGCCATTGCCCGTGCAGCATTGCATCAGCCGCGGCAGCAGGTATCGCGCCCCCTGTAAGAAACCAAACCCGCCGGCGGCACGCTCGATCACTCGTTCAGTAGTTTCTTGACCGGGCAGCACACCGCGAAAACCCTCAAAGCGCGGGTCGCTCCAACCGCCCCAGGCGGAGTCCTTCGGTCTGGCTCGACCCGCTTCGGAGACCCGCTCCATCTCTTCGGCACTGTACGCCTGTACCTCAAGCAGTCCATTGCGTGCATACTGATCGACGTCATCCCAATAATCGCCGATCCCGGCGTCCGATAGCGCCACCGCCAAACCCACCATATCGGCTACGGTACAGCCTTCCGTCGACCCGCCCCCACCCGGGAACACACCCAAACGCGCCAAGCCATGATGCCGCGACCATTCATAGCCGTCCCGCACAAACTCCTTCACTCGCCAGTCATTCCCCACTAACGCGTAGTCGAGCATGCCGCGCAGCGCCGCGGTATGCCCGTGATAATGGCCCCAGTAATGACCCCGCTCCGCTCCCGCCTGTGGCTCGGTATCATTCAGCCCTCCCCACCAAGGGCGCTGGAGGGCAAAAGCCACAAATTGTCGCGAGAGCGCAAGAAATCGCTCATCGCCCGTCAGTGCGTACCAGCGCGCGAATCCTCGGACCGGCTGGAGTTGGTAGAACAGAAAAGCGCCCTCTGCCCCCTCCTTCTCACTGCTGGGTTCGTTCTGATGAACCCATCCCGATTTCCTGGGGTAGCTGAAATCATTGCCTAAACCCACGTTGGGATAGTAGGCATAATCTCCTTTAACGATTGCCAGCTCACGCATTCGCTCCGCGGTGCGCTGGGCGAGTTTTTTCCACGATTCGTCGCCGGTTGACTGATAATAGAAGAGAAAGCCTGTGAGGAGCCGGCCGTTGCCCGCCATGTTTGCGTAATCTTCATTCCAGCCTTTCAACCCATATCCCACGCCCGCGTTCCAGGGCCGATTGGGCGTGGCTCGGTCGTAGATCAGGCCGTCGTCCGACACATTGGCGATGACCGAGTCCAACAACCCTTTTTCAATGTCTCGATCCCGGCCGCTGCCCGACATCAGCCTCAGCAGCGGCAATGCTTCGAGGTACTTAGGCAAGACGCCGCTGACCATGCTGCTCCAGTGGATCATGTAAGCAGGATGGACGTCGAAAAAAGTGAGGAAGTAGGGTTCATAACCAGCGTCAGGATCGACTGACCCGAGGAGCCCACCGATCGCCAGGCGACCCCGTTCCGATAAGTCCAACGTGTCCGGCACACTGCTCGCGCTCAGAGGCTGATCACCGAAGGAAGTAGGCGGCAAACCGTACGCCGTCGCGCTTAGTCCCGCCGTTGTCGTCACAGCCGTTTTCAGGAATTCTCGCCTGTTTTGCATGACTGTCTCCTGGGATGAGCGGCGATTCCCATTTTGGGCTTGCGTCGCCCGAGAGTATATATCGGTTTGTCTCCAACCGAGCCCTGCCAGCGCGGTTTTTCTCTCCGGGACGGTCCGAGCGGCTCCCAACCGCTCTCTACGAATCCTGAACACCTGCAATGGTCGCCTTCACGATCAGCAGAGGAAGCGCAGACCTGTTTCTCAAGGTCTACGGCTTGTCCGTGAAGGCCGGCAAAAAGCCGCGGACCTATCCGTCAACTGACGGACAGGTCCGCGGTACTGGCTACCGGCTGAAAGGGCCCGCCCCAAAACGTTGTCACCCCGCTCAGACCCGCATCAATACAGGTGACTAACAATATCCGAAGGCTCCTTTGCCGAGCCCAAAACGGACCCCCCCCATCAGAAGGGTTAGCAGCCCATAACGAGAAATGGCGGCCAAGGGCGATGGGCGAATCACCCGTGTTTGTCCGCAGGGTGCAGTTTGCAGGACGGGCGCGCACCAAGGTTTGAGTTCGAGAGACGCGTTCCCTTCCCTGGCAGACACCCGGTTAGTATTACACTGCTACGTCGATTGCTGCGCCGGTGACCGCGATCCTGGAGGAGCCCGTCGGCTGACGGGCCCGGAGAGTCGGTCCCGCGAAGGGGGGACCGCCCTTCCGTGGTCAATCCTCAGGGCAGAGTAATATTCGGGCGTTGCCGTGCTGGCAGCAAAGGCTAGAATTGTGGTGTCGGAGGCGTCCACGATGCGGTTGGTTTACACTTCGGACCTGCACGGCAACCTTGAACTGTACCGTGCCGCGGGCGAAGCTGCGCAAAACTGGGAAGCCGATGCCTTAATCTTCGGGGGTGATTTGTGTCCCGGCACTCCCAGCGCGAGCTCGCTCCACTTGCCTCACGCACAGCCGGAGTTCCTGTTGCGTGACTTGCAGCCTCTGCTCGAAAAATGGAAGCTGGCGCAACCTGGCCTGCGGGTCTTTGCGATCCCGGGCAACGACGATTGCCAGACGGTGCTGAGGGCGCTGGCCGAACTGGAGGCGCGGGGGTTAATCGAGAATATACATCGGACCGCCAGGAGGATGGCCGACCTGACCCTGCTCGGCCTTGCTTTCGTCCCTCCTACGCCGTTTGCGATCAAGGACTTTGAGCGCCGAGATACAGCCGAAGACACCCACCGCGAGCCCACCTGGGGGCACTGCGTCCTGGGAACGCCGCGCGGCTTCGAACTTATAGAGAATTTCGGTAGCTACTTGAACTCGCTGCCCACCCTCGAGCAAGAACTCAACCGCCTTCCCCCAAGCGAGCCCACGCGCACGGTAGCGGTGATTCACTGCCCACCTTACGAGACTCGCTGCGACGTGCTTTTCGACGGGCGGCACATCGGCAGCAAGGCGCTTCGGCACTGGATTGAACGGCGCCAACCGCTGCTGACTTTGCATGGGCACATCCACGAGAGCCCGAAAATGTCAGGGGCATTCTTTGATCGCCTGGGCGTCACCACCGTGATCAATCCGGGTTGCGATTATTCCCGGCCACACCTGGTATTCATTGATCTGGAAAAGCCCACCGCGCTCGAGCATTCGATTTATGGCGCCATGAGAAACTCGTAAACTTGGTCGAGGGTCGAGAGTTGAGGGTGTAGCGCAGACCCGCTGTTTGGGTCTGCGGTTCTTGTCGGGAGTCAAAAGCCGCAGACCTACAAAGCAGGTCTGCGCTACCCCGCTACCTTTATCCCGCGTATGCGGAATCGGCGCTTGTGCCGTTCCAACTTATTGGAGCTATCAATCAGCTCGTCCTGCCGCTGCCCCGGCGCGACCGCGTGGCTCAAGGTAACTAGTCACAAATAGTTGGAACGGCACGAGCTTGACGCATGGAATGTTTACCCGTAGACTAAGATTCCGCCCCTTAATGAGGCGCCCGATTCGCAAATTTATGCGACGCCGACGGTTCTTCATTGCACTGGTCATGAGTGCGCTCTTTGCTCCCTGCCTGTGGAGCCAGGAAGGCACCCCGCTTTTCCCTCTCAGCGAGATTCGGCCCGGACTGAAGGGCGTGGGCCGCACCGTTTTTGAGGGTTTCAAGATCGAAGAGTTCCAAGTGGAAATCCTGGGTGTCCTGAAGAATGCCATAGCGCCCAAGCGCAGTATCATCCTCGCGCGGCTATCGGGCGGTCCGCTGGAAAAAGCCGGGGTGATCGCGGGCATGAGCGGAAGCCCAGTTTACGTAGACGGCAAACTGGTGGGGGCGGTGACCCTTTCCTTCCCCTTCGCGAAAGAGCCGCTGGCCGGGATTACGCCCATTGAGGAGATGCTTCAAGTTGTTCCGGAAGGCAAGTCACCGCCGGCTAGCCCGCCAGCGATGAACCTGGAGGTTCGCATCGCCCGAGCGGCAACGGATTCCGCTGATTCCGGCCGCCTGATTCCTGACGACGACGCCGGCCCCGCAAGTCTGCGCAAGCTCTTGCCCTCCGCGGCGGGCACGGAGTCGTTCGCCGACCTCCGGCTGCCTCTGCGCTTCGGGGGATTCTCCAAGGAGGCCATCGACCTCTCTGCCCCGCTGTTTCGGCAGATGGGTTTTGAACTCATGCAGGGAGGCGCGCTTTCCGGCGGTGAGGATACTGCGGCTTTCAAGACCGACTTGGAGCCGGGCTCGATGGTCAGCCTCCTGCTCGTCCGCGGCGACCTGAACCTCAACGTAGACTGTACAGTCACCTACCGGCAGGGTGACAACCTTTATGCCTGCGGCCACCGGGTCCTGTCCACCGGGCCGGCGCAATTCCCCTTCGCGCCCTCCCGGGTTTTGGTCTCCGTGCCCAATCTCCTCTCCTCCTTCAAGCTGGATGCCCCGGGACCGGTGGTGGGTACCATCCGCCAAGACCGCTTCAGCGCTATTTATGGCAGGGTGGGAGACAAGGACGCGCAGACAATTCCCGTTCACGTCCATGTTGACTCAACGCTAAATAAGAAGATAGATTACAACTTCGAAATCGTGCAGGAGACGATTCTTTCACCCCTGCTGCTGAATCTGAGCTTGGTTTCGACGCTGACGGCGACCGAGCCCGTGATCGGTCCCACAACGCTGGAGTTGACGGGCAAGATTCGACTCGCGGGAGAAGAGTCCATAGACCTGGAGGATATGGTTTCCGGCGACATGGGGACGCCGGGCTTGGCAGCTTCCGCAGTTGCCACGCCGCTCACGTATTTGCTTGCCAGCCACTTCCCGGACATGCGCATCGAGGGCATTGATCTCTTCGTGGCAGCACGCAACGAGAAGCGGGTCGCCACCCTGGAGCAAGTCTGGGGCACGAAATCGGAAGTCCGCCCAGGCGACCACATTGAGGTTACCGCTCTGTTACGCCTTCCTACAGGACAGGCGGTGACGCAAAAGATCCCCGTCACCATCCCCGAAAGCGTCAGCGATAAGATGCTCTCGCTGGTCGTGGGCAGCGGGTCCAACCTCAACGCGCTGCAACTCCACCTCACGCCGCTGGGCTCGCCGCCCCGGAACCTTCACCAACTCGTTCGGGCTCTAAACCGAATGCGCCGCAACAACCGGGTCTATGCGCTTCTAATGGCCCCCCAGCGCTCGTTCACCATGCAAGGGGAGGAGTACCCATCTCCTCCACCTTCCCTGGTGCAAACCTTCCTGACCGACCCTGCCGTTTCTTCGAGCCTGATCGTCAGCGGCACGTCGGTGGTGGGCGATTCGGAGACGAAGCCGTCCCCTTACACGATCCGGGGCCAGAAGATGCTGATCCTCAAGGTCGTTGGGCCGGGATCCTAACGAGATGGTTGCCGCGCGCCAGCCCGATCAGGGAGGGAATTCTTCGGAAAGGTTGGGGCATGCTACACCGTAGGATAGTTGGGATTCTGCTTCTGGCTTTAGCCGCTGCCAGTTCGGTTCGCGGGGTCGAGACCACGTTTTGGCAAATTGGTACCTTCGACGAATTCTTGCAGGGGACTCTTTCGAGCATCTCGCTGAGCAAAGAAGGTGAACTGAGGCTGGCCCCGGATTCGCGCATGGTTTTCAGCCCTGACGAGGCACTGGCCTTGTCGCTTGCCCGGGACCCGCAGGGCAACCTCTTCGTTGGCACCGGCCACCAGGGCAAGGTCTTTCGCGTGGACGCCAACCAGAAAGCTTCCCTCTTCTTCACCGCGCAGGAGCCTGATGTCTTCGCTATGACAGTTGGGCCCGACGGGGCTCTCTATGTGGGTAGCTCGCCCGAGGGGAAGGTTTACCGGGTCACTCCCGACGGCAAATCCCGGGTTTTTTATGACCCCAAAACGAAGTACATCTGGGCGCTGGCCTTTGACTCGCAAGGCCGCCTTTACGTGGCGACCGGGGATAAAGGGCAGATCTTTCGCGTGGACTCCGCTGGGAAAAGCGAACTTTTCTTCGACAGCAAGCAGACCCACATCATGTGCCTGACCCTGGACCGCGCGGGGAGCCTGCTGGCAGGAAGTGTACCGAACGGGTTAGTTTATCGGATAACCCCTCAGGGCAAGGGTTTTGTACTTTATCAAGCCAACCTGCCGGAGATCCACGATCTGGCGACGGATTCGAAAGGGCGCATTTATGCTGCGGCGCTGGGGGGCACAGGAGGCAAAGGCACGCCGGAGATCCTGATTCCTCCGCCCTCCGGCGGCGCCGCTCCCGGGGGAGTCACTACCGTAACCGTCACGGCCTCCGAGGAGGCAGGTAAGGAGGCTCGTACGTCCCAGACCCCGCCCGCAGAGTCTTTGGCAGCTCCGAGTTTTAACCGTCCGGCACCTTTGACGCCGGCTGTTCCCGCCCTTCAGATCCCGCAAGGCCGGGGCTCGCTCATCGAAATTCTTCCGGACTCCACCGCCGAAACCATTTGGAGCTCGAACAATGAAAGCATTTTCGGGCTTGCGGTTCGCGATGGCCACGTGCTGTTTTCGACAGACTCCAACGGGCGCATCTTCGATTTGGATACTCGCCCGGACGGGCAAAGGTTGACTCTGTTGACCGAAACCCGCGAGTCACTCGCCACCCGGCTGATGCTGGAGGGTCCCGATCTCTACATCGCCACCAGCAACATCGCCAAACTCTTCCGGGTGGAGGCGACGCTCGCCCGCGAAGGCAGCTACGAATCGCCAGTCAAGGATACCAGGTTCATTTCCCGGTGGGGAGTGCTCGCCTGGCGAGGCGAATTCCCTGCGGGGACCACGCTGGAATTCTTTACGCGCTCTGGGAATTGTGATCGGCCTGATCAGACGTGGGCCGAGTGGGCAGGACCTTACCGCAATCCTGACGGCAGTCCGATTACCAGTCCCCCCGCCCGATACATTCAGTGGAAAGCGGTATTCCGTGCTTCGGGCACGCTGGGTCCCACCTTGGATGACATTACCGTCTCCTATCTGAACCAGAACTTGCCTCCGCAGATTCGCTCCCTGAGTGTGAGCACCGCCGGGGAACGGACCAGCCCCATGGGCACCAGCACCTCCGGCGCCGGCTCCACGGGGGCGTCCATTACGGTCGCCTCTTCGAGTTTTGGGCCACCCCCCCTCACCAGCGGGGTGCCAAGCAAAATACCGGTAACCTTGACGTGGCAGGCTGACGACCCCAATGGCGACCAGTTGGTGTACGTGCTTTACGTTCGCGCGGCAGACGAGCAGGAATGGCACTTGGTGAAGGACAAACTACGCCAAACGACTTATACGCTCGACCCTAATACTCTCGCCGACGGCAAGTACTTGGCGCGGCTGGTTGCTTCCGACGAAGAGGCGAATCCGCCGGAGATGGCCCGCAAGTCAGAACTATCGAGCGCGCCGTTCTGGGTAGACAATACGCCCCCCGTAGTCCGTATCTTAGGGCAGAAGGTGGAGTCGGCCGGAGCAGAAGTGCGATTTGAAGTGGAAGATAGCACTTCCCCCCTACGTAGCGCCGAAACCTCTACCGACGGCAAAGAGTGGAGAGACGTGCCTCCCGAGGACGGGATTGTGGACTCCCGTAAGGAGACCTTTAAGGTTAGGGCTTCGAAGCTCGGACCCGGGGAACACCTCCTCTCGCTGCGGGCCTACGACACGGCGGGCAACGTGGGCGTGGGCAAGGCCGTGGTTCGAATCCCGAGTGAGGCCGGCCCGATGCGCTGATTCCGGCTGCGCCCCCGGCAGCCTCCCGACTGGTTGGTAGACTGATGGGAAGGCCTCGGGTCGAAAGTTGAATACAACTCCCAAATCTTGTTCCGCATCTCACGAAGCGAGTCGAGGTGCGGCGGGTAGCGAGACTGTTTGAAGCCCCAGAAATCAGCAGCCCCCAAGGCCGCGTCCGAGATTCAACTGATCGCGCGCGCGCAGCAGGGTAATGAAGAGGCGTTCGCGGCGCTCTTCGAAGCTCATAAGCGCCGCGTCTACTCACTCTGCCTGCGCATGACGGAGAACACTGCGGAAGCGGAAGACCTGACGCAGGAGGCTTTTCTCCAGCTCTTCCGCAAGATCTCGACCTTCCGCGGTGAGTCCGCTTTTTCGACGTGGTTGCACCGGCTGGCGGTCAACGTGGTGTTGATGCGCTTGCGAAAGAAGGGGCTCCAGCAGGTCTCGCTCGATGACGTGGACACTTCGCAGGATGAACCGGTCAAGCGCGATTATGGAGACGATGACCGGCGGCTGACGCGTTCCGTCGATCGGATCGGCTTGGAGCGAGCTATTGCCGAGCTCCCGCAGGGATATCGGACAGTTTTTGTGCTGCACGACATCGAAGGCTACGAACATAACGAGATCGCGGAAATCATGCAATGCTCTGTGGGGAACTCCAAGTCCCAGCTTCATAAGGCCCGCATGAGGCTGCGCGAATGGCTTCGTCAGAAGCAGAGCAAAGAACCCTCGGGCGCAACCGTCCCGATGGATCAGGCCCTGGGAGAGAGGTAGGGGGCGATGGAAGAGGAGCGATACGAGCAAACCACCGCATGTATCCGGTTCGACGCGGAGTTGATGGCCTACCTGGAAGGTGAGGGCAGGCCTTTCGTGGCCGCCCACGCCCGGGAATGCGAATTCTGCCGCGTAATCCTTGCGGACCTGGAACACATCCGTACCACGGCGCGGCGACTTCCCCTCGAAGAACCCTCCCCGGCGGTGTGGGCAAATATCCGCGCTGTCCTCGCGCGGGAGGGACGCTTCCGTGAAAAGGTCAGCGACTGGCGCTGGGTCTGGCAGGGGCAGTTCCTCCCCCACCCTGCCGCCGTGGGGGCGTTGGCCTGCCTGGTAATTCTCGGCTCCTTTTTGACGATGCCCCCTGCGTCGCTCCAGCGTGAGGCGTTCTCGGATTTCGTTTCCTCGCCAAGGAAAACCGCTGCAGCACCTGTACCAGCTACCCGCGAGGACAGCGATCTGGCACGCATGACTGAGGAGCTGGAGCTCACCTATCGCGCTAACGAGAAATTCCTCGCGCCAGAAACGAAAGCCACTTACGAGAAGAGCCTGGTGTCCCTGGATACCTCTATTCGGGAATGCCAGGACTCATTGCGGCAGGAGCCCGACAATACTCTGGCTCACGACTATTTGCTTACCGCGTATACGCGTAAGGCTGAAGTACTTGCCTCCGCGCTCGAGTTTGGCGGCCGATAGGCTGGTACCGTTCCAACTTGATTGGCTTATGTTCTAGACCCGAGCTTTGCTTGGTTTGGGGGACGGAGGATCGGATACCGGCCAGCCGAGAAAAGTTGGAACGGCACTGGCCCCGAGGAAGGAAGACTGCGGTGGATCGACCAATGATTAGCGAGAAGCGAAGCTGGGGCAAGTGGAGTCTAGTCCTGCTCCTGATGGCAACGAGCGTCCTGCTGGCCGCAGGGGCGAGCCATCTGGAGAAAACTTTCGAGACCAGCCGCAATCCGCGCATCAGCCTGGTGAACCTTACCGGAAACGTGGTGGTCCGCGGCTGGGACAAACCGCAGGTTCATGGCGAGTACAACGTTTTCTCGCCGCGAGTCGAAGTCGATGCCGAAGCTCTTCCGCCCAACGGGCCGGCCGATAAGATTCATTTCACCACGCACGTTCTGGACCCCCAGGTAAGTGGAGACGCCCGGACCGTTGACTACATCCTGGATGTCCCTGTAGGAGCCAGCCTCGAAGTCCGCAATCCCCAAGGTAGTGTTCGCATCGAGAGGTTGCAGGCGGACGCGACGGTGGAATCGGTGGGGGGGAGCATCGTCGTCACAGACTTCTCCGGCTATCTGGCAGTGCGTTCAGTGGGCGGAAACATTGAGATCATCCGGCCTGCCGGCCATGTGCAAGCTTATTCCATTACCGGCAGCCTCCACTTCGTCTCCCCGGCTACCTCCAAGTTTCGTGCCAGCACCACCTCGGGCCGCATCCTCTACGAGGGCGATTTCATGGAGGGCGGCGACTACGCGCTTTCCGCCTATAGCGGAGACATGGATATTGTCTGCCCTCCTTCGTCTTCGTTTGAACTCAGCGCCAAGACAGTGCGTGGGAAGCTCGAGACTGCTTTACCCCTCAGGCCCAAGCGGCATCCCCCTTCTCCACTGGCTTCCGGCAATAGCCTTCTGGGCACACACAATACCGGCAAGGCCACGGTGGAGCTGACTTCCTTCAGCGGGACGATCCGCATCCGACCACAATAGCAGGCTTTTCTCGCAGGCCAAGTCGCCCGCGCCCGCCACGACGGGGTCGGACTCCCATCCCACGGTGGCGCGGTGGCCGGCCGAATTGCCCTATCGTCCCGTCAAGTGGTGGTTGCGTCCGGTGCTACTGTCCCACTATAATTCTCACTGGCAATTCGACCGTACGCTACAGCGTTGAGGATGGCTCGTCATCGGCGAAAACTGATCTACCTTCTTGGGTTCATGGGCAGCGGCAAGTCCACCGTCGGCACGCTACTCGCTCAGGAATTGGGATGGGCATTCGTCGACCTCGATGCGGTCATCGAGGCAGGCCAGAGCGCCACAATCCGTGAGATCTTCGAGAAGGCTGGGGAGGCCTTCTTCCGCCAGCTCGAGCAGGCAGCGCTCACCGAGGGCACGAAGACCGAGCCCGCTGTGATCGCTCTGGGAGGCGGGACGTTTGTCCAGCCAGCCAACCTGCATTTCATCCGCGAAACGGGAGGCGTCACCGTCTGGTTGGATTGTCCGGTCGAGGTCTTGCGCCAGCGCTGCGCTGGGATGGACAACCGCCCGTTGTTTCAAGACCCTGAGGGCTTTGCTCATCTGCTTGACGTGCGATTACCCTATTACCGCTTGGCGGAGTTCAGGATTTCCACCGACGGGCCGCGACCTGAAGAGGTAGTCCAGCAGATTCTGCGCTTGAATATCTTTTAGCGCGCGAGGAGCCCAGACTGTTGCTCACTAGATACCTGGCAGTCGTCCTGGCCGCAGGGATGCTCACGGTCAGTGCAAGCGGACCAAGCGCAGCGGCGCGACGGATTCCTTTTAGTCCTGCGCCCTCGGTGAGCCTCTCCGACCGCGGCGTCTTCCTGCTCTCGGTAGCCGAGCGGACGATTGGCAGCGAAAGCTTCGAAATCCGCTCCTCCGCGGACAACGTGGAAGCGCAAGCAGAGATCCGCCTGCGTGTCGAACAGAATGGCAAAACCATCGATCTCAAGACTTTCCCGCACCTCATCCTGGACGCTCAACTCCATCCCCTGAACTATACGTGGAGCCAGAAGGGGCCGCAGTCCTCACAACTGGAGGTGGACTTCCGCTCCTCCCCGGCCAAAACCCGGTATAAAACCGTAACTGGAGAGGAAGATAGGCGGGATTTTGCGCTGCCCAAAGACGTCGTCGTGCTGGACGACAACGTCGTTCACCATTATCAGTTGGTCGTTGCCCGCTACCAGTTGACGCCGGGTGGAAAGCAGACCTTCCAGGCTTTTATTCCCCAGGAAGCCCTGCCAGGGGTGTTAAACGTGGAGGACGTCGGGATGGAAGCGGTGACGGTCCAAGGCTCCCCGATCCGGCTCCGACACCTGGTCGTTACCACGGAAAATGCCCGCATTAATCTCTGGGTCGACGACCAGCAACGTCTTCAGCGGGTCTCCATTCCTGAAGCGCAACTCGAAGCCATCCGAACAAAGTAATGACATGGATAATACCGTGGTGATTAGAGGAGCAGGCCTCGTCCGCTTGTTCCTCTGCAGGCGCGGGCTGCGGCGTAGAAATCGAGCTGTATCCCGCACAAACTTACGCTGGCAGAATTCGGGGGAACGCAGGGGCATGTCAGCCTCGCACAATTTCCACCATCAACTGCGGTGGCTCGCCTCTCCAAAGGGCCGTCTTGAAGGGGAATTGCCATTTTAGGGAGGAGTAAGGAAGTGTCCCCGCATGACCGTCGCTAAGCTGGTGTGGCTGAGGTTCCCGGCAGATTGGGTGCACTGCGGAGTGATGCGGTTTGTGCTGTGCGCGCCCGCCAAACAGGACCGAACTCGACTTGGTCTCTAAAAGGCGATTGAGGGCATCCAGCAGGAACAGTGGGATACCCACCGTCCAGCACACTCGCGCTTCGTTATCGGCCCTGCAGAACAGAAAGCCCTGAAAAGAGAACGGGCGGGGCCACAGTTATCCCTCGGCCCCACCCGTTATCGAATCTCAACCGCACTTACGAGCAAGAAGTTACAGCCCCCGGTATGGCCGCGCTAATGGCGGTACATAGCTTCGTAAACGTCACGCCAGCAGCCGCTACGGATGAATTAGCTGCCGCTGCCGCCGATGCCGCAGAGTTGGCCGCGGCCGCAGCCGAACTGGCCGTCGAACTGGCCATCGTCGCTGCGTCCTTCGCACCCCCAGCGCGCGATACCGCGACGCCGGAAGTGACCACCGAGGCCCCGCTGGCACCTAAGCCGGCAACTGACAAAGCGGTCGCCCCAGACATATGAGCACCACCCGCCGCACCACCCGCCGCCGCGCCTCCTTGGGGAGCCCGCGCCGTCTTGGCAGGAATGGCGATCGTCTTGCCCCTCGCCACGTCTACCGTCTGGCCGCTATTCTCCACCCGCAAGGAGCCTTCCTTGGTCGTCACAACGACAGTCCCGTTCAGCATGGCGACCTCACCGAGCGTCTTGAAGCCCACCACCGGCAGCACCGAGATGTCGCCCACCTTCACGCGCATGGCCGCGGAACCCTCGGGATGATACACCGAGACGAGGCCTTGGCTGAGCAGGACCGTCACTTCGTTCGTGTCCCGCAGAAACGATGCCACAGTGTCTCGGCCAAAAACCATGCGGCTTCCATTGCCCATGGCCACGACAGCAACCCCATCCTTCACCTGGAGGCTGTCCCCGCTGAATAGGGCGGTATTCGGCAGAAGCGTCTGCCCGCCCACGGTTGCGTTCATGCTTCCAGCCACCGATCCAATTACCGCCGAACCGGCAAATGTCGGCAGCGCCGCAACCAAGCCTAGAAGGAGCACCAGAACTGGAACCCGCCACTTGAGAGTTTTTCTCAACATTGCACCTACTCCTTTTTGGGCCACGCGCAAAATACCGTCTTCCGCAACCCAAGATGTACTTTCCTGACCTCTAAAATCGTGCCGCCATTATAACTGGACTCCTTGTCTTGTCAAGTTTTATTTTACCCCAGTGTCAAGCCCCACTAGAAATGTCCCCATTCTTATCTCCTTTTAGAAGTGTCCCCTTTTTGGGTTCTTGGTTTTTGTTCTTTTGTCTCTCGTTGTTCTTGTTTCTTGTTCTAGGTTTGGGTCGTCGTCTAATCAGGTCGTTAGCCTGGGCAGGGCCAGCCTTGCGGAATTGCGTTCCCCGCAACCTCTCCGCCACGGATGGTCGGGCCCGGGTCTCCACTTCTTCCTGGTCGTCGCGCTTGGCGCTTCTCTCGGACTGGCCTCCTCCCCTAGCCTCTCGGGGAGCGAACGCTCCTCGATCTCCTTCGACTTCAGCTTCTGCCCCCGGTGATGAATCTCCATCGTCCCATTTTCCCACTCGCACACCGTCACCCGGCTCTTCACCGGCGCGTGGTGCCGGCTCTCAGAAAAAGCGTAGGCGCTTATGAGTGGGGTCGTGACCTTTCCTGGCAGAATATTTTCGACCACGTCGCGCGAGCCCTTGATCTATGCGGCTCGGCGGCAGTTTGGAAATCGCCCAACTTGGCGCGCCGGACTGCCGACTGCCTACCTTTCTGTTTGGCTCCGGCTGGTCCGGGCTAGGTGAGGAGTAAGGAAGTGTCCCCGCATGACCGCCGCTAAGTTGGTGTGGCTGAGGTTCCCGGCAGATTGGGTGCACTGCGGAGTGATGCGGTTTGTGCTGTGCGCGCCCGCCAAACAGGACCGAACTCGACTTGGTCTCTAAAAGGCGATTGAGGGCATCCGGCAGGAACAGTGGGATACCCACCGTCCAGCACACTCGCGCTTCGTTATCGGCCCTGCAGAACAGAAAGCCCTGAAAAGAGAACGGGCGGGGCCACAGTTATCCCTCGGCCCCACCCGTTATCGAATCTCAACCGCACTTACGAGCAAGAAGTTACAGCCCCCGGTATGGCCGCGCTAATGGCGGTACATAGCTTCGTAAACGTCACGCCAGCAGCCGCTACGGATGAATTAGCTGCCGCTGCCGCCGATGCCGCAGAGTTGGCCGCGGCCGCAGCCGAACTGGCCGTCGAACTGGCCATCGTCGCTGCGTCCTTCGCACCCCCAGCGCGCGATACCGCGACGCCGGAAGTGACCACCGAGGCCCCGCTGGCACCTAAGCCGGCAACTGACAAAGCGGTCGCCCCAGACATATGAGCACCACCCGCCGCACCACCCGCCGCCGCGCCTCCTTGGGGAGCCCGCGCCGTCTTGGCAGGAATGGCGATCGTCTTGCCCCTCGCCACGTCTACCGTCTGGCCGCTATTCTCCACCCGCAAGGAGCCTTCCTTGGTCGTCACAACGACAGTCCCGTTCAGCATGGCGACCTCACCGAGCGTCTTGAAGCCCACCACCGGCAGCACCGAGATGTCGCCCACCTTCACGCGCATGGCCGCGGAACCCTCGGGATGATACACCGAGACGAGGCCTTGGCTGAGCAGGACCGTCACTTCGTTCGTGTCCCGCAGAAACGATGCCACAGTGTCTCGGCCAAAAACCATGCGGCTTCCATTGCCCATGGCCACGACAGCAACCCCATCCTTCACCTGGAGGCTGTCCCCGCTGAATAGGGCGGTATTCGGCAGAAGCGTCTGCCCGCCCACGGTTGCGTTCATGCTTCCAGCCACCGATCCAATTACCGCCGAACCGGCAAATGCCGGCAGCGCCGCAACCAAGCCTAGAAGGAGCACCAGAACTGGAACCCGCCACTTGAGAGTTTTTCTCAACATTGCACCTACTCCTTTTTGGGCCACGCGCAAAATACCGTCTTCCGCAACCCAGGATGTACTTCCCCTCCCCTTTAAGAAAGGTAGCGGGATTATAACCGGAGTGATTGTCTTGTCAAGCTTTTTTTATACCCCAGGCGGGATGCCTTCCGCCTGATTTCTCACAATCAATGCGAAACGCTTGCCAGTGCCAACTCCTTGCCGCCATGGGAACTTAACCCCACCAAGCTCGTCGAGGTACGGCTCAGCCCCAAGAAACGTAAAGTGGACTCCGAGTCCAGTGCAAGCCCCAGCCAGCCAGGCGCACTAATCAAAAGTGACAGGGCACGACCCCGTCTCCCAGTATCCACATGGTAACGGCCTCGTTTTTCGGCCGGCTTCCTGCCAATTCCACTGGCGCCTCCTCTATCCCCTGGACACTCCCACGGCACCTTATCAGCGTGCGCCGCCAAGCAAGCCTCACCCGCTACGCCCTTTAAACCGCTTAACTTCAGGCTTGCCCAGAGGAAGCCCTACCAGCAGAGACCGCGGGAGTTAACCCGAGGCGATATCGAGGGAAGCCGCACCAAGTCGATGAGGATATGCCCCGCCTTCAAGTACCGCATCAGCCGTGCGAATTCGGGGTGAGTTCCCGCCACTACTACGACCTCGCTGGCGGCTACCAACTCCTCCAGGGACGCGGTAAGGAGCTGCGGGAGCTCGGGAAGTTCCTTCTCCACAAATGCTCGGTTAGCGCCCACTAGCCGGGAGGGATGCACCCGCGGGTCGAAAATGCTGACATCCCTTTTCGCCCGGAGCAGCCCCCGCACCAGCGCGCAGGTGGGGCTCTCACGCAGGTCATCCGTACCCGGCTTGAAGACCAACCCCAGAATCCCGACTCTTTTCTTGCCGGTTCCCAGAACCAAGTCCATCGCCCGTTGCAGGTGGCTCGTGTTGCTCCTGAGGATACTGGAAAGCAGAGGAAGATCCAACTTGGCGCGCCGTCCCATCCGGCAAAGAGCCCTGAGGTCTTTAGGCAGGCAGGGCCCGCCGAAGGCGAAGCCGGGCTTCAGATAAAGAGGCGAGATGTTCAGCTTCTTATCCTGCACAAAAATCCGCATGACCTCGTGGCTATCGATGCCCAAACTCTTCGAGAGGGCGCCAATCTCGTTGGCGAAGGAGACCTTGAGGGCGTGAAACGCGTTGTCGGCGTACTTGAGCATCTCCGCAACTCTAAGCGAGGTTACCCAGAGGGGAGCCTTGACGGGCCGCCAGAGCTCCAGCAAACGCCGGTCGCCGCGCGCGCCATAAACACCAAGGACATTCATGGGGGGGTGAAAGAAATCTTCGATCGAAGAGCCTTCGCGCAAGAACTCGGGATGAAAGCCCACGGCAAAATCGCGACCCGCCTTTTTCCGGGAACCGCGTTCCAGCACCGGGATCACCCGTCCGTCGACGGTTCCTGGCGGCACAGTGCTACGCACCACCACCGTATGAGGGCGGCTTGTAAACCGCAGCGCCCGACCAATCTCGCTCGCCGCGTGAAGGACATGATCGATATCGGCTTCCCCGTTCCGGCGAGACGGCGTGCCAACACAGATCAAAGAAACGTCCGCCCGCTGCATGGCCTCCGCAGGTTCCAGCGAGGCGCGCAGGAGTCCCTGGCGCGCCGCCCACGCCACCAGCCTTTCCAGGCCCTTTTCCAGCACGGGCGAGCGCCCTTCGTTGAGCATGCGAACCTTAAGCGCTGAGATGTCCACGCCACACACCGCGTGGCCCATCCGCGCCAGGCAAGCCCCGGTTACACTGCCCACGTAACCTAGCCCGAAGACAGCAATCCGCATAAGGACCTATTGCAGGGGACATCGGGGCGATTCACCCCGGATTCTTCAACTTTTTCGGCTTTTTCGACTTGCTCAACTTCTTCGACCGTCAAGGAGTTGAAGGGGTTGAAGAAGTTCAAGGAGTTGAAAAGTCGAAGCTCAAGGAGTCCTCGACTCTCTCAATAACCTGTCTCTGCAGCCCCTTGCCATCCCCAGGCATGTAGGGGCGATTTATACATCGCCCCAGCCATCGCTCAGGCGACCTTCCAGGGCCTGCGGTATTCCTTGGTCAGCAACTTGTTTGCTTCGGCATCGCCGGGGAACTGCTCTTGCTGCGCGTCCCAAGTGAGCTTCCGACCTAATTTGTAGGCGATGTTCGCGACGTGCGCCGCACTGGTCGAACGGTGCGTCGTTTCCAGGTCGGAATTGGGCTTCTGGCGTGACCGCAGGCAGTCCAGGAAATTCAGAACGTGGGGATAATGCTGTGCTGAACCCTCACCTTTGACCGCATTAGCAGTGGGGAGACGTTCCGGGCCCACCCGGGCGGGCTCAGGCCAAAGCGTATAGCCGCTGCGGTCAATAAACAAGGTGCCATCCGTGCCGTAGAATTGTATCCCGTAGCCGTGGCTGTCAGGCCCGTGGCCATTCGTAGAGCGGTTCGAAAACCTGACCAGGAATTCCTTCCCACTCACCGGCGAGGCGGGGTACTCGTACAGCACTTCCAGCGTGTCCGGCGTCTCGCGGTTATCTTCCAGAAGCAGTTTGCCGCCCGTCGCGAATACAGTCTTCGCCGCGTCCACACCCATCGCCCAATGAACGATGTCGATCAAGTGAGTGCCCCAGTCTGTCAGGATCCCGCCCGAGTAGTCCCAGAACCATCGAAAGTTGTAGATGGCCCGATTGCGGTTGTACGGGCGCTTGGGGGCCGGCCCGAGCCAAAGGTCCCAGTCGAACCAGGGGGGCGGATCGCTGTCGGGGAAATTTTCGATTCCCTCGGGAAACTGATTGCCATAAAGCCACGTCTCCGCGAGGGTGACTCTCCCGATCTTCCCGCCCCGCACCAACTCCACGGCCTTCTGGAAATGTTCGCCCGAGCGTTGTTGCGTGCCCACCTGCACGACCCGGTTGTAACGGGCCGCCGCCTCCACCATCTTGCGCCCTTCGTAAAGCGTGTGGGAGAGAGGCTTTTCTACATAAACATCTTTGCCCGCCTCGCAAGCCATAATCATCGGGATCGCGTGCCAGTGGTCGGGCGTGGCGACGATGACGGCACTGATCTCCTTGTCGTCAAGAACCCGGCGGAACTCCTTATAGGGTTTCGCCCTCCCGAGCGTCAGGCCGACAGCCTGATGGAGGTTGGGCTCAAAGGGGTCTGCGATAGCGATGACGTCGACCTGCCCGGTCCGTAGGAAATCCCGGAGGTTGGCTTGGCCCATACCGCCCGAGCCGATCAGGCCGATGCTAACCCGGTCGTTGGCACCCAGTACATTGCGGACGCCAGGGCCAGCCGAAAGCGCCAGACTCGCCACCGTCAGGGCAGCCGACTTATTAAAATCTCGCCGCGTAATTCTAGGACTCTCCATGATCCTCTCCTTTAAGATTGCGAGCACTGCGGACTTCATTCTCGCTTGTCCATGCGGATTGCCGCCCGGAAGCGGTTAGTCCCCATCCGGGCTCTGCACGGATGCGAACTATACACTATGCGCGGGGCGAGGGGAATTGAGAACCGCGGATATGGGGTGCGCGACGCGTCACGCAGCGGCGGGAGGGTCACTCTTGCCGTGCCGCGAGAGCACCTCGAGATTCGCGGCAGGATTCGCTCTCCTGTATTTTGGACTGATCGTGGCTCTGCGCCGGGACGGGAAGCCGAAGCCTTTGAAGTCGTTCCCTAATATTCCCCAGGGTCACCGGGCCATCGTGCGTTACCTGGCGCGCCAAGGGCGCCTGCTGCAAGTCTGCCTGGGGGGTCTACGGCCTGGACCTGGCGTTGGCTTTGCACGCCGCGCCGGGGATCGAGGTGATGGTCGCCAATCCTCGCGCCGTGCGTCACTTTGCTCAGGCCCTCCTCGAGCGGAGCAAGAACGACCGTCTGGACGCGGTGGTACTGCTGGAGTTTGCCGCTCGCATGCCCTTTCAGCCCTGGCCAGCGCCCTCGACTCCTGCTCTGGCCTTACACGCTCTGGCTCGGCGCCTCTGGAGGCCCTGACCGAACTGTGCACGGCGGAGAAGAACCGCCTGCACGCCACGCAGGCTGCCCAGGCTCTGCCCAAGATCATCTGCCAAGATCTGGAACGCAGCATCCGCTTTCATGAGCGGGCCCTGGCACGGCTGACCCGGGAAGCCTCGAAGCTCATCGCCCAGGAGGCGGAACTCCAACTCCGCTTCAACCTGCTGCTCACCCTCCCGGGCGTCGCCCAGACCAGCGCCATTCAGATCCTGGCGGATTTGGCGGTGCTGTCGGCGGACCTGGATCCCGCAGGGCGGGACCAGTGGGTCGCCCAGGCCGGTCTGGATCCCCGTGAACACGCTTCGGGAAAGTCCGTGCATAAGAAGACCCGGATCAGTAAGGCCGGCAATGCGCACTTGCGCCGCGCCCTCTATATGCCCGTCCCGCTCTGCGGGATGGCGGTGCGCCACCATCCCCATTTCCGCGCTTACTATGAGCACTTGCTGGCACGGGGCAAACTCAAAATGCAAGCGCTGGTGGCCGTTCCCGCAGAGCGGGACAAGCTGCTGCACGCCATCTACGGGATGTTCCGTCACGTCTTACCCTTCGACGGCTCCAAGGTTTATCAGCTCTCCCAAGCCGTCGTCGCCAACACCGCTCTTTCCAGAACGGAGGGCGCATGAGACCGAAAACAGGAGAAGGCGCAAGCTCCTCTAACCCAAAAATTTCCCTTGCAATTCAAGAGAGAATCTACACGCTAATAAGGGTGCATTGAGAGAACAGTCATTAGGGAAACCGAGGAACAGCGGAGGGAGCAGTGGCTTGGTAGCGCGGACCCCGCAGAGCGGAGTCCGCGGCTGTTGCGCCCGCCATCCGTGGCAGGCGGACCGGAGTGTTTGGAGCTTGAAAGGCGAGCGTGGTGAGCGTACGCTATGGCTAAGAGGCAGAAGTGAAAAGGGAAATTGCGATGAGGAGGAGGTAGCGATGGCACGGGACTTTGGTCACGAAATTGGAATTCCGCGAATTGAAATTCCGCCAGGGATGGGGAAAAAGATTGTCGTTCTTGGGATCGTAATTGTCGCCCTCGTTTTCCTAGCGGGAACCGTGGGCACGGTCGGCGCAGGAGAACGAGGCGTCTTACTGCGTTTTACAGCCGTGACCGACA